>Ga0255052_10001179_pt1 | contig 19966 bp, 15 predicted proteins | sample JV7_2_21_MG_FD_188632 | JGI IMG/M metagenome (GOLD analysis project Ga0255052, IMG submission 188632) | Seawater microbial communities from Jervis Inlet, British Columbia, Canada - JV7_2_21 | ecosystem: Environmental > Aquatic > Marine > Inlet | place: Canada: British Columbia | collected... | reverse complement strand
AACAGAAGCTCAAGGTGGAGGTGCTGAGTCACCCGGACTCGATCCATGCCGGCGCGATCGGCGCAGCCCTGTGGGGCGTATTTCGACACGAGAAGTTGCTGGAGGCGCAGCACCGTATTCCTTCGCCGGGCCTGGAGGCCTATGACGAAGGTCGGCCCGTTCTCGCGGTCGACCTCGGCCAGGAGGAGGTGACCTGTCCGATGACCAGCGTCGCGGAACCTACGAGTGCGTCCTGCCCGGCAGACAAGATTCTTGAATCTAACGACAAAGAGCAAAGCACATGACACCGACAGAAATACTCAGCGGCGAACATCGCCTGATCATTGCGGTCCTGGACATCCTCGAGGAGGCGGCGGAGCGTCTGGACAACGGCGACACCGTGAGCCCCGAATTCTTCATCGACGCAGCCGAGTTCGTTGCGGGTTTTGCCGACAAATGTCACCACGGCAAGGAGGAAGACATTCTGTTCGTGGCGATGACCGCAAGAGATATGCCGCAGGACTCAGGACCGGTAGCAGTCATGTTGCATGAGCATGAACTCGGTCGCCGCTACACAGCGGCGTTCCGGTCAGCCGCCGAACAGATGCAGGCAGGCGACGAAAGCGCCGCGGACGACGTGGTCAGAAATGTATTCGGCTATGTCAATTTGTTGCGGCAGCACATAGTCAAGGAAGACAACATCCTGTTTCCGATGGCCGAGCAGATTATTCCGGCGGACGCGATGCGGGAGGTGGACGAAAATTTTCAGCGAGTCATTGCCGAAGAAGCAAACAACGATATACCGAATAAATACGAAGCTTTAGCGGAGAGGCTCAGCCAGAGTCTGACATGACCGAAATTACGTCAACATCGTCGCTGTAAAGTTGTTCCACAAGCGTGTGCCGTCTTTCGAGGACGGCGCGTTGATTGATGTAGCCTTTGTCGGCGATCTCGCCGGAGTCGATGCTGAGTGGTTCGACGAGAAACAGAGCGCGGGCAATCTGTGAGCTCGACGCCGGATTCTCGGCATTGTATGCGGCGAGACTGGCCCGCAAGGTCTGCCGGACTGTAGCGTCATTCAACAGCTCGGATAACGGCGAGCTGGGATCGAGACCTGTGATCGCCGCGATTCCCGCAACGTTCGGGACGATCAGTAATCCGATCTCGTCGCGGTCGTGCCCGGCGACTACAGCATCCTGTATTACTTCCGCGCATGCCGATATGGCGGCTACCCTTACCGCTCCCGTGCTGACCCACGAGCCTGTCAGCAACTTGAAGTCTTCGGCGACACGACCGTCGAAAACGATGCCCGCTGCCGGATCGTCAGGGTAGGCGAACTTGCCGGCATCGCCGGTCCTTAAGAATCCCTCTTCGTCGAATGCCGCAGCCGTCAAATCGTCACGCCTGAAGTAACCGGGCGTGATGTTGGGCCCACGCAATCGCAACTCCATCTTGCCGTCGCTCGGCACCATCTTCAGTTCGGTTCCCGGCAGCGGCAGGCCGATGACGCCCGCCCGCGTGGACGGATAGTGAATGTAGGTCGCACCAGGTGCGGACTCGGTCAAGCCCCAGGCGGACGTCATCGCAATCTTTTTGCCGATCGCCGCGACCGACAGGTCCTTGATGCGTTCCCAGAGGTCCTGTGGTAACGCCGCCGCTGCATAGAAAATGGTATCGAGGTTCGAAAAGAAATGGTCGCGGAAGGTCGCGTCGTGCTCCAGGATCGGAGCCAGCATCTGAAATCCGCGGGGCACGTTGAAGTATACGGTCGGTGCGATCTCACGGAGATTTGCGACGCTGTCCTCGAACAACCCCGGGGCCGGCTTGCCGCTGTCTATGTAGAGTGTCCCACCGTTACGCAGAATTAAATTGAAGTTGTGATTGCCACCAAACGTGTGATGCCAGGGTAGCCAGTCGACGATTACGGGCGGGCGATGAGAAAGGAAAGGCCATATTTGAGCCATCGCCTGCTGGTTGGAACACAGCATGCGTTGCGTGTTGATGACCCCCTTTGGCATGCCCGTCGATCCGGATGTGAAAAGTATTTTCGCGATGGTGTCCGGGCCCACGAGGGAGTGGGTCGCATCGACGGCCGGCGTCGGCTCTGTTGCCAAAACCTCATCGATGGATTTAGCGCCGATTTCACTGGCACCGTCGTTATTTGCGACGACGATGACATCATGTAGATCCAGGGCGGACAGCGCTTTGTTGTACAGGTTCGCATCGGAGGCATAGACGACTTTCGGACGCACCAGTTCGAATACATACCTGAGCTTTCCGAAGTCGCTCGACATCAGGGAATAAGGCGGTGACACGGGTGTCACGGGCGCGCCAATGAACATCGCAGCAAGCTGCAACAAGCCGTTCTCGATACTGTTTCCGGAAAGAATCATGAGTGGCCGATCGGCGCTTACGCCGTAATCCAGCAACGCCTGCGCCACCGCGCGAACCAAAACGAGCGCTTCTCCGTATGCGAGATGGCGCCACTCGCCGGTAGCCGATCGCTCAGCGAGAAAAGTGCGATCTGCCGCCTTTTCCGCCCAGTCTTCGAGAAAGGAACACACGTCGGGCGCATGCGGGCCCAGTTGCATCGGTGACCGCAGGATCAGCCCGCTGTCCGCGATGTGCTCGACGTCTACTCTTGCTGGGGCGAATTCAAGGCCCATTCGTGTCCTCAGCCGGCGGTCAGCGGCCTTCCACGGCAAGCACAATGGCCATTGCCGAATCGCCCGCAGCACAGCCGGTAAACAGCCCGCGCCCGCCACCACGTACGGCCAGTTCTTCGATCAACTCGATGATGGATCGCATTGCCGTCGGCGCCTGTGGGTGTCCCCAGATCAGGGAGCAACCGAAATTGTTGAAGTTCTGCAACGAAACCTCTGCCTGACGCGAAAACACAATGTCGTTCACAGCGAACGGGTTGTGTGTCTTGATCGCGTCCATGTCGTCAAACGATAGATCGGCGCGTTGCAGAGCCGACCGGGCGGCGCCGAACGGCGCCTCCGGCATGAATGCCAGTTCTGCGCGGAACTGCCCGACACTCAGAATACGTATTCGCACGGAGTCGTCCGTCGATAGCGCACGGGCTTTGTCGCCACTCGCGACAATAAGTGCTGCATTGCCGTCAGCGGGATACGTCTGGCCGCCGTAGGTGACCGTGCTGTCTGCAATGATCGGGCGAAGTTTGCCGAGGCCGTCGGCGGTCGACTCGGAGACACCCTGGTCGCCGTCGATCTCACCGGCTGTCTTGCGGAATCGGGGGTCGGGTAATGCGAACGGCAAGTCCATGTAGCGCTTCTGAAAGGCATTGTTATCCGCCAGCGCATCCTGGTACTGGGCATATCGTTGCAACACCACCTCATGTTGTTCCGCGGTTGAAATCGAATATTTTGCGGCAACATTTTCGGCGGTTTGCAACATGGAATGCTTACCCAGCGGGTCACAGCTGAAACTGTCGATGACGACATTTTCGGCCACACCGGTGCCGCCGGGACCGGACGGCGCCGGGTAGTACGTGTGCGGCCCGTTCGAGCATCGATCTGCGGTCGCCGCCAGCACCGTATCTGCAAGACCGCTGCCAATTTCCTGGGCGGCCATCAGCACGGTGCGCACGCCCGAGGCGCAGACCTGCGACACGGTGGGACCAGGAGCATGCGGCGCCCCGAGCAGCCCCATGAACCACGGCGTCCCGTAGAAGGACTGGCGTTGGTATACGCTTATGCCGAGTATGCCGGCGTCGAAGGATTTCGGATCAATGCTGCGCCTGGCGAGCTCACGGTTGGCCACGTGAGCGGCAAACTGGATCGCATGCAGATGTTGCATCGAACCTTGCCAACGAACGAAAGGCGTCGACCAGTAGCAGCCGTAGGGAATCTCGATATTTTCGAACATTATGCTCTACTCAAAATGCGGCGACGACATCACCCATCGCCATGTCGGCCCGATCTATCGCTTCCGCAATATCCTCATCGGATATTACCGTCGACAAGGCGATCAGGCCGCGATGTGAAAAGAACAAGCCATGATTGATGCAGGCGAGATGAAAATTATTCATCAGCGAGGCGTCATCACGTAGCACCGTGGATTCGGGAACCGATTTGCTGCAATAAATGTTCAGGCAGGACTCGTATCGGCTCGTCGAGAATGGCAGGCTGTGCCGATTCGCGGCGGCAGTGAGCCCGGACTCCAGTTTCTCGCACTGGTGGTCCATACGGTCGATCTTCTCCGGTGTCAGCTCGCGTAACGAGACTTCACCGGCAACCATTGTGACCGGATTTGCGTTGAACGTACCGCTGTGAAAGACTTTCATGTCGGACGGATCGAAGATACGCAACAAGTCGCCGTGCCCACCGACGGCCCCGACAGGAAATCCGCCACCGATGATCTTGCCCAGCATCGTCAGGTCCGGTTCTATGCCGAGTCCGGCCTGACATCCACCGTCGCCAAAGCGCAACGTCAGCACTTCGTCGAGCACGAACAACGCTCCTGCTTTGTGTGCGGCCGCTCGCACGCCGTGAAGAAATTTCGCATCACCGCGAATGACTCCGCCAGCGCCCATGACAGGTTCGAGAAAAACCGCGGCGATGTCGGGACCGTGCTCGTCGAGCACGGCTTCGAAGTCGGCGAGGTCGTTGTATTTTGCAAGATGCGTGACCGGCCCTTCGCTGCCGAACGACCCGAGTTCGAACTCCAGGGGCGAACCATGGTATCCGTAGCGCGCCATCAGCAGTTTCGTTCTGCCCGTGACGATTCGCGCAATCGTGAACGCAAGGGTGCCGGCTTCCGATCCCGAATTCGTGAAGCGAACCTGCTCGACGGACGGAACGCGATCGACGATGAGCGCCGCGAGCCGGTTCTGGGCTTCATTTGCCGCCGCCCAGGCCGTGCCCCTGGAGAGCTGGTGCTGCGTTGCCAGGACGATTGGCGCGTACGCGTGTCCGTGAACCAGTGCCGTATAGTTGTTGAGCAGGTCCAGGTACGAATGGCCGTCAACATCCTGGAATCGTGCGCCATAGCCGCGTTCAATGGTCAACGGATACGGCTCCCAGAACGAGGCCTGACGCGAGGTCCCGCCCGGCATCAGCGCACAGGCCTGAGCGTAGTTCTCGGCGCTGTGCCTTGTTCGCTCCAGGTATGTCTTGGTTATCGTTGTCGGCGGTTCGGGCAGATTACCAGTTATAGCTGTCGACATTTCGTGGCACCGCTTGCAGAAACTCACCGCTGGCAAAGCCGGCGGCGATGGCTTCAATATAGTCTGTCATGGGCTCGTCGTGATCGAGATAAGGCACGTATTTACGCACCAGGTCATAGAGTCTACGCGTTGCCGAGCTCAGTTCGTCAACGCCGCGAATGTCCGCGGCCTGGCAGGCGCAGATCAGTTCATTAGCCAGGATGTGGCGAGCGTTATCCAGGATGTCCCGTGTGCGTCGCGCGGCCACGAGTCCGAAGCTGACATGGTCCTGAAAGTCACCAGTCGACGGTAAGGACTGAATCGACATTGGCATGCACATCTGACGATTTTCAGCGGTCAGCGATGTGGCCAGGAACTGTCCTCCCATCAGACCCATGCGTACCCCCGCATTTTCCCTGGTCAGGAACGGCGGCAACGTGCCGTTCAGGCTCGGGTGCAGCAGTCGATTGTTGCGCCGATCCGACAAATTGCACATGTTGACGAGCACGATCGCAAGCTGGTCCATCGCGTTGGAGATGTACTGACCATGGAAGTTGGCATTGTGAACGACGTCGTTTTCCTCGACGACGACGAGCGGATTGTCATTCGACGAGTTGATCTCGGTTTCGACGGTTTGTTGTACGAATAGCGTCGTATCGATTACGGGGCCCATGATCTGCGGAGTCGCGCGGATCGAGTACACATCTTCGATCTGTTCGTCGAGGCTGGACGGCTCGTCGGTGGCGAGGCCGCGGAGCCACTTTTCGGCTTCGGCGTCCTGGACGATCATTTTGCTGTCGGCAAGCGTGCGGTAAATACAGTCGGCGATCACTCCTTGTCCCGTATGCGGCTTTTGCCGATGTGCCGCCGAATGGAACGGCATGATCTTGGCCTTATGCACCTCGAGACTCATGCACGTAGCGAGCGTGTATGCCTTGATCAGGTCCTTGCTCTCAGTAACGAGACAAGCGGCGACGGCAGTCATTACGGATGTGCCGTTGATGAGGGCAAGGCCCTCCTTGTAGCTGAGCTTCATGGGCTCGATGCCCGCCTTCTTCAGCGCCTCGGCACCGGACATGATCTCGCCAGCAAACTTCGCACGCCACTGGCCCGTGCCGACGAGCCCGATACAGGCGAGCGGGCCCAGATCACCGCTGGTACCGAGCGAGCCCTTTTCCGGAATACAGGGCAAGACACCGCGGTTGTACATCTGTACGTACTTCTCGAGGTTCTCGAGCGAGATCGCCGAGTAGCCGCGGCCCAGTGAATTGACGCGCGCGAGCATCGCTGCCCGAACGTAGTGATCGTCCAGATGGCGGCCGCAATTGCTTTGCACGGAGCGCAGGACATTATTCTGTGTCTCCTCGGCATGCGACGGCGGTATGAGCCAGTTCACGAAGCCGCCGACACTCGTCGTAACGCCGTAAATAATCCGTCCCGAGTCAACGAACTCGTCGAGCAGGGCTCGCGAGGCGGTGACGCGTGCGCGGATCTCAGGCGTCAGGGCGATGCGACAGTTGACATCGCGAGCAGCCTCGACAATCGATGCGGCCGTCAGGCTGACGCCGTCGGGAATGATGGTTGATTCGGTCGTGCTGGTGGCACGCGGGATCATGGCAGGGCTCCGTTCCGCGAGAATTTACCTGAGACAGAGTACACCGATCAATGTGCAAAAAGCTTTCTATTGTTCTCAGCATTTGATTAAATTAGCAAAGATCTTTCATTTTATGGACCTAAAACGAAAGGATTGATATCCATGAAGGGAAACACTGAAACGGTGGAGCTGGATCGCCACGAACGCAAGATCCTGCAGGCGTTGCAGGCAGATGGTCGGCTTAGCAATCAGGATCTGGCGGAGTCGATCGGATTGTCGCCCTCGGCGTGCTGGCGGCGGGTAAAGAAACTCGAGGAAGCCGGTGTCATCTTGCGTTACACCGCCATCCTCGATCCGCACAAAGTCGGTGTCGGTGAGACGGTCTTCGCGCACATCTCCATGCGGCGTCATTCCAGGGCATCGAGTGTGGAGTTCGCGGAGTTAATGCGCAAACAGCCGGAAGTCATGGAGTGTTTCTTTACGAGTGGCGCAGCCGACGTCATCCTGCGCATCGCAATAAGCAGCGTTGCGGCCTACGACGAGTTTCTGGAGAACGTTATATTCAACGCTCGCGGCGTTGCCCAGGTTCACTCCGATTTCGCGCTCAGGCGGATCAAGTTCGAGACGGCGCTGCCGCTCTAGTTGACGCACCCGCTGCCGCGGATCGTGATGTCGGTCTGCGTGCACGTAAGGTAAGGGCGCGACAATCTGATCCCTGCCCAGTGTTCCCGCCCAATGTGGTAGACTATGCGACCTTAAATATTAATAAATTCTTATTTATTTATGGAACATGCAACCGAGCAGCTCATCGATCAGCTAAAGTCCATCGCGAACCCGATTCGGATGCGCATCGTTGCGCTTTGCGGGCAGGGCGAATGTAGCGTTTCCGAGCTCACGAAAGTGTTGAGCCAGAGCCAGCCGCGGGTATCACAACACCTGAAGCAACTCTGTGCTGCGGGGCTCCTCGAGCGATTTCGTGACGGTCATTTCGTCTACTACCGGGTTGCCACGCGCGGCGACGGCGCGGCGCTCCGCCGGCGCCTGCTGAGCCTGATACCGGACACTGATCCCGTGTTCGGGAAGGATTCCGACAAGATTCGTGCTTTGCGCGGGGCGCGCACGGTCACGGCTACCGACGTCACAATCCACGACCGGCCATTGCATCGCGCGCTCGTGGCGTTGACCGTGGCTGAACCGCTCGGCGACCTCGTCGACGTCGGTTGCGGCCAGGGGCGCATTCTGAAATTACTTGCCACGCGGGCGAGGCGGGCGGTCGGCGTCGATATCGACTCCGACGCGCGGCGCTTTGCCCGGGCCGAACTATTGCTCGCAGGATTGCCCAACTGTTCTTTACGGCAGGGCGACATGTACTCATTGCCCTTCGCCGACAATGAGTTCGATACGGCGATCCTCGACGACGTGTTGTCCGACGCCGGGCGACCGACGGAAGCCATCGCCGAGGCCGTGCGCGTCCTGCGCTCCGGAGGACGCTTGCTGATACTGCTGTCGCTTGCTGCGCAGGACAGGCCCGACTTGCAGACGCGACTGGCAGGGTGGTGTGCTGAAACGGGGCTGCGGCTCGCGCCAGCGCGCGCCATCCCTGCGAGGGAGCCAGCCTGGCTGCTGGCCGTAGCCAGCGAACCGGACGCGGCAACGGCTGCCGCCTGACCTATCGATATGAACCGGGCCTTTACTGACAACGTAGTCGTCTCTTTCGAATTCTTTCCGCCGCACACTGAGAAGATGCAGGAGACGCTGTGGAAATCGATTCAGCGTCTTAAAGCGCTTGCTCCGAGATTCGTTTCCGTGACGTACGGAGCGGACGGTTCGACGCGCGAACGTACCCATGACGTAGTCGAGCGCATTGTCTCGGAGACTGAGCTGACAGCGGCGCCCCACCTGACCTGCATCGATGCGAGCCGTGGAGAGATTGACGACATCGCCCGCAAATACTGGGATATGGGCATACGACACCTCGTCGCACTGCGCGGCGATCCGCCAAAGGACGACAAGGAATATTCGGCGGATCCGGACGGCTACGCCTACGCATCCGATCTTGTGGCCGGACTTCGTAAGGTTGCCGACTTCGACATCTCGGTCGCCGCCTACCCTGAAGTGCATCCTGAGGCGGCCAGCCCGCTGTTCGATCTCGACAACCTGAAGCGCAAGCTCGACGCGGGCGCGTCTCGCGCGATAACGCAGTTCTTTTTCGATACCGATGTGTTCCTGCGTTTCCGTGACTTGTGCGCGGCGGCCGGCATCGAGTCGTCTATTGTGCCGGGGATCCTTCCGATCACGCGCTTCCCACAATTGACGCGCTTCGCCGAACAATGTGGTGCGACCGTTCCAGACTGGTTGAGTGAACGTTTCGACGGCCTCGACGACGACGCCCATACGCGGCAACTGATTGCCGCCAGTGTCGCAATCGACCAGGTGCATACCTTGCAGGTGGAAGGCATAGGAGAGTTTCACTTCTATACGCTCAATCGATCCGAACTGACTTTCGCAATCTGCCATGCGCTCGGCGTGCGGCCGAAGCAGGTAGCTACGTAGGAGCGCTCATGGACCGGGTTGATCGCATCAAATCGCTCTTCGAGCGGCTCGAACGTCGCATCGTGCTGCTCGATGGCGCGATGGGCACGATGATCCAGGGTTACGGTCTCGGCGAGGACGAGTATCGCGGCGAGCGTTTTGCCGGCTGGGACCGCGATCTGAAAGGCAACAACGACCTGTTGTCGATCACCCGCCCGCAGGTGATTCGAGACATTCATCGGCAATTTCTCGAAGTGGGCGCCGATATTATCGAGACCAATACGTTCAACTCGAATGCTCCGTCGATGGCCGACTACGGTATGGAGTCGCTGGTTGCAGAACTGAATCTCACCGCCGCAAGAATCGCGCGAGAGTGCGCCGATGCGCATGCCGCAAAAGCAAGCGGCCCGCGCTACGTTGCCGGGGTGCTCGGACCGACCAATCGCACGGCGTCGATCTCGCCCGACGTTAACGACCCTGGCTACCGCAACATCACCTTTGCGGAACTTGCTGTGACGTACGAGGACGCCGCGTGTGCGCTGATTGAAGGTGGCGTGGATTTCCTGATGGTCGAGACTATCTTCGATACGCTGAACGCCAAGGCGGCCATCTTCGCGATACGACAGGCATTCGAAAAGATGGGCGACACGTTGCCCGTGATGATCTCCGGGACGATCACGGATGCGTCCGGCCGTACTCTCTCGGGGCAGACCGCCGAGGCGTTCTGGAACTCCGTAACGCACATCGATCCGTTCATGATCGGTCTGAATTGTGCGCTTGGCGCGAAAGACCTTCGCCCCTACGTGGACGAACTCTCACGCATCGCCGGTACGCGGGTCAGCGCGCATCCGAACGCGGGTCTGCCGAATGAATTTGGTGAATACGATGAAACGCCGGAGGACATGGCTGCTGTTGTGGGTGAATTCGCCGAGAGCGGGCTCGTCAATATGGTCGGCGGTTGTTGTGGCACACGGCCGGAGCACATCGCCGCGCTGAAGGAAGCCATTAGTAACATTGCACCGCGGACCGTGCCCGAGGTGCCGGTGCGTTGTCGTCTCTCTGGTCTCGAGCCCTTGAACATCGGACCCGATGATCTCTTCGTTAACGTCGGTGAGCGCTGCAACGTCACGGGTTCTGCGATTTTCCGGCGCCTGATCGAGGCCGACGACTATGCGGCTGCGGTGCAGGTGGCGCGGCAGCAGGTCGAGAACGGTGCACAGGTCATCGACGTCAACATGGACGAAGGCATGCTTGACTCCGAGCAGGCCATGGTGACGTTCCTGAATCTCATCGCATCCGAGCCCGACGTCGCGCGCCTGCCGATCATGATCGACTCGTCGAAGTGGTCGGTCATCGAAGCAGGCTTGCGTTGCGCGCAAGGTAAGGCAGTCGTCAACTCGATTAGCCTGAAAGAAGGCGAAGAGAGTTTCGTCGAGCAGGCAAAACTCGTCCGCGCATATGGAGCCGCGGTTATCGTCATGGCGTTCGACGAGCAGGGCCAGGCGGACACGATCGAGCGCAAGGTCAATATCTGCCGGCGCTCCTACGAAATTCTGACGGAACAAATCGGCTTCGACCCCGCCGATATCATTTTTGACCCGAACATCTTCGCGATTGCGACGGGCATCGAGGAGCACTCGGGTTACGGCGTCGCGTTCATCGACGCCACGCGAGAGATCAAGGCGCAGCTTCCTCATGCCATGGTGTCGGGTGGCGTCAGCAATGTGTCGTTCTCGTTTCGCGGCAACAATGTGGTGCGTGAGGCCATCCACTCGGTATTCCTGTATCACGCGATACGTGCGGGCATGGATATGGGCATCGTCAATGCCGGGCAACTCGCGATCTACGAGGATTTACCGACTGACCTGCGTGATGCTGTCGAAGACGCGGTGCTCAATCGCCGCGATGACGCCACAGAGAGGCTGCTCGAGGTCGCGGAGCGCTACAAGGACCACGTGTCCGGCAACAAGGGCAAAGAAAGAGACCTGGCGTGGCGCGAACTGCCCGTGGAGAAACGGCTCGAGCACGCGCTCGTCAACGGCATCGACGAGTATGTCGTCGACGATACCGAGGAGGCGCGACTGGCGGCCGACCGGCCGCTCTCCGTCATCGAAGGGCCTCTGATGGCAGGCATGAACGTCGTTGGCGACCTGTTCGGTGATGGCAAGATGTTCCTGCCGCAGGTTGTGAAATCTGCGCGCGTGATGAAGAAAGCGGTCAGCCACCTCGTACCGTTCATCGAGGAAGAAAAAGACGGCAAGATGAGCAGCAATGGCAAGATCGTGATGGCGACCGTCAAGGGCGACGTACACGATATCGGCAAGAACATCGTCGGCGTCGTTCTGCAATGTAATAACTTCGAGGTCATCGACCTCGGCGTGATGGTCAGCTGCGAGCATATCCTCGACGCGGCGCGACGAGAGGAGGCACAAATGATCGGGCTGTCGGGCCTGATTACCCCATCGCTCGACGAAATGGTGCATGTCGCATCTGAAATGAAGCGCCAGGAATTCGAGTTGCCGCTACTGATCGGTGGAGCGACGACGTCGCCGGCGCACACGGCCGTCAAAATCGAGCCCCAATATGAAGGTCCGGTCATTTACGTGAAAGACGCGTCACGGTCGGTGGGCGTCGCCCAGGCTTTGATTGAGCCAAATACACGGGCCGCACTGGTCGACAAGACACGAAGCGATAACGCGCGGCGACGTGAGCAACATGCAGGCAAGAAACGCCTCGCGCCACAGATTTCGCTCGATGAGGCTCGCAGGCGTCGCCACCAGGTTGATTGGCGGACCTACCAGCCGCCGCCACCGGCATTTACAGGAAGCCGCGTATTCGACGACATCGATCTCGCCGTCATTGCTGAATACATCGACTGGATGCCGTTCTTTAATGCCTGGGAATTCCACGGCAAGTACCCGGCGATTCTCAGCGACGCCACCGTTGGTGAGGCCGCAACGTCGCTGCACAACGACGCCGTCGCCATGCTCGGAAAGATCATCGGCGAACGCTGGTTGCAGGCGCGTGCCGTGATTGGTTTTTACCCGGCGAACTCGGACGGTAACGACGACCTGTTGTTGTTCGACGACGAGAAACGTGTGTCGAGCACAGAACGGCTTTGCCACCTGCGGCAACAACGCGCGAAACCGGACGGCCAGCCACAGAGTTGCCTGGCCGATTTCGTGGCGCCCCGTGATACGGGAGTTGCCGATTACATTGGCGGCTTTGCGGTAACGGCCGGTATCGGCATCGACAATCACGTCGCAAGCTTCGAACGCGCACATGACGACTACAGCGCGATCATCTTGAAAGCGTTGGCCGACCGGCTTGCCGAAGCGCTGGCCGAGTACCTGCACGAGCAGGTGCGGCTCGAGCACTGGGCATACGCGCCCGAAGAGCGCCTCAACAACACCGACCTTATTGCCGAGAAATACCGCGGTATCCGCCCGGCGCCTGGCTACCCGGCATGCCCCGACCATACGGAGAAAGCAAAGCTGTGGTCGTTGCTGGGCGTCGAAGCAAACATCGGGCTGAGTCTCACGGAGTCCTTCGCGATGGTGCCGACTGCTGCGGTGAGTGGTTTCTACTTCTCGCACCCGGATGCACGCTACTTTGCTGTCGGCAAAATCGACCGTGACCAGGTGGAGTCGTATGCGGACCGTAAAGGCATGAGCATTGCCGAGGCCGAAAAGTGGCTCGCGCCGAATCTCGGCTATGATCCGGGCGCCGCGGACGCGGCTTAGTCAGGAGCAGGCGGGACAGTCTGCGCGCTTCTTGATCCGCACCGAGCGAAATTCGCCACTATCAGCCTCGTAAAGACGTAGCACGCCTCGCGGAGATTCGATTCCTGCGAGGAATTTCAGCGCTTCGACAGCCATCAGCGTACCGATGACGCCGGGCACGGGCGCAAGCACGCCGTTGCCCGCGCAATTCGTCATTGACTCGTCGGCTTCCGTGTACAGGCAGCGATAGCAGGGTGACGTCGTGTAGTCGGGCCCGAAAACGGCGAGTTGCCCTTCGAGCCGAATCGCCGAGCCCGAAATAAGGCAGCGCTTATGGTCAACGCAGGCGTCGCTCACACGAAATCGTGAAGAAAAGTTGTCGGTGCAGTCGAGCACGACGTCGACCTGTCCCACGAAGTTCGCAAGTCCGTCGTCGTTGAGGCGATCGGGGATCGCCGAAATGCGTATGTCGGGATTCTGCTCCGCCAGCCGGTCGGCGGCGACCGTCGCCTTCGGCTTGCCGACGTCGTCCGGCGAGTAGAGCAGCTGGCGGCTGAGGTTAGTGGCGTCTACCGTGTCGAAGTCGCACACCATGATATGACCAACACCCGAGGAGGCGAGGTACGCGGCCGCAGGGCAACCGAGGCCGCCGGCACCGACGATCAGGACGCTGCCCCCCGCGATGCGCGCCTGACCCAGTTCGCCCACCTGCGCCAGCGCCCGGTGGCGTGCGTCGCGATGCAGGGTGGCGGAGGTCATTGGCTCAGTCGGCGACAGTCACTTCGGCGATCGTGACAGTCTCGAGAGGGACGTCCTGGTGCCCGCCGAAATCTCCGGTCCGTACAGCGGCGATGGCGTCGACAACGTCCATGCCGTCCACAACTTCCCCGAATACGGCATAGCCGAAATCGCGACCACCATGATCGAGGAAGGTGTTGTCGTTCAGGTTGATGAAAAACTGCGCGGTGGCGCTGTTGACGTCCGCGGTCCTCGCCATCGCCAGGGTACCGCGCCGGTTGCTCTCGCCATTGTCGGCTTCGTTCTTGATCGGGTCGCGCGTCTCTTTCTGCCCCATATCGTGTCCCATGCCGCCGCCCTGGATCATGAAGTTCGGGATAACGCGGTGAAATACGGTACCGGCGAAAAAGCCGTCTTCGATGTACTTGCGAAAGTTCTCGCAGGTGATTGGCGCCTTCTCGTCGAACAGGTCGACCTTGATGTCGCCGTGATTGGTCTTGATTGTGATCATGATATCTCGCAAGTCAGAATGTGCGGCGTTTTGTAACACAGTTGCGCCTTTGCTGCATCGCCTGGCTGTGGCGTGCGGCGGTTACACGCGGTAGCCCGGCGTAGTCATTGTGGCAGGCGATATCCTCCCAGCCGTATGACGCAATCAACTCCTCGACGGCGTCCTGCTGGGTCGCGCCGTGTTCGACCAGCAGCATGCCGTTACTTTCCAGTAGCGCAACGCAGTCACGGGCGATCGTGCGTATCGCATCCAGGCCGTCATTCCCCGCGACGAGCGCCAATTGCGGCTCGTGCCGCAACGCGTCCAGCGCCGCATCGCCGGCACATACGTAGGGCGGGTTCGACAGGATGACATTGAAAGTCCGGTCCGCGACGGGCTCAGTCCAGTCGCCCACAATAAAGTCGATATCGGGAATATCCAGTTGCCGGGCGTTTTGAGCGGCCACGGCAAGCGCGTCGGCGCTGACATCGGTTGCAGTCACACTACAAAGAGGCCGCTCCTTCGCGATGGCCAGCGCGATGGCGCCGCTGCCCGTGCCGAGATCGAGTATTTTCCACTCGGCATCGCGCGGAATTTCCCGCAGCGCCAGGTCAACGAGAATCTCGGTCTCGGGGCGCGGCACCAGGGTCGCCGGTGTGACCATGAGTTCGAGTGACCAGAACTCCCTGACACCCGTAATGTACGCCAGCGACTCGCCGTCGGCTCGCCGGGCGAGCGCAGTTTCGAAGCGCTCCGCGGCGAGCTCGTCGAGCGTGTCCTCCGGGTGTGCGAACAAGTAGCTGCGCGGCATGTCGATGGCACGCGCCAGCAGCAATTCCGCGTCGAGGCGCGCGGAGTCGCTGACAGCTTCGAGCCGCCGGGTGGCGTCCTCGAGAACGGCGTCGATTCGCAATGGATCCGTCATAAGTGTTCGATAGAATTCCCTGTGGGAGCGCGCCCCAGCGCGCGACCGGTGCGCCCGCTTCGCGGGCGTCGCCGGCTGGGGCCGGCTCCCACAAGGCGCGCTCCTACGTGACGAGGCTAATTAGCGCGCGTACACTCGCTGCCAGTTTCCCTCGCAACTATACGTGCATGATGGTCTATTCCAACATACTCGATATGGTCGGCAAGACGCCAATCCTCGAACTCAAGCAATTCGACACCGGGCCGTGCCGGCTGTTTCTGAAACTCGAACTCATGAATCCGGGCGGCTCCATCAAGGACCGCATCGGCATCTCGATGATCGAGGAAGCCGAAAAACGCGGCGACATCAAACCCGGCGACACCCTCGTCGAGGCTACTGCCGGCAACACCGGTATCGGGCTCGCCCTGGTCGCCGCGCAGAAGGGTTACAAGATGATCCTTGTGCTGCCCGACAAGATGAGCCAGGAGAAGATCTTCAACCTGCGTGCGATGGGCGCCGATGTCGTGCTGACGCGCTCGGATGTCGGCAAGGGACATCCGGAGTACTACCAGGATCTCGGCCTGCGGATCGCCGAAGAGCAGGGTGCCTACTTCATCAATCAGTTCGGCAATCCCGATAATCCGCTGGCGCACGAGTTGACGACCGCGCCGGAAATCCTCGAGCAGATGGACGGCAAACTCGACGCGATCGTGCTCGGCGTTGGATCAAGCGGCACTGTTGCAGGTCTCAGCAAGTTCTTCCGCGAGAATGCTCCCGAGGTCGAACTGGTGCTGGCTGATCCGGTCGGCTCCGTGCTCGCGGACTACATCAACAAGGGCGAGCTCGGTGAACCCGGCAGCTGGCTCGTCGAGGGAATTGGTGAGGATTTCATTCCCTCGATTGCCGACTTCGGCCAGGTGAAGAGTGCTTATGCGATCAGTGACGCCGAATCGTTCGCGGCGGCACGCAAGCTGCTGAGAAAAGAAGGTGTACTCGCAGGATCGTCCTCGGGCACGTTGCTGGCCGCGGCACTCAAGTACTGCCGCGAGCAAACCGAGTCGAAAAACGTCGTGACCCTTGCCTGCGATACCGGCAACAAATACCTGTCGAAACTCTTCAATGATTTCTGGTTGGAAGATCAGGGTTTCATCGAGCGGGAACAGCAGGGCGACCTGCGCGATCTCATCGGCCGCCCGCACGGCGAGCGCGCGACAATCACGGTGGGACCGAGCGATGTGCTGACAACGGCACATAACAGGTTGCGCAACGCCGGGTTCTCGCAACTTCCCGTGATGGATAAAGGCAAGCTCGTCGGCATCGTCACGGAAGATGCAATCATTCAGCACGTCTTCGGCAAGCCGGAGCTGATGAATGCGCCCGTCGCCGAGGCTATGGAGTCCGCATTCATCAAGCTGGATCACACGACCAGCATCAATAATCTCGTCGCGATGCTGCATGTGCAGCCGTACGCGGCCATCATGGATGGCGCCGACTTTCTCGGCCTGATCACGCGCTCCGATGTGCTCAACTACCTGCGCCGGCAGATCTGAGGAACCACGCCGATGAGCAAAGACGATAAGAAACGCGCCTTCGCGACCCGTGCGATTCATGCGGGCCAGCAACCGGACCCGACGACGGGGGCCATCATGCCGCCGATATACGCGACGTCGACCTACGTGCAAGAGAGTCCAGGCGTGCACAAGGGATACGAGTACTCGCGCACGCAGAATCCGACACGTATGGCCTATGAACGCTGCGTTGCCGATCTCGAGTCGGGCACTCACGGATTTGCGTTTGCATCCGGCATGGCCGCGATTGGCACCATCCTCGAACTCATTGACAGCGGCAGCCATGTCATCGCGTTGGATGACCTTTACGGAGGCACGCGACGGTTGTTTTCAAGCGTGCGCGAGCGCAGCTCGTCGCTCGAATTCAGTTATGTCGATATGATCGATGCGGCACAGGTCGAAAGCGCGCTCCGTGGTAATACGCGCATGATCTGGATAGAGAGTCCGAGCAATCCGTTGCTCAAGATCGTGGACTTCCGGGCGATCGCGAAGATCGCGGCCGGCAAGGACATTCTGCTCGTTTGCGACAACACATTCGCAACGCCTTATTTACAGAGGCCGATCGAACTCGGTTGCGACATCGTCATGCACTCGGCAACGAAGTTCCTGAATGGGCACTCCGACATGGTCGGCGGTATCGCCGCTACAGCGGACGATGGACTCGCGGAACAACTCGCTTATTTGCAGAACTCGATCGGCGCGGTGGCGGGCCCGTTCGACAGCTTCCTCGCGTTGCGTGGGCTAAAGACGCTCGACGTTCGAATGGAACGGCATTGTCGCAGCGCGGCGGCGATTGCAGCCTGGCTCGAAAAAGACGACAGGGTCGAAAAGGTGCTGTACCCGGGTCTCGAGTCGCATCCACAACATGAACTGGCGAAAGCCCAGATGTCGGACTTCGGCGGCATCGTGACGTTCTTCATCAAGGGCGAGCTTGCGGACGCGCGGCGTTTCCTCGAGCGCTGCGAAGTCTTTGCACTGGCGGAGAGTCTCGGCGGTGTCGAAAGCCTCGTCGACCACCCGGGCATCATGACGCATGCCTCCGTACCCGAAAAAGAAAGGGCCGCGCTCGGCATCAGCGACCAGCTGATCCGCCTCTCCGTCGGCATCGAAGACCTCGACGACCTCATCGCCGACCTCGACCAGGCCTTGTCTTAGTCGGTACCTGGCACCACTTTTGGAACATTTGGAACGTTTGGAATGTTTAGTGCGAGCATCAAACATTCCAAACGTTCCAAATGTTCCAAAAGTGGTGCCAGGTACCGTGTCAAGGTACCGTGTCATGTCGTTCAGTGGGCGAGGGCGGCCAGTTGGTCGGCCTGGTATTCGTTGACGAGCGGTTGGATGACCTGGTCGAGGCCGCCTTCGAGGATCTCGTCGAGTTTGTACAGGGTCAGGTTGATGCGGTGGTCGGTGACGCGGCCCTGCGGGAAATTGTAGGTGCGAATGCGCTCCGAGCGATCGCCCGAGCCGACCAGCAGGCGTCGCTGTTCGGCCTGCTCGGTTTGCTGCGCCACCACTTGCGCGTCAAGTAGTCGAGCCTGCAGCAAGGACATCGCCCGGGCCCGGTTCTTGTGTTGCGAGCGTTCGTCCTGGCACTCGACGACGATGCCGGTCGGCAGGTGCGTCAGGCGCACGGCCGAATCGGTTTTGTTGACGTGCTGGCCCCCGGCGCCCGAGGCACGATAGGTGTCGACACGCAGGTCGGCAGGATTAATCTCTTCGGCCTCGATTTCATCGACTTCAGGTAGCACGGCGACCGTGCAGGCGGACGTGTGAATACGGCCTTGCGACTCGGTGGTCGGAACGCGTTGCACGCGGTGTGCGCCCGACTCGAATTTCAGCGCCGCATAGATCCCGCTACCACTAATCCGGCTGATGATCTCCTTGTAGCCGCCATGCTCGCCTTCTCGCGCGCTCAGGATCTCCGATGACCAGCCCATGGTCTCGGCGTACTTGGAATACATGCGAAAGAGATCGCCTGCGAATATGGCGGCCTCGTCGCCGCCCGTGCCCGCACGAATCTCGAGGTAGACGTTGCTGTTGTCGTGCGGGTCCGGCGGAATAAGAGCTTTCTGCAACTCGTGCAACAGGTCGTCGCGGCGCGTGGTCAATGAGGCGAGTTCCTCCTCGCCCATCTGGCGGACGTCCGCGTCGGCATCGCCTGCCATCTCCTCCGCGGCGGTGATGTCGTTGCCAATAGCCTCGTAATCGGAGAATAGCTTGACGATCGGCCCGACGCGCGAGTATTCCTTCGACAGGTCGCGGAACTGGTTCTGGTCGCTGATGATGTCGGGATCGGAGAGCAGCCCCGCAATTTCTTCGAAGCGGTCACGCACCGACTCGAGCTTGTAGCGAATCGACTCCTTCACTGTTCCGGGCTCACGAGTCGTCGATGCCGAACAGGGCACGAGCTGCGGCGATGATCTTCTCGTCTGCGGTCTCGCCGGCCTCGCGTAATTTCACGCTGGGCTTGTGCAGCATCTTTTTCATCAGCGCCGCGGTCGCGTATTCGAGGACTTCCTGGCCATCGGCACCCTGGGTGAGCCGGCGCTGCGCCTGCTTCAGCACATCGGCGCGCACCGCGTTGGCGTCCTCGCGTAACGCAGCGATCAGCGGCGCGACCTGCTTGGCGCGCTCCATCGTCAGATAGCGGGATATCTCGTCGTCGAGGATGCGGTTGGCATCCACGGCCGCTGCCTGGCGATTGCCCTGGCCTTCGAGCACGACCTTGTCGAGGTCGTCAATTGAGTAAAGGTAGACGTCGGAAAGTGTGCCGACCTCGGCCTCGATGTCCCTGGGAACCGCTATATCGACCGCAAATATCGGCTTGCGCTTGCGTGCCTTGACCGCGGTCTCCATCTGGCTGAACGTGACTACGGCATGCGGGCTTGCCGTCGAGCTGATCAGAATATCGGCGTCAGGCAACGTGCCTTCGAGTTCCGATAGCGGCAGTGCGAAGGCGCCGAACTGGCTGGCGAGATTGTGGGCTCTGTCGAAGTTACGGTTGGCGATGAACATCCGGCCGATGTTCTTGCGCTGCAAGTGCTTGGCGACGAGTTCGATCATCATTCCGGCGCCGACGAGTACGGCCGTGTGTTTCGCGAAGTCCGAGAAAAACTGATTGGCGAGTGACACGGCCGCGTAGGCCACTGACACGGGGCTCGAGCCGATCTCGGTATCGGTGCGGACCTTCTTCGCAACCGAGAACGTATGTTGGAACAGGCGGTTCAATTGCTTGCCGGCGACGCCCGATTCCTGCGCCTCGCGGT
>Ga0255052_10001178_pt1 | contig 19974 bp, 16 predicted proteins | sample JV7_2_21_MG_FD_188632 | JGI IMG/M metagenome (GOLD analysis project Ga0255052, IMG submission 188632) | Seawater microbial communities from Jervis Inlet, British Columbia, Canada - JV7_2_21 | ecosystem: Environmental > Aquatic > Marine > Inlet | place: Canada: British Columbia | collected... | reverse complement strand
TAACGCCCCAGCTCAACATATCGTTGACTGCTTTGGCTAATTTCGGATTTTTCTTCAGCGTCTTATTACATGCTGCACATATCCGCGGATCGCGCAGGCCTTTCACCATGTCCGCATGGTCTTCGGTGAAGTCCCATGGGCAACCGCGCAACGCGTCATGGTACTCGATGTCGACAAAGTAACCGGCGAGTTGTGAAACCACGACGTATGCAAGAGCGGTATCGAAGGAAACGCCAGCCTCCTCGGCGTAGTCAGCGAGACCCCCGATCGACGTGTACATCACCCTCTCGTCCACCACGGACGGTGCGCCAAGGTAGTTGTAATATGTATCGCCGTCTTCGTCGAACATCAGATACCGGTGCGTGATGCCTACGACGTAGTCCGTATGCAATGGCCCAATCTTTGCGTAGAACTGATCGGATAATCGATCAATATCGAGTTGAGGTTCGCCGTCCATTCTACGAAGCGCCGCGCGGCTCGGAGCAAGATGCGCGGGCGAAAATCGGAAGAACCGCTGCAACTTGTTCAGGCCACGGACCATCGTCTGAAGTTTGATTCCACCCACATCCAAATCGACAAGCCCGACTTTGTAATGGTACTCCGGGGCCTTGACCTTCTTTGCAAGAATCTTGCGCTTCACCGCCTTGCGGGCAGCACCCTTTTTCGGCGTTATGCCCAGCGATTTACCAAGTCGCGAAACCCCATCTGCCCAATCGGGAAAAAGATCGGCATAAGTGATGTTTTCCAGCACGTCCATGGGAGGAGTGCATGCGTCGAGCCGCGCCGGAATAAGGAAGATTTTGTCGTCGGGAAACTCGTCGAGTATCTCGATAGCCTGCCGCAACTCACTGTGACGAAAGCCTTTCTTGGCCACGCTCTGTTTCGACATTAGAGCAATGAAGTAGCGAGATTCTCGAATAGCTTTGCGGATCGCCGGTCGCCATCGCATACCAGGCAAGAGATCGTCCAAATCAAACCAAACGGTCACGCCGTTGAGCTTACGCAGATCCCTGCACAGCCGGCGTGCTTGCTTAAGGTCGAGGCGGGCGTAGCTAAGGAAGACTTTTTTCATTGCTAATGCGCATCCAGGCGGATTGGTTGGGTGTGATACCCAATACCGGGACTGCGCCGTTATCTTCGCACAATGGAACCTGCGTACCAAATATGGTCAGTTTAGCGAAACGTAGATGCGTCAACACAAACTTCGATTAGCACTGCCATGAGGCAGAGTACGACATGAGCTGAGTTATCTAGTCGTTTGTTTTTCAAAAATGTTTTACGCCTGAACGCAATAGAATTTCCTGTCCTTTATCCTTTGATTCTAATTGTCTGTCATTGCTGAGTTGGTGACCAGAGCAGGTTATCGAACGCAGCAGTCAGGCTTTTGCCGAGTCTCAGTGTCCCCAGACTGCCCGTGCCGTCATAGACCAAAACGTCGCGATCCTCGAGTCGTCTCCGCAAGCGCCTGACATCCGACGACGAGGTATCTGGGGACTCATCGTGCCAACGTTGAAACGCCTGCCGGTTAGCAGCGAAAATTACGGGTCTGTCGGAATTCTCGTTCAGATAGTCTATTTCCCACAGCAGGTTTTCCGATGGCTCCGACACATCGACCAGCACACAGGCGGTTTCAGCGGCGGCCCGTGCGACCGCGTCTCGCCAAAGCTCGTCAGTCACCGATGCGACCACGAGTCGTGGCACCAGGTAACTGGTGGTGATGCCGCTGCCGCGCAGCAAATTGAGCTTCTTCGTGAGCTGCTGCATATCCGGTCGTTCGCGGACATGCAGTCGTGCCCTGCGCAAAACTGCGATGATCCTGATCACGCTGAACAACAGGCCGGCTGCGAACCCCGGCAGGATCATAATCGCTGTCACGAGAACGTTCCAAACCTGCAACTCCGGCGGCTCATCCGTGAATCCGAAGACGGTGATTCCTGCGAGCAGGCCGACCAGTCCGCCCCAGAGAACGCCGGTAATCAATGCGCCTACCACATCCACCAGCGGCATTCGCGCGGGCTTCAGCTTGCCGTCGTCCAACGTCAAGACCCGATAGCGGCGGTCCAGAAACCAGGTTATCGCGCCCCGAAGCCGTGTATCCAGCGTATGAAAGCGCCGCAGATAGAGAATTGTCTTACGCTTTCCGACGCGCAGCCGGCGTCCAATCATGAAGCACGCTACGGTCGGAATCAGACCCAAAAACACGAAACGAGGCTTGCCCGCTACTACGAGCACCAACGTAAAGTAGAGAAAAACGAGCCCACCGAGCCAAGATAGCGCGACGAGAATTAGCATTCGCCAGCGCCGTTTTCTCGCTGCGGCATGTCGCTGGATCTGGTCGACAATCCTCGCCATGGTTTATCTTCGATGCGGACAGGACCGGGCAGGGTGCAGTCCTGAATGGGACAAGCTTTGTCGGTATAGGACTGCTTGATAATACAGTAGCGCCGGAAGTATTGATGGTTGGAACAACAGGAGACGTTGCCGGTACCCTGGTTTCAGTGGTCTTAATCGAAGAGCGGCTGTGATATCGGCAGGGTAATCCCGCCGGCAGCATCAAGCTGTTATACACTCGGTGCGACGAAGGGCGGCGTGCCTTCGACCAGGTCACTGTCCCCAAATCGACTACCCCCCCGGCCCGTCGGGATCGACTACATCCGGCCGTGTCTGCACGCCCATCGGGCCGCGCGGCATCGTGATCTGTATCAGGTTCCCGTTGCGGACGATCTCGACGACGACGGACTCACCTCTTACTCCGCCACTGCGCAGCTCGACTAACTGTTCGGATGAGAATACTCGTTCACCACCGTAGCGCAGGATAACGTCGCCTGGCTGCAGGCCCGCTCGTTCTGCAGGTGAGGTCGCGACGATCGAGCCGACGGCGAGCCGGTTGGGTTGGCCCATGGCGTGCAAATACCGGTCATACCCGTCGTCACCGAGTTCGCGGCGTGCGATATCCGCGCGGCTCGCAAGATTTCTGAATTCCTCGTAGTAGCGGGGCGTGTTGAGCCAACCCTCGCGCCGCGCGCGATCGTCCAGATCGATCTGCCGCATCTGCGCCACTGCCTCGCCGCGACGTATGCTCTCGACCTGCCGTGGCGTGATGCCGGCCGCCGCCAGTCGTCCCTCGATGGTCTGACCAGCCTGGTTGCTTTGTTCGCTCGGACTGGTATTTCCTGTATTGGCAGAGGCTTCATTCCTCGCGTCGGAGAATGCCGCTTCGACCCGGGCACGAAGATTCTCCTGTAGATCGGTCATTTCCGATTGCAGTCCTTCGAGCTGTTCGGCGAGGACATGGCGTTCCGCGATCTCCTCGTCCAGAATCCGAATGAGGGTCTCCACGACCTGCGCGACCTGTTCCGGATCGAGCTCGCCCGCCCCTCCCTGTGCCAGACGTTCGACGACACTTTCTGCCGGGCGCTGCAAAGTGCCGCCCGCGCTCGGTTCGTCAGTCGCCAGTTGCGTAACGACTAACGCACCGAGCCCGAAGCCTGCTCCGACTGCGAGTATCAGGATGAGTATTCGAGCATTCATACCGGCGTCCCTACCAGGTAATTGTAGCCCCTTTACGGCAATTGTTTACGGATCTCGTTAATCGGGGTCTGGGGCGCAAAGCCGACGCCGGGTGAAAAAGCTGCAATAATACGGCGCTTTCGCCGAGACTAATCGGCATCGAGACAGGTATCTGATATGTGGAACCCAAGAGCCCTTTCCTTCGCGTGCCTGTTCACGCTCGCTGTCGTCGGTGGTTGCGGGCGTTCCGCGGACGTTAGTAGTCCGGGAGACGAAAATGCACAAGCGACCTTGACGCTGGCAGACTTCGAACTGATGCCGCGGGACCTGTTTTTCGATAACCCGACCCGAATCCAGGGACGGATCAGCCCCGACGGCGAAAAAATGAGTTTCATGGCGCCACTCGACGGCGTGCAGAACCTGTGGGTCGGTCCGGTCGGCGACTTCGACGGTACCAAGCCGGTAACCAAAGACACTTCGCGCGGGATCAACAGCCATCAATGGGCCCTCAACGGAAAGAACGTCCTCTATCTCAGGGACCAGGGTGGCGATGAGGACTTTCACATCTTTTCCGTCGACCTGAACAGCGGGGAAACGCAGGACCTGACGCCATTCGAGAAGACCAGCGCTATTTTCGTCGGCGGCAGTTACCGCCACCCCGATGAATATCTGCTCGGCATCAACAATCGCGACCAGCGGTGGCATGACGTATGGCGCGTCAACGTCCGCAGCGGCGAACGCGAACTGGTCGAACAACACGACCGCTTCACTGCGTTGATCGCCGACCTCGATCTCGATGTTCGCCTGGCCATGGAGTCGACACCGGATGGCGGACAAATGGTATTCAAGCGGGATACCAGTGGCGACTGGGTAGAATTCTTCAAGATTGAGAAGGAAGATGCTCTGACAACCACGCTGCTGGGATTTACCGAAGAGGGAACGCATTTCCTGATGCTGGACAGCGCCGGGCACGACAAGACCGCGCTCGTGCTGGTCGATTACGAGACGGACGATCGTCAAATCGTCGCGGAAAGCACGCAAGCCGATATCAGCGACGTCATCGTCAATCCGGAGACGAAAGAACCGCTGGCGTACGCGGTTAACCATCTGCGCAAGGAATGGTTCGGCATCACGGACGATGTCACAGAGGATCTGGCGCTATTGCGAGACGGCCTGTCGGGGAACGTTTCGATTCTCGCACAGACCCAGGATGATCGAATCTGGACCGTGATCAGCGATGGTGCGCGGAATCCGTTGACGTACTTTGCATTCGACCGCACCGCCGGCAGGCTGGATAAACTGTTTACGTCGCGTCCGGGGCTCGACGATAAACCACTGAACGAAATGCACCCGGTGTCGATACGCTCCCGAGATGGCATGGAGCTCGTTTCCTACCTGACCTTGCCGCCACATGTCGACCCCGACGGTGACGGGCGACCCGCTGAACCCGGTCCGATGGTGCTCGACGTACACGGCGGTCCCTGGGCGCGCGACGAGTACGGCTACACCAGCTGGTCACAATGGCTGTCGAACCGGGGCTTCGCGGTACTCAATGTCAACTACCGGGGTTCGACCGGCTTCGGCAAGGCGTTTCTGAACGCGGGAGACAAGCAGTGGGCGGCCGACATGCACAACGACCTGATTGACGCCGTGGATTGGGCGATCGCCGAGGGAATCGCTGCGACGGACAGGATTGCCATCGCCGGCGGCTCCTACGGCGGGTATGCAACGCTCGTCGGTGTCACCTTCACCCCGGAGAAATTTGCCTGTGGCGCGGATATCGTCGGCCCGTCGAATCTCGTGACGCTGCTGGAGAGTATCCCCCCCTACTGGGCGTCCTTCCTGGAGACATTTGCACAACGTGTCGGCGACCCGCGCACGGAGGAGGGTCGCTCGTTCCTGCGTTCGCGATCGCCCCTTTACCTGGCGGATCAGATCACCAAACCGTTACTTATCGGCCAGGGGGCCAACGATCCGCGGGTCAAGCAGCCGGAATCGGACCAGATCGTGTCGGCCATGCACTCGAAAGAGCTGCCGGTGACCTACGTTCTATATCCCGATGAGGGCCACGGTTTCGGGCGTCCCGAAAACCGCGATTCCTTCTACGCCATCATGGAATCGTTCCTCGCCGAATGCCTCGGCGGCCGATCCCAAGCATTTGGTGACGCGTTCGAGGGCTCGTCGACCCAGGTACCGGTCGGCGCGGAACACATTCCGGGCCTGCAGGAGGCGCTGGACGGATTCGAGCCGGTGCTCAAGAACTAAGAAGTGCTGTCGGAAACGATGCTGGACGATGGAACACAATGACGTATTGACCAAAGTTGCGGTCTGGCCGCGGTTGTTCGATGCGGATAGTTGCAACCGCGCCGTCGAACTCGCCCAACGATTTCCCGCTTCCCAGGGGCGTGTTGGCACCAGCGACATCGAGCGCGACGAGATCCGACGCTCGCAGATCTGGTTCTTCGATCCGGGTCCGGAGACGAACTTCATTTTCACGCCGTTGCGCGACGCCCTGAAGCAACTCAACGAAGGATTCCACCTCGACGTGACCGACTTCGGCACCGGCTGCCAGATTGCCCGCTATTCGTCCGAGGACGAGGGGCACTACGACTGGCATATCGATCTCGGCACCGGTCGTTTCTCACGACGCAAATTGAGTCTCTCGGTGCAACTCTCCGCCGGCGACAGTTATGACGGCGGGGACCTGGAGTTCCACATGAGCGGGCTCGACCATGAGAGTATGCGCCAGCAGGGCACGCTCATCGCGTTTCCCTCGTTTCATGAACATCGCGTCACGCCTGTCACCCGCGGCGAGCGTTTTTCGCTGGTCGCCTGGGTCGACGGGCCGCCGTATCGCTGAGTTTGTGCCAGCCACTTTTAATCCGTGCGAGAATTAGACCTGAATGGTCTCTCGTGCCTGTTTACGCCTGCGCGTCAAGACGATTCCAATGAGGCCCAGGCCCAGCAAGGCAAGGGAACCGGGTTCGGGTACGCTTCTGGCCAATTCAAGCCGGTTGAAGTTTGCGAAGAATTGCACTGTCTCACCTCCGCTTCCGATGTCGCCCGTGTAGTGGACCCGGCCGAGGAACAGATCCGCAAGGTCTGGTGGTGTGCTCAGCAGCGAGTCCAGTGGAAACAACCCGGTCGGGGAGCTGTTGGTCATCAGTCGCATGCCGATCTGCTCGCCGGTCACCTGATCGAAACTGGTCGCGAAGAAGGTGTCGAAGGCCGCGTCAGGTGCGTCGAATGCCGGAACGAATTCGTTCTCCCGATGTCGCAGCAGATCGAAAACATCCAGGCCAACTGGCGAGTTGAACTCCAGTGGGCCGCCGGCTGTTTCGACAGTGAAACTCACCTCGAGAATCGAAGCAACACCAACAGTGGTCGCTTGCCCCCAGCGGGACACCTCGTTCATAAACGGATGCGGTTCGGCCCCACCATCGATGAGTTGCGTTCTCGTGATTGTGCCCGGGCTAAGCACGGCATCTGCATCGAAAGTGATCGTTCCTGTGACCCGGTCGCCGACGGCCACATCTGAAGTCCCAGGCTCGAACACGTCATTGACATTCGCTTCGTAGACCCAGGTAACCGGCACGCTGTAAGCTGCCAAGGGTGCAAACAGAATTACCGCCAGCACCAGTCGGACAATCGTCTTCATCATTCATCTCCGAGAAATGTAAAAAATCCGTGATTGACTAAACCAGGCAAGAACTGTGCCGGCTTATCCAATTGTTGTTTTTTCAATGAGTTAGATTTCTTGTCCTTTTTACGCAAAGTGCAAGGTGTAAAGAAACCCAACACACACGGCTTGAGAGCCGATCAACACAGCCTTGGTGACGACAATTCATGTTTCGAACCGGGCATCCGCCGTCAGAAGCGGGCACTAGCGTGCCGTCAGTAACTTTATGACTTTTGAGAGCGTAGAAGCTCTGTCGATCGGCGAGTCCCGGCGCATGTTAGAGTAACTCATCAATTTGCGGCTGGCGCCTGTAGATCCTGTGGCTTTGGTACTGAGAATCCTCAAGTGGCTCCTTGTCAGTGTGGCTGGTATCGTCGTCGTTGCACTGATCGCCGGGCTCGTCTACCAGGAGATCAGCGAATCACGAGACCTGGAACGTTATCCGCTTCCCGGCCGGATGGTCGACGTCGACGGACGCCTCATGCACATCGACTGCATCGGGGAAGGCAGTCCGACCGTGATTCTCGAACTGGGCGTCGGCAGCGCGTCGGTCTCCTGGTACGACATCCACAGACGGCTTTCGGAAATCACGACGACTTGCGCCTACGATCGTGCGGGTCTCGGCTACAGCGAGCCGATCGACCAGCCGAAGCGAGCGACCGCTATTGCCGAGCGGCTGCATAAACTGCTGCGCAACGCCGAAATCGACGACGAACTCGTGCTCGTTGGCTGGTCCGCAGGCGGTGTCTACGTCCGGGAGTTCTTCCAGCGATACCCCGAGAATGTCCGCGGAATGCTTCTCGTCGACTCCAGTCATGAGCAGCAGGCGAACAGGATGCCGCAGACGTCCGGCGGCGGTGCCGATCCCGCGCTCGAGATCGCGAAACAGCTGGCGCCGTTTGGCCTGGTGAGGCTGAGCGGCATTCTCAGGCAGCGCGTCGCGTCGAGTCGCGCCTCCGACGACGCGAAAGCCTATCTGAATGTGACCTATCACCTGTCTCATGTACTTGACACGGTGTCGGAGGAATCCGCTGCCTTCAACCTGGACATCGATGCCGACCACCCGCCCTCGCCGATAGGAGACCTGCCGCTGATCGTCCTGACGCAGGGGGCACCGGACGAAGACTCCGGCACTTCCCGGGAACAGTTGCAGCAAGAGCGGGATGCCCGGATGCGGCTGCAACGGGAGCTCGCGGCACTGTCCACGAGTGGCAAGCAGATCATTGCAGAAGAGAGCGGTCACAACATCCATGCCGATCAGCCGCAGCTAGTAATCGATGCCGTGAAAGAGCTCGTACGCTAGGCCGTCCGCAGGGTGAGGATCGGCCCAACACGATCCGCACCGAGACCGGCGAAGCCGGTCGACAGACGCCGCAGGCGAGGCAGCGCAGCTGCCGTTCCGTCAAGCGAACGCCCGACACGCATATTTTCAGTGAATGGTATCCGCTCCCTGGCTACTCATACGTCTTTTCGCCGACTGCTCGGCGTGCGTCGTTCACGCGCTCGGCGTCACGTGGGTTAAAGAAGACGACCTTTTCCTTTTTAGATCCCGACAGCAGTTCCTGCCAGGCACGATCCGCCCTGCCCAAAAGCTCCCGCTCCTCACCAGCGTCCCCGAACTTGGACTCCCAGTTCCTGAGTCCGTCGATCGGCTGGCCTTGGAAGTCGCCGCTCCAGAACAGCAGCAGCCGGTCATCGACGATCTTGAAGGATCTCGGGTTGGCAACGGCGAGGTTGCCTGATCCGGTCAACATCAGTGAACACCAGCCGCCGTGCGCGGGCGCATATCGCTGCGGTTCGGCTGCGAACTTCTCCGCCTGTACGGCATCGGTCAACCAGTAGGTGACGCCCTCGTGCAGCACAACGAATTCGGGCGAGCCCTTCTCTGCCTTGTCCCGTTCGAAGTAGGACACCGGTGAGTAGCCGTCGATGGCGACATTGTCCGGCCCGAGTCGTTGCAGCTCGGCCGTGGTTGTCGGCTCCCTGGCACAAGCGCCGAACAGCATGACAACCGCCAGGATCAGGGCATATGAACGCATAGACAGAACTCCGCAGTGGTCGCTTCACTCAGGCTCTTCGTCGAGCTCGGCAACCCGGGCGTCGAGAAACGGCTTGGCTCTCGGGTTCAATTCCGCAGCCCGATTGTAGTTGTCGATCGCCGCTTGCTTCTGCTTCGTCGAATTGTACAACTCCGCGAGGACGAAGTAAGAGTAGTAGGACTCGGGGAAGTTGCCGGTATTGGTCAGCGCGAACGCGATCGCGGCGCCGGTCTTGCCGCTGCCCGCGAGTTCCTGGGCATACATCGGCAGCGTGAACTCCGAGAAATCGTAGCTGTGGCTGCCGTAGTACTCCTCGCGCAGTTTCTCGTACCCCGCCACGGCCGCATCGATGCCGTTCTCCGCGAGCTGTTCGTCCATCAAGTCCTCTATCAGTTTCGGTTGCGGCCTGCCGCGGTGGCAGGTGACACAGCGAACCTGGACGCGCGACGCCTCTTCGACTTCATTCAAGCCCGGAACGTGGCGGGTATTGATATCCCGAACCATCTCGACCATGACGCGGGCCTTGCGCTTCATCGCTTTCTCGTCGGATTCGAAATCGAAGGTCTCCAGCGGCGTATTCGGTTCTCCCACATGGCAAGTCTCGCACCGGACACCGAGGCCGATCGAAAAACCCTTCATCGTGTCGCCGAGGTCGGACGAATTGATGTCCTTGGGGAGGACCTGCAGATTTTGCGGGTCCGCGAAGATGTCTTCTTCGCCCTGTTCCGCAGCAGAAGGCGCGGACAGGAGCGCGGCAATCAACAACAGGAGAAGTTCTGTGGAATTCATCGCAATGCCTCCATTGGATTCGTTGCACGGTCAGCTTAGCGCTCGACGATCCACGGTGGGTCGGGAAACCGCAATGCTTCCGTCATCGCGCTGTCAGGAATTGTCAGGAAACCGTCAGCAACGGACTGATCGGTCGCCCCGCGCGTCCGGCCAGCCCGGATTTCGGGATATCCTTGGCGCATGGGTGGCAGAAGAAACAAGTTCTCACAGGGCGGCGTATCGCGCTCGCGGCTGATCATCGGCCTCCTCGTCCTGATACTGCTGTTGGTGCTCGGGCTCGTCTGGCAGGCTGGCAAGACCATGCGCGCGAACCGGGAAACGGCCACGCAGGTCTTGCAGGATTACGCGCGACTGGTCGGTGACGAGTTTGCGCGGCGCGCCATGGGCGAAATCGGCTATTACGGCTATTACGCATACATCAACGCGCTCAGCCAGCGATATCTCTCGGGCGCCGATATTCTCGCCGCAGCGGAGAATGCAACGGCTGAGGATTCCGCGATACCGCTCAGTCCGCTCGCGAAGTATCGTTTTCTAGTGGATTCGTCAGGCGGCGTGCAGTTTTCGGCGCCCGCCGATCCCGTGCCCGGAGCGCGTGACTATCTCGCGCGACAGGCCGAAGAGATCCTGAGCCAGCCAGCGCCCGAGCCGGGCTTCAGTATCGATCATCCGCTCATCGAGGGACGCGCGCACTCGTTCGTGTTCGCGACGGCCACGGAGCCGGGCCGGGTGTTCGGCTTCGAGGTCGACCGCACCGGTCTTGCCGAAGGCCTGCGCGAACTCTTCGAGAAAGACGCCTTGTTGCCGAAATCGCTTGCCGGCGGTGAGATCACGAACGAGTTCATCTTTCTGCGTTTCACGGATAATAGCGATCAGGTCCTGTTCCGCTCCCGCGAGGAGTACGACCCCTACCTGCTGGCGCTGCGCACGCTGACCGACGAATACCAGGGAATATTCGCGGGCCACACGATCGCCGCTGCCATCGACGCCTCGATCGCCGGCTCGCTCGTCATCGGCGGACTGCCGCGCTCCCGTCTGCCGGTCCTGATGGTCACCATGTTGCTGACGGTCGGGCTCCTGATCGCGGCCATTCGGCAATTGTATCGCGAGCAGGCACTCATGAAGATGCGCACCGACTTCGTGTCGGAGGTGTCCCACGAATTGCGGACACCGCTGACACAGATACGCATGTTCACCGAGACACTGCTGTTCGAGCGCTACAAATCCGGCGATGACCGTCGCCGTGCACTGGAGATCATCAATCGGGAATCGCAACGGCTGATCCATCTCGTCGAGAACGTCTTGCGGTTTTCGGATCAGAACGCTGACCAGCGCGAACTCGCGCTTGCGCGCACACCGCTGGCCCCGCTCGTCGAACGGGTCGTCGAAGAATTCCGGCCGCTTGCCGAAGGCGTGGGCAACTCGATCGAGATGGATCTCAACGAGCAGGCCGAGGCCGTCATCGATGCCGACGCCCTGCGACAGATCCTGCTGAACCTGCTCGACAATGCCGTCAAGTACGGGCCGCCGGACCAGCGTGTACGGGTCCTGTTGGAGGACCGGACCGGCAGCGTCCGGTTCCGGGTTTGTGACCAGGGGCCCGGCGTTCCGCGCGCCGACCGCGAGAAGATCTGGGGTGGCTATTATCGTCTCGAGCGCGAACGCCATTCGGCCATTGCGGGCACCGGCATTGGCCTGGCCGTCGTACGCGAGCTGGTGTCGCAGCACGGCGGTTCAGCGCATGTTGCCGACAATGAGGGCGGCGGTGCATGCTTCGTCGTCGATCTTCCGCAAGATCCGGAGCTACGATGAAACACATCCTGATCATCGAGGACAACAAGGACCTGGCGTTCGGCCTGCAGAGTAATCTCGAGATCGAAGGCTATGAGGTCCGGACGGCGGCGACCGGCACCGACGGCATGCGCCAGGCGAAGGCGTTTCTGCCTGATCTCGTCGTACTGGATCTGATGCTGCCGCAAATGGACGGCTTCGAGGTACTGGAGAACTTGCGCAATGCCGGGCTCACGATGCCCGTCCTGATATTGACGGCGCGCGGTGAAGAGGTCGACAAGGTTCGCGGCTTGCGGCTCGGCGCCGATGACTACGTCACGAAACCCTTCGGGCTGATGGAACTGCTGGCGCGCGTCGAGGCGATACTGCGCCGTGGCGGCGCGCGAGGAGCCGAAAAAACGATCGGCGCCCGGGAAACGATTCAGGTCAGGAATCTCGAGATATGCGCGGCAACCCGCAGCGTTCAGAGGGACGGTGTCGAGGTGGAACTGGCGCCGAAGGAGTTCGATCTGTTGCTCGAACTCGTCCGTCATGAGGGTGCTGTCGTGTCGCGAGTGGACCTGATGAAAACCGTGTGGGGACACTCGTCGACGATCGTCAGCCGCACCGTGGACACGCACGTCGCTGAACTTCGCAGGAAGCTCGAAGGCGATCCCGCGAAACCAACGTTGATCGTGACGGTCAGAAAAGCAGGGTATCGGTTCGTGAGATAGGAGGTTCAGGCTATGAAATCGACATCACTGGTTCCGTTAATGGTGCTGGCCACGAGCGTGGCATCGGCAGAAACCCGCATGGTGATCGGCGATGGTCGAATCGACGGGACCCGGATCAAACCCTATGAACTCGAGTGGTTTCAGTGTGCGTTGCAGGACGATGCCTGGGTGGACGGGGGCACGCTCGTCGAAAAGCTGGTCGTCATTGGCGATCACGTCCTGCTGGTTCGCCAGACTGTGCGCCAGCCTGGCGGAATGGTGAGAAGGTCCGCCACCTACTTCGACCGCAAGTCCTTTGCCCCGTTGCGCATGGAAATGGAAGCCATGAAAGACGGCTCGCAGGCCGCGTACGTTGAACGGGAGCTTGGCCCGGACGGATACACGAGTATCGCGGTCCGGGGCGGCGAACAGAGCGCCTTGCAAGGTGCTGCGAGCTCCAACATGTTGCACGGCGGTGCCATGGGGCTGCCGCTGGCTGCCATGAGTTTTCAGGATGAGCCCGTCCGGTTCCTGGCCTCGATGATCGCTTTCGACGCCACCTACGACGTCATCGCCGAATGGGTGGGCGAGGATATCATCGAATTCGACGGGCAGGAGATCGTGACGTGGATCATCGATGTCGAATGGCGCCACCGCGAGATCGGTGACGTCTACCCTCCTGGCCCGGACGCCAGTGGAGGCCGCTACTGGGTCGCCCCGCATCCCCCCGCAGGCTTTCCGTATGTGCCTCGCTACAAGACCGACACCTATGCGGTGGAGTTTGTCCGCCAGACCTGCCCGGGGACACGAAATGAACGATGAACGCGACAGTCAACTCGAGGCCCTCTTCATAGCTTGGGAATTCCGCCGAGAAAATGATGGCCGTACTCAATACGTCGCTGGTCGATATTGGCGATAGCTGGCTGGCGCTTCTTACCTCTCCGTCAAACAGCCTGGCTGGGCTGATTGGCTTGTTGCTGTTCGGATTGCACGGCTTCTATCGAAAAATTGCGCGACAAGGGGGACAGGCCTTACCAGTCTATCTTCGTTCCGAGCCCAGGCTTGTCACTCAAGACCAGGCATCCGCCCACGATGTCGACGCCACCGCTGGACGGGTCGCTCGCGAGGTCCATATGCCCGTCAAGATCCGCGTACCGCAAGCCCGGCATGGATTGCGCCAGGTGAACGCCGGCCGCTATCGAAATACGCGTTTCGTCATTACAACCCAGCATCAGGCTTAGTCCTGCCGCATACGCGTAGTCGTGAATATAGCGCGCAGGCGTCGGACCCCCACATTTCATCAGTTTTATATTCACGCCGTGAGCCGCGTTCCTGTCAACAACCTCGATACATTCGGCAACGGTACCGGCAGACTCGTCCGCCACGATCGGCACACTGCTTTCGGCGGTAAGCGTTGCAAAGGCGGCAAGGTCTGTCTGCGGCACCGGTTGTTCGAACATTTCGATGTTTAACGGTGCCGTCTGCGCCAACAATCGGCGCGCACCGTCAAGATCGTATCCCTGGTTGGCATCAACGCGAATACGAATATCCGGACCGGCCAGATTCCGCAGCTGACGCAGCCTTTCAACGTCCGCGTCGAGATCCTCACCAATTTTTACTTTGATGACAATGTATCCCCGGGCGAGCCAGGATTCCGCTTCCCGCAAGGTCTGTTCCACTTCGCAGATGCCAATGGTGACCGAGGTCGGAATCGGTTGCGGCTCTCCACCCCATAATCGAACCAGGGGCATGTTCGCCTGCTTGGCGAGCAGGTCCCACAGCGCCATGTCGACCGCGGCACGTGCAGCAGGACATTCGGGCACAATTGCGAATGCGGCATCCGACCAGGCCGACACGTCGTGTTCCAACTCGAATCCCGTGGTCAGGTCCGCAAGCGAGTTTTGCATCGCGGCAATGCACATGGCGTCGTCTTCGCCGGTCACGTCGCCGGATGGCGAGGCGCTGCCAAATCCGCTAAGGCCACCGGACTCGACTCTGACCAGGTGATTCTGGCAGGACGTAATGGTCTTGCCGGTGATTCGGTATCCCTCGACGAGTGGCAGATCGACGGTGCGCGCTTCGAAAGAGCTTATCCTCACAGCGCCAGTACCGCGTCTATCAGCTTTTGCGGACCCTGCGTCAGGGGATCGCAGCACGGCAGTCCGTATCGATCTTCAAGTTCGGCGGCAATATTCGGGATCTCCTGCCTGGCATAGCCTTCGGGATTCAGACCAATAGCGATTACCCTGGAGCCGAACAGGCCTTCGATCGTCTGGATATGCGCCTCCGGCGGCGCGATGGGAAAATCGTCATAGCCGCTATAGGTCTTTCGAATGGGCGCGTGCTGAAGAATCACGCCCTGCGGGCGTGCCGAGCCAAGAATCTCGAACCCGCCTGAGCCGCCCGGGTGGGTCAGGCAGGCCTGCCCCTCGATCACCATAAACTCTGGCGATTCGATCTTGTCGGCTTCCACGATCACATGCTCAAGCTCGCCGCCAATGAAATCATTCACCAGCGAATCCAGCAATATGCCGTAGTGCACTCCCTGCAACCATGCTGTCTGACCGGTACCGATCATTTCCGTGGTGTGGTTTAAAGATCTCAGTGCGTTGACCAGAATGACCGTCGTGGTTCGTTTACCGAGCGCGCAATCTGTGCCAAGCACTGCGATGCGTTTCGCGCGAACATTTTCGATCTCGCCACTGAAGAAATGCAACTCGGATCTGGGCGGCGGCTTGCGAATATCCCGAATGGTCGCTTTGCACAGCTCCGCAATCTTCACGAGCTCGGCATCATCGGTCAGAAACTCATGCATGCCGCAGTCGACATTTATCCCCTGGCGCAGCGCATCGATGAAGAGCTCTCGAAATTCTGGCGGAATGACACCGCCATCGGTGGCAAGCCCGACCACCAGGTGCGTTGGTTTGGTATCGATCAACGCAATGCCATCGGCAAGCGACGCCACTATGGGTATACCGTTTGGAGCGCCGTCGAGAACTTCGCCGGCGTCCTGGCCGGCCAGGGTGGAATCGATTACGCCGATGATTTCATAGCGATCGGTATGCCGAACAAGTCCGTGGGCCGTCTTGCCGTAGTCGCTTGAAAATTTTCCCTCGCAAAGTACCAGCGCGGTGCCATCCATTGGTGCTCCCTGTTCTGTGAAACGATGTGACGCTATGATGGGATCCTAACATCGCCGCGAGTGCGGTGAACGAAAAGGAATCTTAATGCACCCCGCGATTTTTCTATTCATTCTTTCTATTAGTGTCGTCACTGCGTGTAGCCAGTCGATTCCGACCAGCACACTCATGACCAACGCCGTGATCATGGATGGCAGTGGCGAGCCTGCGATTGATGGCAGTGTTCGCATCGATGGCGATCGAATCGTCGCGGTCGGCGACCTGGCATCCCTACGTAACGAGAACGTGATCGATGCCGGTGGCATGGTACTCGCCCCTGGATTCATCGACACACACAGTCACCACGATGAAAACATGTCGGAATATCGGGACATGCCAGGCGTCGTAACGCAGGGAGTAACGACCGTTGTACGCGGAGCCGATGGCAGTGCCGGAATCGAAGAGTTTTACGGCACCGTCACCCAGGCAGATTTCAATCAAAGTTTCGAGGCGTCTCCTGTCGCCGTCAACATTGCCTCGTTTTCGCCACACAACAATATCCGGGCGGTCGTCATGGGAGCCGATTTCAAGCGTCACGCAACGGAGGAAGAACTCGCCGAAATGGCGAGGCTGGTCGACGACGACATGCAGCACGGGGCGCTTGGTCTGGGCACCGGGCTTGAGTATATGCCCGGAATCTTTTCTTCCACTGAAGAAGTCATTGAGCTGTCCCGGGTTGCGTCCTCGCACGGGGGCAGATACATGAGCCATGTCCGCGACGAGGACGAGTTTTTTCTGGATGCCATTGACGAGGTGATCCGGATCGGGCGGGAGGCCGACATTCCGGTTCACGTTTCTCACATCAAGCTCGCTGACAAGGCATTTTGGGGAACGACGGAGGACGTCGTTGACAAGATGAACGCCGCACGCGCCGAGGACGTGCAGATAAGCGCTGACATTTATCCGTATCTATACTGGCAGAGCAATCTCGCTATCTTGTTTCCCGAGCGCGACTACACGGACAGAGGCGTGGCGACCTATACCTTTGAGCACACCACAGACCCCGAAACGCTCATCATCGCCCGGTTCGAACCCGAACCGAGCTACAACGGCCTGTCGATTGCCGAGATCGCTCGACTCAACGAGCAGGACGTGGAATCGACGTTGCTTGACCTGACACAGCAGGCGGACCGTTACCTGCAGGAAACAGGGACAGGTGGCGCCAGCATCCTGGCCCGTGGCATGCAGGAGCCCGATGTCGCCGCCTTGATGTTGTGGGAGCATACGAATATCTGCACGGACGGCGGCAATGGCGGTGCGCATCCGCGAGGTTACGGTGCTTTCCCCCGTTTTTTTAGTCGCTTCGCCACCGCCAGGTCAGGCATCAGCAGCGAGCAGGGCATTGCAAAAATGAGTAGCGTTGCGGCGCGAAACGTCGGCATTGGCGAACGCGGCAGCATCGAAGCGGGATTTTTTGCGGACCTGGTGTTGCTGGATCCGGACGAATTTAAGGATCGAGCCACGTTTGAGGCACCGAACGTACTTTCCACCGGCGTAATTACGGTTTGGGTTAATGGCGAAATTGTGTACGAGGACGGCGAGACAACGGGAGTATTTCCTGGCCGGATTGTGTCGCGCGCAGAACCAGGGGGGCAGTGAACCTAACGAAAAATCAGGGTCACTGTCCCCAGCGCGCCATGGACCAACCTCATTTTTTTGCGCATAGCTGGTGCAAGTTTCCGTTCGATCTTGCGTTGGCGAACTGGGTGCGATACGTCTTGCCGACGGCGAAGCAAACCCGATTCGACAATACGCACCAGCATTGGCTACGCTGCGGCGAGACATGGTTTGCCGGCGTCAACGTGTTGCCAAACGATAGTGATGGTGCAGTCGCCGGTGGGCCGCCATTAAGCGGCACAGCCGTCGATTTCCTGCATGATCAGCTGCAAATTACACGGCTGGAGTGGGAGGCGGCACAGGTATCGATATGTTACCCGGGCTACCCGCAACCAATGAGTGGTGAATCCAGGGCCGCGTTTCGGTTTCGTCGGGACAGGTGCGCGGCACACATCGATGGCATCTTGCCGGAGGGCGAGAAACGGCGGCGCCATCTCCGGGAACACCATCAATTTATTCTTGGGATTCCCCTGGCGCGCTACGAAGAGGGTGCAGCTCCGTTGGTCGTCTGGGAGGGATCTCATGAAATCGCGCGGCAGACGCTGATCCGTTGCTATGACGGTCGAGCAGCGGCTCGGTGGGGCGATGTGGATATCACCGAGGTGTACCACGATCTGCGTAGGCGGATCTTCGCCGAATGCGAATGCGTAGAGATAGTCGCCGATCCCGGGGAAGCCTACCTGGTTCACCGATTGGCGCTGCACGGTGTTGCGCCGTGGCGTAGTTCTGCTGTCGCAGACGCTGACCGCCGAATTATTTGCTACTTCCGTCCGGAAGCGCGCTCTTCTGAGGCGTGGCTAAAGGCCCCGTAGCGTCGCCGGGCTTACTTGAGTGTGACCCAAACAAGATCGATGGTTGTGTCGCCGGTGTTGCCGGATTCGTGTTCTTCACTGAGTGGAATTGCGTCCATCCAGCCCACTGCACCCGCTTCCCTAACCGTTGACGACGGAGATTGCACGCCGCCGCTACGTCCCGACCAGGTGCCGCCCTTGATGTGGATGAAGACCTGGTTGCCGGGATGAGAGTGGATGCCTTCCCACTCGCCTGGCTCGACCTGCACGCGCTGCACGATAAGCCGCTCGTTTTCCAGCAGTAGTTCCAGGGGGATGTTGGGGTAGATTTGCGGCGCATGCCCGACCTCGGGAGCAAACGGTGCATCGTCCTTCAGCGTCACCCAGATCAGGTCGATGGGCGTATCGCCGGTGTTGCCCGATTCGTGTTCCTCGCTTAAGGGTATCGCCTCCATCCAGCCCACCGACCCGTCCGCACTATCCGATCCCGTGTACGTGGGTTCACCGCCGGCGCGGCCAGACCATTCCCCTCCCTTCACGTGCACGTAGACCTGGTTGCCAGGATGAGCGTGAATGCCCTCCCATTCGCCAGCGCCCACGACGAATCGCTGCACGACGACGTGCTCGTTCTCCAGCAGCACTTCACCGCCAGGATTGTCGAGATTAGGGTAGGTCAGCAGGAATTGCTTGTCGGTTGCAGGCGATTGCTCCGCTGCGGTCGCATGTCGTGCGCTGCCGGCGCAGACAGCGAGGCTCAGAATCAAGACGGTGTTCAAAGTCAGGCTGCGTCGCATTTTGTTCTCCAAAGTTAAAGGCCTTGTGGTGGCCCTCCCGATAGCTACCGAGCAGCAGCCGATTGGCTGAGCACAGTATGAGTATGGCAATCCGCCCCAATTTGCCTGCGAGTTCCAAGACAATCGACGGCTACTGCGAAACGCCTCTTGACGCTGGATCACAGACTGTGGATTCCGCAGGCGGGGTGCCGAATTTCTTTACATGTGCCGCCCACCATCTCACGTGCCGACGCTGCATCGTAACCTACTGAAGGTTGTAACTTACTGAAAAAATTGATCAAATTTTCCGCATATAGGTACTTACATTAGTCAGCTAAGTAAATTCCCGTACGCGATTTCTTTTACACTTTACGGCACCGCTAGATTCTGCGGCAATACCTAATTGCTTGAATGCCAATGACTTTCGATTCATGGCATGCGTCTTGCTTATATTTCTATTGACGAACCTTATCCATCCCAGTGGCTGGTCTTGTGACGGCCGATTCTGTGTATGGAGTTATTGCACCGGAGGCTATCGATGCACCGGCCACTTAGGATTACCCTTCTCCTCTTACTGGCAGCGAGCGCAGCTACGGCCCGCGCTGACCCAATCACCTCTGGCGATTTCGGCTCCTTCGCGGGGTGGAGCGGATCGATTGTCGACAGTTTCACATTGGATTTGATTCCGGTGGATCCAGCTACCGATCCCGACCACTTCACACTGATCGGCGGCGGCTTTGCCCGCCTCACGAATGATTTTGATTTCTTCGAGGTGGCGCTGTTTCAGGATTTCGTGTTGCCGGACGATACGCTGACAATCGCGTTTGATTTCGCCTGGCTACTGACTGCGGGCGATCCGTTTTCCCCTGACTTTGTTCAGGCAAAACTGATTGACCCCGTAACGAGGGACTTTCTGATCGACCTGTTTCCGCTGTCTCTCAACACCAGTGCACCCTCCGCTTCAGGGACCATCTTCGAGGATATCTCGTTCTTGGCAGGTCAAACGGTGTCACTGGAGTTCATTCTGCAGGACGGAGACTTCAACGAGAACGATCGTTTCGATATTGGCAATATCGTCATCGGAACGGCTGTAGTCGACGTAGCTGAACCCGAAACG
>Ga0255052_10001177_pt1 | contig 19997 bp, 15 predicted proteins | sample JV7_2_21_MG_FD_188632 | JGI IMG/M metagenome (GOLD analysis project Ga0255052, IMG submission 188632) | Seawater microbial communities from Jervis Inlet, British Columbia, Canada - JV7_2_21 | ecosystem: Environmental > Aquatic > Marine > Inlet | place: Canada: British Columbia | collected... | reverse complement strand
CGGGGAAGAGGGTAAGGGCTTCAAATACCTGCTGCACAGCCTGAATCCCGAACGTATCCTGATCGCGGCAGAGGCCATCGGTATCGGCCGCAACGCCCTTGCGCGTGCCACGCAATATGCAAAAGATCGTATCGTGTTCGACCGTCCGATCGGCCAGAACCAGTCGATCCAGCACCCCCTGGCGCAAAGCTGGATGGAACTCGAAGCGGCCTGGCTGATGACGCTGCGCTCCGCCAGTCTCTACGATGCCGGCCAGCCCTGCGGTATCGAGGCCAACAGCGCCAAGTACCTGGCCGGCGAAGCAGGTTTCAAGGCCTGCACCCAGGCTGTCATGACCCATGGCGGTATGGGTTACGCAAAAGAATTCCACGTTGAAAGACTGCTACGCGAAGTCATGATCACGCGCCTTGCGCCCATCAGTCCGCAATTGATCCTGTGTAATATTGCCGAGAAAGCGCTCGGCCTGCCCAAGTCTTACTGACCCGGACTAACCCGCATATTTCATGAAGGCGGAAGCAGATTGTCAGCCAGCCGGTTCAAGCACGACCACCGGTATTTTGCGTGAAGTCGCCGCCTGGTAATCGTTGTACGGCGGATAGATTGCTGCCAGTTGTTCCCACAAATCCTGGCGTTCATCCGGTTTGGCGATACGCGCCCGCACCTCAAGGTGGTCGTGGGCCACCTGGATTGCACAATCCGGGTTCGAGCGCAGGTTCAGATACCAGGCAGGGTGGGTCGGAGACCCGCCTTTGGATGCGATGATCACGTAGGCGTCACCCAATCTGCCGTAAATCAGCGGCAGTACCCGCGTCTTTCCGGATTTCCGGCCCAGCGTGGTCAGCAGCAGGACAGGCAATACTCCAGGGCCTCCGATGTCCGTGGAATCCCAATTGTGACCTTTGTCCGGGTCTTCCCTGTACATTTTGATGTGATCGCTGATCCAGTTCGGTAATTCGTCGGTATCGTTTTCTTTACTCATGGGTGGTTCACTCCGGAAATGTTGGTTAGATGCGGTAGTTTGCGCAAGAATACGCAAAGCTGCAAATCGGCGCTTAAAGTGCTGGTACTAACCCGCCAATCGGTCAGGTCTTTCCAGTCGTTCGATCCAGGTTTTGCCCGGAGTAGTATCCCGGGACACGATCTGCGCAGGACCGGACGCCAGACCCGGCCGGAACAGGTGTTTTTTTATCCAGCAGATTCAGGCGTGGCCAACCTGCTTCAGTTCCTCGAAAACCTCGGCATTTGGGCAAAACGCATTGTCACCTTCTTCTTCGCCGGCAAGCCACCGTTCACACAGATCCTCAGACTGGCACTTCCGACACTGGTGCCGGATATTCCTGATGGTGGATGCGGTATCGTCCAGATCGACGATTGCAGGATTCAGACCGGCACGCTGCATCATTTGCATCATGCGTCTTCTCGATGAACCCGATTTGTAATCCAGAAACCACAAAACGAACACGGCTGTGAGGCCCACCAGGATGATCGCGATAACGAACTCGAACATGGCTCAAATACCTCTTGCAGATACATGAGTTCACAGTATGTCATTTTATACTCATAAATTCAATGACATAGAGTCATATTTTTGGCGAAGGCCATAACTCCCTGATGTTTTTGATTTCTTTTTGCAGTTTCCTTGAGAGCGTAATCTCCTGGCGGTGCACGAATGCCTCGTGGTTTGATTCGAAATCTTCGGGAATGTAGCGGTAGTTCACCATCAAGCCGGCCGATTCCTTCAGACCCCGGGGCAGGTTGTTGGCGAATACATTGATCCGCTCCAGGCGGGCGCCGTTGGACAGGTGAAACAGGGCGACGGGGTCGTAGGGTCTGTCGCCCTGTTTTGCGAACACAAGATAGGCCAGACCCAGCCTTGCGAGAGGGCGCGAGATGATCTTCGCATGGGGCAGGGGATCGGCCAGGATTTGCTCGATGGCTTTGATCAGATCTTGCTCGCCGGTCGCATCGCAGATCGTTTTGGCATCACCGCCCAAAATAGCCGCCAGCCTGGTTTCGCCAAACACGTCCGTATCTCTTAATGCGCGGGTAAAAAATGGCAATGGGGACAGGGTGGCGAAGCGTTTGATCGCGGTGAACTCCCATGCCAGTTCAGTCGCCACCTGTTTGATCAGAAAGTTACCGAAAGAGATTCCACGCAGGCCTTTCAGGCAATTATTGATCGAGTAAAAAATAACGCTGTCGGCTTCCTCAGGGTTCAGAATGGGCGCATTTTCATCCAGCAGGGGCGCAATGTTGTCTGACATGCCTTTGACCAGGGCTGCCTCCACAAAAATAATCGGTTCCTCGGGCAGGGCCGGGTGAAAAAAAGCAAAACAGCGCCTGTCCCTGGCCAGGCGTCGCCGCAGGTCAGACCAGCTTTGGATTTCGTGCACACTTTCGTAATTGATCAGTTTTTCAAGGACCGTTGCAGAGGTTCGCCAATCGATTCTTTGCAGCAGCAAAAACCCGCGGTTGAACCAGTATGTCAGCATTCGTTTGAGATCAACATCCACGGCTTCCAGGTGCGGATGTTGCTTTATGGCCTTGAGCAGATCAGCACGCATCGAGACGATGGCACGGGTGCCATTGGGTGCGATATTGATCCTGCGGAATAATCTCTGGCGGTCAGGTTCAATGGCCTTTTGCAGCGAGATGTAATCTGCCGCATCCCTGCTGGCCTTGTACTGATCTGCTGCCTGGATGATGGCGTTTTCGTCTGCGGTAAAACGGGTGTTCAACATTTCAAAGAAGGCGATTTTCTCATCGCCCGTCATTTCTTGATAATGGTTGACGACTTCGCGTGCCAGGGCGGTTCCCGAGGCTTCTCCCTTTTCCGACAGCAATGCGAGGCAGAGTTTTTCGATACCGGGTGCCGACCTGGCATTGCCGCGCAGACGCAGCAGTTCCCGGCCCCGGTCCGCTACAGACTCCCTAACTCGTCCAAACCAGAATGATTTCATCCCGAAGACCTCATTTTATTCCACTGATCACGTAACAGGTCACGAAAATCAGGGTGTGCAATCTCAATTAGCGCCTCGGCCCTCGCCCTGACCGGAAGGTTCCGCAGTCGCCGGGCGCCGTATTCGGTCACCACGTAATCGATATCGGTACGCAGTGCCGTCGAGGCCGTGTGGCTTGGGAGAGATGGGACGATACGCGAAACCTTCCCGCCGCCGGCCGTTGCGCCAAGCGCGACGACGGACTTTCCGCCCGTGGATAATGTTGCAGCGCGCATCATGTCAACGGCGCCGCCGGTTCCGCTGAGTTGACGGCCCGCCAACATGTCGGAATTGACCTGTCCAAACAGATCGACCTGCAGGGCGGAGTTGATGGAAACGAAATTATCAATACGGCGGATCACGCCACTGTCATGGGTGTAGCCTACTGGCCGAACGCTGAGTTCAGGGACCTCACCGGCCCACTCGATCAGATGACGGCTGCCAAGCGTGACACCGCTGACGATCCTGCCCGTGTCCAGTGTCTTCCTTTGGCCGGTAATGTTTCCGGCCCGGGCCAGTGCCATCACGCCGTCAGTGATCATCCCCGAATGTATGCCGAGGTCGTTTTTACCGGAAAGCCCGGCGAGGGTTGCATCGGGAATGGCGCCGATGCCGATCTGGATACAGTCACCGTCACGGATCAACCCTGCCACCTGCCGGCCGATCCTGCGTGCAACATCGTTGCTGCCGGCACTGGCCAGGGTGGGTACCGGCCGGTCGCATGTTATGGCGTAATCCAGTGCTGAAAACGGAACTGACGGACCATCTGCCGGGGCAGGCTGGCGTGCGTTGATCTCACCGATTACGAACGCGGCCTTGTCGAGCACGGCCGGTGTGAAATCGGCACTGAGACCCAGGCTGGTCATGCCGTCCGAATTGGCTGGCGGCAACTGCACCAGCACGACGTCTATCTTCATTTCACCCTTGAGGTAAGCGTAAATTCCACTGTAGTGCATCGGCATGAAATCGACCCGCCCGGCGGCGATTGACGCACGGTTTTCAGCCGTTGCCAGAAAAGCAGTGGACGATGTGTTCGGGTGGAAGGCACAGAAATCAACCGTGTTTATACCCGGCACGGATACCGATACGAAGTGGACTCCGGCACAAGCCTCGTTACCCACAGCGAGACCTGCAAGTATTTCACGCGGTTCGGCGGTTGCACCCGCAACAAATACCGTCATCCCGGGTTTGAGCAAACTGCCGACCTCCCCGTGTTTGATCCACCTGGTCATAGCGGCGGTCGACGGTGTGCCCAGGGTTGCGCCCTTTCCAACTGGCCCGCCAGGCGGAAAAGACCCGCTTCGTCGCCAAACCTTCCGGTCAACTGCACCCCGATCGGCAGACTGTCTGCATTCCAATACAGCGGCAGTGACACGGCGGGGTGTCCGGAAGCGTTGGAAATCATCGTAAAGCCGGTAAAGTGGCCGAGCCGTTCTATATGCTGCATACGGGTTTCATGGCTGTATGAAAAATAGCCCAGGGGTACCGGCGGTTTGACCAGGGTTGGTGTCAACCAGATGTCGTAATCATTGAAGAACGCAGCAAACTGGCGGCAGCATTTTTGCAGGTTTTGCCAGGCGAGCAGGTACTCACCGGCGGTCTGCCCGAGCCCATGCTGGTACATACGCCAGGTGACCGTTTCGAATTCCTCCTCAACGGGATCACGCCCGGTCTGCAGCGCCCATTTCCTTATGCTCCAGTTCAGATAACCGGTCATGACCTTGCCAAAGGACTTGAACAGCAAACCGCTGTCCAGGCCTGGTGAAGCCACCTCGACATCATGACCCATGCCCTCGCACAATGACGCGGTATCCATCACAGCATTGACACAGTCCTGATGCGCAGTTTCACCGGTCAGCGCGACTGTGCCCAGGCCGATGCGCAGGCAGCCGGGATCACGATCTGTCTCCTGCGCGTAAGGCCCCACTGGCGCGGGTGCAATATGCGGGTCACCGGGTAGCGGGCCCGCCGTGGCATCGAGTATCGCGGCGCTGTCCCGTACTGAACGGGTTACCGCGTGATCGCACAGGATTCCCCCGGCCACGTCACCAAGATCGGGGGCATAGGAATTCCGGCCGCGGGTGGGCTTGAAACCAACCACGCCGCAGCATGATGACGGTATCCGTATCGAACCGCCGCCATCGCTTGCGTGCCCGGCCGGCACCAGGCCGGCCGCCACCGCCGCCGCCGAGCCCCCACTGGAACCGCCGCTGCCCCGGTCGAGGTCCCACGGGTTGCGGGTGGGTCCAAAACGGTCCGGTTCAGTGGTCGGCAGCAGGCCGAATTCTGATGTATTGCTCTTGCCGATGACGATGAAGCCCGCCTGTTTGAATCGGTGTGTCAGTACGCTGTCGGTCGTAGCGATATAGTGCCCGGCTACAAAAGCCGATCCATCGCTGCGCGGTGTGCCGGCCAGGTCTGCCACCAGGTCCTTGAGCAAGAACGGTACGCCGGCAAACGGCGCATCCGCCTGAACGCTGGCCGCGGCCTGTCTCGCCTGTTCATACAATGGCGTGATGACGGCGTTGAGTCGTGGGTTGAACCGCACAATGCGTTCAATCGTGGCTGCAACCAACTCCACGGACGAAATGTCACCACGACGCACCAGTGCCGCCTGCTCCGTGGCGTCGAGAAACGCAATGTCTTCCATGTTCAAGCCGGTTTCTCCGGTTCATCTTTCAGCGCATCGACGCGCAATGATTTTGCCAGTGAAACAGCCATCGCCACACCGATAACAAGCAACGGCAGGGAGGCGATCAGTACCCCGGAGCGGATGATTTGCAAACCGCCCACGGCCATCATCACGACCGGCAAAATCCCCAGCACGCCCGCCCAGAACAGACGGTTCCAGCGTGCCGGATTCTCGCCTTCCCTGAGTCTGGAGGTCGCGGTCGACGCCAGTGTGTACGAGGCGGAATCATAGGTGGTGGCTACGGAGATAACACTGACCAGCGTAAATACGGCCAGCGCCAGCCACCCCAGCGGCAGTGTTGATATCACGGTTGCGACCGTGATGTACATATCGCTCTGGGCCAGTACACCGGTTACGGACATGACGTCTTCCAGTTCCAGGTAGAGGGAGTAGTTGCCGAGTATAAAATAAAAGATCCAGCAACCCAGGCTGCCAAACGTCAGCATCGACAGGATCACCTGGCGGATGGTTCTGCCACGGGATATACGCGCGACAAAAATTCCAATGGCCGGTGCGAACGCAATCCACCATGCCCAGTAAAATATTGACCAGGATTCAACAAAACCGGTGTTCTCAACGGCATCGGTCCAGGTCATCATGCGGACAAAATTATCCAGCATAAAGCCAAAGGTGCTGGTGCTGTTTTTAAGGATAAACAGGGTCGGTCCAGCGACCAGGATAAAGGCCAGAAACCCCAGTGCCAGGTACACATTCAGATCGCTGAGCCGCTTGATGCCCCTTTCGAGCCCCTTGTACACGCTGAAAGCAAACAGCGATATACAAACCGCCATAACCGCCATTTGCAGGGCAAACGAAGTTTCAAGACCGGTCAATCGGGCCACACTGGCGGCGATGGTGGGTGCGATCACACCCAACGAGGTCCCGGCACCCCCAACCAGCGCGATCATGACGGCCAGATCCACCATCCGGCCCACCGGGCTGTTTTCACCATCGGGCCCGAGGATTTCGTGTAAGGAGGTGCTGGTACGCAGGTAGGGGACGTTTCTTACATAGAATGAATAGGCGATGGCGATCGTGGGCAGGGCGTAAAAGCACCAGGCTGTCACGCCCCAGTGGAACGGTCCATAGGCGCTGGCCCATTCCACCGCCTCGGTTGACCGCGGCAAGGCGCCGTAAGGCGGATTGTCGTAGTAAAACGCCCACTCGACCCCGGACCAGACCAGCAGGGAGGCGCCGGTACCCGCGCAAAACAGCATGCCGACCCATGAAAAGGTCGAGAAATCAGGTTTCTCGCCACCGAGACGGATGTGGCCAAACGGGCTGAATACCAGCCAACCGAGGAAGACCATGGTTCCCAGTCCAAACAACTGGTAAAAAACCCCCAGGTTTTCAGCGATCCAGTTATACAGATCAGAAACGACCGGGCCGGCCTTGTCGGCCATCAGGATCAAGGGCGTACAAACAATAAGCACGATCGCGACAGCCAGGAAAAACAGGACCCTGTCGATCTTTCGTTGTTTCACATGGCGTTCCGTTTTTTTACTTTTCATTGCGCCATTGTGCACCAAGGGTGTGCCAGGTCGCTACTGCCTGGGTCGGAGACCGAGTTGTTCCCGCGCTTCACCGGGACCCACCACCCTTGACCCGAGGCTCTCAATTATCCCTACTGCGCTTTGCACCAATTGCGCGTTGGAAGCGAGCACGCCCCTGGACAAATACAGGTTGTCTTCAAGACCGACCCGGACGTTACCACCGAGCAGTACGGCTTGCGCGACCATCGCCATCTCCATGCGGCCGATACCAAACCCGGCCCAGTTCGAATCTGCCGGCAGGGCATTGCGCATGGCCATCATACTGTCTGTATCCGCCGGCGCGCCCCACGGGATGCCCAGGCAGATCTGGAATAGGGGCGGGCTGTCAATCAAGCCCTCTTTTATCAACTGACTGGCCATCCAGATCTGACCCAGGTCGAACACTTCCATTTCAGGTTTTACACCCCACGCCTGCAACAGGCCCGCCTGGGTACGCAGAAACTGGGGTGTGCTGATGTAGATCTCGTTGTCGCCGAAATTCATGGTGCCGCAATCCAGGCTGCAGATGTCGGGCCGGAGTCTGTCGACATGTGCCAGCCGTTCGTGCGGGCCGACATTATCGGTGCCCGGACCGGGCAGGGCAGGATCTTCCTCGCTGGGGAACCAGGCGCCGCCCATGCCGGCAGTCAGGTTGATAATGACATCGGTGCTGCTGTCGCGCACGAGTTCGACCACCTGGCGAAACAGTTCCAGGTCGCGTGAACCTTTGCCGGTTTCAGGGTCGCGTACATGGATGTGGGCGACCGCGGCGCCGGCCTGCGCCGCCGTGATGACCGCTTCCGCGATCTGCTGTGGCGTTACCGGAAGATCCGGGTGCCGCTCCCACGCCTCGCCCGCCCCGGTTACCGCACAGGTAATAATGACATTCTTGTTCATTGCAGCGCTCTCCATTCCCGAACAATTTTTAGCCGGTCAGCCAAAGACATTGGATACGGGTAAAACTCTTCCGACATTATAATTTTCAGAATTTGTTTGACTTTAAAATTTTGGCTGTCCTTGGGTGAATTTTCGACAGGCTCGATTGGCGCTTGCAATTACCTGATATATTCTGACAATAAAGAGCATGCGAAAGCGTCTTCCTCCCCTGAATGCACTGCGTACCTTCGAAGCAGCTGCAAGACACCGCAGCTTCAAACTCGCTGGCGATGAATTGTGTGTATCCCATTCCGCCATCAGTCACCAGGTCAAAAAGCTGGAGCAGTTCCTAGGGGTTGAGTTGTTTGTGCGCGTGGCCAAGGGTGTGGAACTGTCGACCGCGGGACGTGACTATTACCCAACGATCCGAGCGGCATTTGACCGCATTTCAGACGGCACCGAGCTGGTGCTCTCCCTCAAGATGCCCGGGATTGTGACCGTACAGGTCTATTCCACCTTTGCCATACGCTGGCTGATTCCCCGCATGCCGGAATTCCAGACGCGCCACCCGAATGTCATGGTGCGTTTACATACATCCCAGTCCGATGTGAGATTTGAACACGAGGACGTTGACCTGTGTGTCATGATCGGCACGCCCTCGCACGCTGATCTGCATTACGATTATTTATTTTCCAGCAGAATTTTTCCGGTTTGCAGTCCCGCGCTGCTCAACGGCAAAGTCAGGCTGGAATCCCCACAGGACCTTGCCGGGCACACCATCAACCAGGTTTACCCGTCTGAACAGGATTGGTGGGTCTGGCTGGAGGAAAACCACGTCCATGATGTGAATCCAAATTCCGGTTTGCAGTTTGACAGTTATGACCTGGCCTGGAATACCGCAGCCCAGGGTCTCGGCGTCGCGCTGGGTATGGAGCCTTTTATCAACCGGGATCTGAAGTCGGAAACGCTGGTTGAACCGTTTCCGGGACACAGGGTTTTTACCCACGGCGACTGGTACCTGGCCTGTCTCAACGATAAGGTTGACAATGCTGAAATCAATACTTTCCGGGACTGGTTGCTGCAGGAAGTGCGCAGTGACAATGCGACCTTGCAATCCAGGCAGACGCCCCACGGCGGCCCGAAAGCCTGACGGCGCATACCGGCCCGAAGTGTACTGCACACGGGCCTTAAACCAGCTCCTGTCGATACCAAAGTTGAGTAAGAGGAACTACTTTCAGGCAAGGTAAAAAACCGGATGGCTTGATTTTTAATTTGAATTAAGTTAAAACTTTGTGTGTAGGATCATAATTCCGGACATGTGTGCGGATTCACATTACAATTATAAGTGAGAGGTACCATGAAGACTTCCACCTTTTTAAAAGCCTTTTTAATACTCCCGATAATGCTGGCCTCAACCATTACTACGGCACAGGATAGTGGAGACGCAGCGGGGGACGAGGACGCCAGTACTGCACTGGAAGAAGTGCTGATTACGGCCACTCGTCGTGGTGACACCGATATCATGACGACCCCGGTTTCCATCACGGCGTTGATGGGGGAAGAGGTCGAAAAATATGCCCTGCGTGACCTCAATGATATTGCAGTCTCTGTTCCGGGCCTGTCTTCCGGCACGGTATCAGCGTTCAATTCAGCACAGTTCGCCATGCGCGGTGTCTCTGAAACAACAATCATCGTGTACAAGGAGTCCCCGGTCGGGGTCACCCTGGACGAATTCGTGGTCCCGCATATCCAGACATCCAACCTGGAGATGTTCGACATCGAGGCCATCGAGGTCCTGCGCGGCCCCCAGGGCACGCTGTTTGGCAAGAACACCACCGGCGGTGTGATAAACGTTCGCACCAAGCGCCCGGTGCTGGAGGAAAACAGTCTTGATTTCCAGGGTCAGGTAGGTGATTTCGGTACCCGCAAAGCCAACCTGGCTCTGAACTTTGCAGCGGGTGAGAAAGTAGCTTTCCGCTTTGCCGGTATGTACCTTAAATCCGATGGTTATTACAAGAACAACGCGCCCTACGGACCGATTGGCGTTATTGCACCCTTCAATTCGCGCCACGTGGGTGAATCGGGGGTCGGCGACGGCCGCGACCTCGGGGGTAACGATGTATTCTCCGGACGGGCCAAGCTGTTGTGGAGTCCCAACGAAGACGTCAACCTGGTGCTTCAGTACGAGTACGTCCGTGACAAGGGTGATTCGCCACCCATCGTGCAGGAGTCGGGTCTGGGTTACGTGGTCCCGTTTTGGGGCTTTCCGCCGGCACCAAGTAAAGGCGACCCGCTTAAAAATGCCGGCAGCAGCCTGCGTGACGACGGCATTTTACTGGACATGCAATCCGGTCACCGGGTCGACATCGACGGCATCTATCTGAATGGCGACTGGGCGTTCAGTGACAACTACACGCTGTATTTCAATGTGGGCAACCGCGAGCAGGAATCGCGTCTGCCGAGTTCGTATGTCGGCAACACGGGCCCGATAGGCTTATTTGACGCGACCCGTGATGACGACCGCGAGACCACCCAGGCAGAGGTCCGTGTCGGCTCCAATCTCGACGGACCATTTAATTTCACTGCCGGTTTCTTTTACCAGGAGGATGACACCGAGTTCTGCGTGTTGCAGTACGTTGGCTTCCTGGATGGTTTCTTTGTAGGCACACCGGCCGACTTCTGGAATGAGAACCCCAGGATATTGTGCAACAAACAGGATGCCGAGGCGCAAGCCCTGTATCTGGACGGTACTTGGGATGTTAACGAGCGCTTCCACATCACCGCCGGCATACGCTATACGAAAGAGAAAAAGGCCTGGGCCGGACGGCCGATGCGCCTTGCCCTCGATGGCGTACCGCTGCTTGACATACTGGATGAACCCCTCGACGGAGTCGATTTCAAAAGGTTTCCGGAGGGAGTTGTCTACGATAACCACACCTGGAAGGAACCCACCTACCGGCTGATCTTCGGGTATGATTTCTCCGACGACCTGTTTGGCTTCATCGGCTACTCGCGCGGTTTCAAGAGCGGAGGCTATAACGACCAGTTGGGCACCCAACTCGATCCGATCACGGAACTGTCGGCACAGCCGACTGAACCTGAAATCGCTGATTCCATCGAGGGGGGCATCAAGTCCACTTTCGCGGACGGTGCTGCCACCATCTCGCTAAATGCCTACTACGTGGAATACACCGATGCGCAGCGGACCTTCAATGTATCATTTGAAAGCGGTGGTCAGGAAACTCTGTTTTTTAACGCGGCCGAAATGACCGTGAAAGGCGTTGAGGCCGAAGGCGCTTGGGCGGTGACCGATGATTTCACATTGCGCTATAACATCGCCTGGATGGACGCAAAGTTCGACGTATTTGAAGCGGACACCAATTTTGACGGTGTTATCGACACTGACCTGAGTGGACAACCCGTAACCAGGGCGCCTGAATGGATGGCCAATGTCAGCGGAAACTACATTCATTCCATTGGACGGCACAGCCTGGAATGGAACGCGAGGATTTCGTACGAAGATGATTCGGTCTCCAGTTATTCCGACGTGGACCCCGCGTTCAATACGACATTGAATTCACGGACCCTGATCGATGCGAGCGTGACCTTTATAGACGCCGATGACCGTTACTACCTGAGGTTGCTGGGCGCTAACCTGACAGACGAACGTTATCGTACCGGTGTATTGTCGGTCGCAACCCTGTGGATCATGTCCGCTTACGGGCCGCCGCGTTACTTCGGGTTGGAGTTTGGCACCAAGTTTGACTGGTGAGCAGGGTGATCCTGCCAGGCTGATTGTCCCTGATCAACAAAACGACGACAGACAAGGCCGGCAGTCACTGCCGGCCTTTTTCATTTCACGGGCAAATATCGAATCGATCTGATTTCCCGAAATCAATACAGCCGTTCGATGAACCAGAATACCCCCAGGCCACCGATAACGGCGGCGGTCAATTCGGTTGCCGGCAGCGAAAACCGTGGAAATCTTTTCATTACGAGACCCAGACCCAGCAACGCTGAAACCAGGGCAAGTTGACCCAGCTCGACCCCGATGTTGAACCCGGCCAGCGGTATCAGCATTCCGGCACTCCCAGCTCCACTTTCAAGAAACGCACTGGCAAATCCGAGGCCATGGACCAGCCCGAACAACGACGAAATCACCAGCCTGAAACTTCCATACCCGCCCAGGTCCCGCGCCAGTAACAGGTAGCAGCCGGTGAACAACGCCGATCCGGCCAGCAGGGCGGGCCGTGCCGGGCTGCCCGTTGTAGGGAGCAGGGGAATCATGAGTAGCAGCACGGCGGAACAGACCAGGGCCAACGGAAGGGTGTTTCGCATATTGCATGCCGCACGCTCGACCACGACCAGGACGATACTCAGTCCGATAGCTGCCTCCACCGCAGGAATGACAGGCTGAACGGCACCCGATACGGCCAAACCGAGGCTGACACTGTGCCCCAAAGTGAAACCGGTGACTGCCCAGATAATATCCCTGCCACGGCGGCAAACCAGCAGCAGGGCGATCAGAAACACGAGGTGGTCGGGGCCGCTGCCAATGTGCCGTACGCCGTATACCAGGTAGTCCCTGAACGGGCTGCGGCTGACGCCCCTGGTGCCACGGTTCGTCAATGTTTCGGATAGTACCCATCGTCTGTCCAGGGTGGTCAACAGACCTTGGGAAAAACCATCGGAGGAACTGAAGCTGGCGAAATGACTGTGCTCGGCAGCCAGGTCAAAAAAGGCGTTAATGACCACCGCGCGCGGTATTTCCAAACATCGCCAGCCGGCTTCCGCCTGCAGCAATCCCGGACGTGATTTTAGCGCTCGAAAGGGCCGGTCCAATTCACAGGCTGGCCCTTCACCATCCGTTGTATCCTGCAAGGAAACCTGATCGGCGAGATAGGCTACCAGTAAAGTTGGCAGGGTTTCACCACCGTGACGCCGTTGCAAGCGACTCACTTCGCGACTGCTGATGGTATAGCGCACAGACAGCGTACCGTCCGAGTACTCCCAACGGCTGAAAGACTCGCTGCGTTGATGCGCGTTGATATCCTGGGCAAATCCGAGGCTAAAGCCGACAGCCACGAGCAATTGCGCGCACTTAAACCGCATATTTCACCAGTCGATCTCGGGCCTGCAGGTAAATCAAATACCCGGGAGCGACCTCCGGAACGCGGTTTGAACCGCGCCCCGGTGTATCAATGGCTGATTTCACTGATATCGATCTCGGTTTGCCGGCGCAACCATTGCAGATAATTCCGTATGGCCTGGTCAGCTGTGCGCCGCTTGTACTCCGTTTCCAGGACCGGTCTGAGTTGGTCAAAAGGAGGTAAATAGCCTGCTTTAAATTCAACCAGGTGCAAGATATGCAGGGTTTGATTTGAAGCGATGGGATGTGAATACTGCCCCGGTTGCAGGTCTCCTGTCTCGTTGGCAAGTTCTGGTCCCAGGTAATCGACCAGTTTTCCAAACGGTAACAGGCTGTCCGGCAGATCCAGATCCCTGTTAAAGCCTAATGTCTGCAATTCAAGGGCTATTTCCGCACCGGTGCCTAGCTGTTCATAGGTATCCAGTGTATTTTGCAAAAACGATTCACCCTGACCATCAAGACGCCACCAATGCACACGGTAACGGCTGTTCTGTGTGAAAAATCCCGGGTCGGATTCGTACAGGTCGCGCAAATCAGTTTCACCGGGGACCGATGCCTCGGCTTCGGTCACAATTTGAGCGATGACCGTTCGCGCAATGGCCTTGCGAATTTCAGGCGAGGTTTCTGCCAGCCCGAGCTCAATACCCCTCAATATCAGCAATTCTTCGTCGATCAGGCGGTCAAGCGCGAATTGCCGGTCAGCGGAACTGAGGTGTGTTCGCTTGTCCGCGCCAAGATCATTGAGCACTTGCTGATAACGCTCGCGTGAAATCAGGCGATCACCGACACGTGCGACGGCACTGCCGGGCAGGGACTGCGAGGGCATCGACCAGCGTTGTACAAGCCCGCTGACGGCCAGGATCAATCCGATGACCGCACCCAGCGTCAGCAGTACCAGGCGCAGGCGGATATTCGAATCGGGCCTGCCATGCATCGTTATCACCGCGTCTGTCTATCCGCCGGCAGGTTTGCCGATCATGTAGTCGATAAAAATGGGCGATGACCATGCCCGCGCCCCGGCAGCCGCCAGGCAATCGTCATCTTTCGCGGTGCGGTCGTCGCCGTAGCATGCGTTGGTGGCTGTGCACTGGCCCTGCGCGTTCAGCTCGCAGCGCAGACCGCCGGCATTTATCATATCCCGGGGCGTTTGCAGCGCACGGACGTAGTAGACGGTGTCTCTGCCATGGTCTGCAAAATCCGGATCATCAAACTCGAAGCTGCAGCCGTTGGTGCTGTTGGTATCACAATCAAAGGCTTTCCAGGGATCTTCGATCAGGGCCGCCACGGGTTCACCGGGGAATGCCTGCGGACGGATGCGGATAACCTCAATTCGCGCGATCGGCAAGCGTCTGGCCGAGGGGTTGTAACATTCGCCGCGGCAGAGCTTTTCGAGACGATTGGCAGACAGGGCATTGATACTGTGGTCCGGGCAACCCGGGAGTTGCTCAAACGCGCCCAGCGCCCGGGTGCGGAAATGCGGATTGGCGGTCATGGCGGTCCCGGAGCCCATCGGCAACCGGCCGGTTTTTTCCGATGATGGTGCGTTCAACAGGTCGAACCACAACAACATGCGCTGGCCGGACGTCCCATACACCTCTTTATCATTCAGGGCGTCCCAGATGGCTTCCCGGTTCCTGCCGGGTGCGTGCACCGCGACCAGGCCACCGGTGACAAAATAGCTGGCCTGGCGCTCCAGTTCCAGGATATTGAAAACATCGAGTTTTGTGACATCCACCGGGACACTGGCGGGCTCCGGCGGGCCCCGGTCTGTAGAATACAATTGACGCGAACCGCGGTCCTGGTAACCCCACCAATCGGTTATCGGGTGCCTGTCGTACTGTTTATAACCGGTCCCGGGCCGTGCGGAGTGGTTGTCACTGGAGGCGATAAGCCCGAACCGGAATCTCCCGGGTGCGCCGGGCTCGTCAAAGTTTGAGATCGCCAAACCGTACTGGGCCGAACCACCTGGGCGGTAGTTGAAGGCCGGAAGAAAGCAATCACGGCACTGGCCTGAATCCAGCCAGTCAGCCAGCGTTGTCCCGGGCACACTGTGCCAGCCCGTCTGTCCGTATTCCAGGTATTGCATCCGGGCATAGGCTGCGCGTCGGTCACATTCGGCATCGTCCATGTCTGCCGCCTCACACCGTTGCCGGACCAATTCGCCCGCGCGCCAGCATGAAGGCAGGTAGTCCGGCCCTGGCGGCGGACAGGCTTTTTCCCCGTCTTCAGTGTAATCAACGGCGCTCCAGTCCCGGTAAACCTCCGAACTGCCGTGTCCTGAAAACACTTCCAGCAGGATCTGCCGGGCCGGGTCGTGCATATTGCCGGCCAGTTGTTTGTCCAGTCTGGTGCCGGCCGGGGAATATATACCCCAGGCCGTGCCATGGGGTATGACGATGGAATCCAGCCCCCATTCGTCGAGCTTGCGGAACAGGACCGCCGGTGTGGGCGCGATTTCAGCGCAGTCGGATGGAAAGTCGCGCACATGCCCTTGTTCGGGGCAAAACGATTGTTCACCCACGGATTGGATCAGATGATTGAAATCGTAATAGCGCTGCCGTCTGGGAAGATCACGTAACGGTGGCAAAAGACGCAATTTTAACGGGATACTGCCGAATGCGGCACGGAATGTTGAACTGATCGGCCGGCTGGGCAAGCTGTCTTGTTCGACGTCTTTGAAAATGACATTTTTATGGCCGAAATGGGTTTCCGGGGTAGGGCCGGCCTGGGTCCATTCAAAACCCATGAAGGTGACCATATCCGGGTTATCAGCGGGACCCGCCATGGCGTTACATTGCTGGACACTCTCGATCGAGCCGTTCCACTGTTGTTCTGTCAGGCTTTCGGCGTGATCGGTCAGTGCCCAGAAATCCAGGGCGGAGCAGACCCGGGCAAAATCACAGGCGTCGGCCGGCGGGTGGGCGCCGTCGCCCTGGACCATCGGCAGGGACATGCGAAAGGCATCGGAAGACAAGGTGGTGTGTACGTGCAGATCGCCGAACAGGATCTGTTTGGGTGTCTCGACACCCAGAAGCCTGGCAGCCAGGTGCTGGGCAGAGTCCTGTTGGTCGCGGACACGAGGTGCAACTGCAGATGCTTCGATCTGACCCATGGGCTCCGGTTTGCCATACCAGTCCAGGGCTATACCGGCGGTATATACGCCCGCCGCAACCGGGAGAGTTATGGCCAATAAGGCTATGGCTTTTCTGTTCAAAACGATGGGGGGCTTATTTTTCACCCTCCAGGTAGCGGTTCAATTCCTTGTGAAAATGCCGCAGTCTTTGCTCCTGCTCACCCCACAGGGCGCCATCGAATCCCTTTGAACGCAGACCGCGTTGCACGAGGGGCAGTAATTCGGAATCCTGATCCAGTACCAGGCCAAGATTTGGCGCTTCACCGCTCGGCACGTACTCGGTATCCGGTCTGACCTCGCCGCTGGTGTCGGTACCTTCGGGCAGACCCATCCATCCGGGTACCGAATAATCCGGGTCGTCTACCGGGCGTACCAGGGTCATGGTGTCGTAGTAGAATTTTTCCGGATCAGTCGGGTGGGGCATGAAGCGCATCAGGAATGCGCCTTCCGGGTGCAAACCGATCTGTACGTTAGGGAATATGCCGGTCGCCCAGCTGTCGGTCAGCTGGCCTTGTGTAAATCGTTCATAACCGAGTCCCAGGTTTTTCGCACGCTGTCGTTTGGCTTGCGCAATGGCGACGCGGACATCCCGGGCTGAGCCTTCAAAGGCTTCCACAACCATACTTGCTTCGCCCATCATGTACTGCAGGCCTGGATTTATCGAGTCCTGGTCAGCCTGTCGCTTGGTCTTGACACCGATCGGCACCAGCATACGGCTGCCACCGTGTGGATACAGGTCGAGTTGCACACCCATGTCATCCATAACATCCTGTGTTTCGGGGTGTACAGCATGCAGGTGATAGGTTTCATAGAATGCGTCCACACCGGTTTTCCAGTTGGCTGCCCATTCGCTGACGACGTGCCGGACACAATGCATCTTGTCCAGCTGGTAGGTCTCGAGATAAGCTTCGGGCAATCCAAACCGGTCTTTCAACGCCGGTGGATTGTCATCCATATTGATAAAAATCAGGCCGGCGTGGGTTTCACAATGCACTGGCTTCAGGGCCGGGTTGTGCCTGACCAGGTCCGGGTTGAAGGTTTCCTTGTCGGTAATCCGTGTGCATTGCCCGTCGAGCCCGTATTGCCAGGAATGGAAGGCACAGGTGAATTGCACGACGCTGCCACGGTCGTTTTGTACCATCTGGTTGCCTCGGTGCGCGCAGACGTTGTACATGGCTTTTACCGAGCCGTCCTGCTGACGCACGATGATGATACTCTCACGACCGATCCTGAATACCGAGTAGTCACCCGGTTCCGGGATATCAGTTTCAATTCCCGCGATCAGCCAGCTGCGGGTCCATAGCCGCTCCCATTCCGCAGCCATGAAACCGGGCTCGTAATAACGGCCCGGATCGTAGACATCCAGTCCATTGTCGACAAACGGCTGCTTTGCTTCCAGATTGTCGGCCCGTGCATCCGGGTCAATTTGCCAACTCTCTACTATGTTTCTCAACATATCCTGATTCTCCGGATTTTCAGGCTGCTGCACTGGTGCCAAATTCACAATAAGATTCTTTTTGTACCAGGCCCAGTGTAAACGATAGTTTGACCAGCCCGACGATCACACCGAGGCACATGGCGAGTTCGAGGATGTCCTGATCGCTGAAATGCTTCTTCAATTTCTGATGCAGGGCCGGCGTATACTCTCCTTGCCTGTTGTTCAGCGCAATTTCGTCAGCCAGTTGCATTACGGCCTGTTCGTCATCGCTGAAGGTGGAATAGTCCCCCTGCCATAAATCGTCTATCTGTTGCTGTGAATAGCCAAAACCGGCCACACCTTTCACGTTTTGCAGGTTACAGGTCCGGCAACCGTGATTCATGCTCAGGCGTAACCGGGCCAGTTGCTTGTAGCGTTCATCGACGCGGCCTTCAAAAAACAGGTTTTGGTAGAAATCTACCATGGCAAAGTTCAGCACTTCCGGGGCGTTGGCAAACACTTCCACGAAGGTGGCGTCACCGGAGAGTTCGTGCAGCGCGTCCCAGGCCATGCCGATACCCTCGGGCATATCTTCACGGGCAACTTTGGGTAAAATGGTATTTGTCATTGTGGTTTCCTCAATCGTTAAAATCAATCATATCCGCAAGGTGGGACTCAAACTGCAATTGTGGGGGGATGAGTTGCGGATAAACAAACAGACATGATTTTATATTGTAGCATTGAGAAATCAGTTTTTTGAATTTTTTTCAAAATTTATTTTGATCGTCAAATACTGCGGTTATACTCCCAGCATTCAATCAACTCCCGGTCAGCATGACTGGCCGGAAAGGCAGCTTGAAACATGGATTTTCAACTTAATGATGAACAAAAAGAATTACGGGAAAGCGTGCGCCGTTACGCATCCGAACGATTGGTGCCCGTCGCGGAAGAAATAGAACGTACCGGGACACCACCTTCACGCGAGCTGGTCCGTGAATTTGCGGATATGGGCTATCTCGGGGTCAACGTGCCGGAGGCGTTGGGTGGACAGGGATTGGGTAACCTCGAGGCGTTGCTGGTGCTTGAGGAGTTGGGCAGGGTCTCATCGGCGATTGCATTTCCGGTATTTGAATCCTGTGTTGGTCCGGTACGCGCCATTGAGAGGTTTGGCGATCCTGCTCTGGTCAACGAGTTGCTTCCCGCGGTGTGTGCAGGTGAGAAAATGGTGGCCATCGCCATGTCAGAGCCACAAGCTGGTTCCGCCCTGACCGACCTGACGACCACGGCGGTGGCAGAAGGCGATGATGTATTTATCAACGGCACCAAACGCTGGTGTTCCGGCGGTGGTCATGCAGACGGATACCTCGTCTATTGCCGTTTTAGCGACGCACCCGGCGCGGGTTCGATCGGCGCCGTTTATGTTGAGAAAAATAACCGGGGTCTGAGTTTTGGCCGTCCCGAACACCTGATGGGATTCCGTGGCGTGCCTTCATCCGATATTTTTTTCGATAATGTCCGGGTTCCGGCGAAAAACGTCGTTGTCAGTGCCGGTGGTTTCAAAAAACTGATGGCCGCATTTGACCTTGAGCGTTGTGGAAATGCGACCATGGCCCTGGCCCAGGCTGCCGCCGCCCTGGCGGATGTCGCAGGGTATGTACAGGAACGGAGACAGTTCGGCAAAGCGATCATAGATTTCCAGGCGGTGCAATTGAAACTGGCGGAGATGAAAATGCAGGTTGAAGCGTCGCGATTGCTGATCTGGCGCGCAGCCGTAGATGCTGAACAGGGTTTCCCCAGTATCAGTTCATCTAGCATCGCGAAGTGTTTCGCCAATGAAATCGCCCGTTCCGTAACCGGCAACGCCCTGCAGTTGATGGGTGGTTACGGGTATTCAAAAGAGTTTCCGATGGAGCGGCGTTTCCGCGACGCCTGGGGCTGGGGGATCGCCGGTGGTGCCATTGACATCCAGAAGGTCAACATCGCCAGCGCAATGATTGGCCGCCGCTTTAACCAGCGCGCGTAAGGTCACGGTGGAATGCATTTTCCTCTAGTCCGGACATTTCACCAAGGCGGACCATAAATTGATTTGTTGTCGTATCATCAAGAGAGTGAGAGTGTTTTTGAGTATTTCTGGCAGTTACAGTTTGTCCTATCCGGTTTTGCACAGCATCTGGCTTCACATTTCGCCCGATCCTTCTT
>Ga0255052_10001176_pt1 | contig 20003 bp, 18 predicted proteins | sample JV7_2_21_MG_FD_188632 | JGI IMG/M metagenome (GOLD analysis project Ga0255052, IMG submission 188632) | Seawater microbial communities from Jervis Inlet, British Columbia, Canada - JV7_2_21 | ecosystem: Environmental > Aquatic > Marine > Inlet | place: Canada: British Columbia | collected... | reverse complement strand
CGCAATTTGCGAGTACCCCGAATGCCAGCCGCCCATCTGGCTGATGTTCCAAAGCTCCTCTCTACAAACTCGCCTGGCGACAGAGGATCTGAGCTGCTGCTCGACCAATACCTTGGTAATCCACGCTGGTTTACCGGTGAGGTCCTCACCGGCTATCGCGGTTATCTCCGCCAGGAATGCGTCCTGTGCAGCCTGATCACGCGCCAGAGCCTCGGGGCTGTTGTCAAAAATGCCATCGTGGCGCTCAAGATCGATCGCCGCGAAATAGGCCTGCTCGGGCAGGCGGTCGAGCGTCCAGGTGTAGTACCGGTCGGCGATGTCGTTCATCGCATCAGCCGGCGATGGAACTTCGGCCGCAATATCTGCTGGCGGAGCGTCCGCCTGACAGGCGGCAAGACCTAACGTGGCAACGACTATCAGTAGTTTTTTCATTGGTCACCCATAAGTTCGAGCAAGGCGACAACTGTCGACTCAACACCTGCTGTTACTGACGGTTCCGGCTCAATCCTGAACAGTGGCGAGTGATGACTCGGCACAGCCTCTCCACCGGCAGCTTCGCGCTCGAAGTGCTCCTTCGGCGTGCCGCCCACTCCCCAGTAAACAGTCGGTATTTCCGGATCCGCCGTAAAGAACGGAAAATCCTCCGCGACCATGGTCTTGGTCGGATTGTCGATGACCCTGTCGTCTCCGATCTCCTCACTCCAGGCGATTTTCAGTCGACGAGCAAGCTGTGCTGTGTTGACCGTAGGTGGTGCGTTTTCGTCAGAGACAGTCACTTCAGGCAATTTGTCCTCCGGCAATCCAGCAGCACGTCCCATGTTCTCGGCGATGCGCTTTATGCCGCTTAGCAATACTTCGCGGGTTTCAAGGCTCGTGTTTCTAACGGTTAGTTGCAAAACCGCGCGGTCGGAAATGATGTTGTGCTTGGTTCCGGAGTGAAAGGAACCGACGGTGACAACACCAGGACTACGGGGCGGCAGTTCACGTGCAACGAGAGTTTGTAGTGCGAGCACGATCTGGCTACCGAGAACGATGGGATCCTTGCCACGATGCGGCGACGCACCGTGGGCGCCGACGCCATGGATAATGATGTCCACCGAGTCGACGCCGGCATAAGGACTGCCTTCGCTAACGTTGATCTGCCCGGCAACATTCTCGGAACTGACATGAAGTGCGAGTGCATAATCCGGTAGCCCGAATCGCTCCCACAGAGCATCTTTACGCATACTCCGGGCGCCCATGCCTCGTTCTTCGGCCGGTTGCACCAATAGCATCAGTGTTCCGCCCCACTCGTTTTTGCGCGCAGCCATCTGCCGTGCCGTACCCACCAGGCTGGTGATGTGCACATCGTGGCCGCAAGCGTGCATCACGGGAACCGTGGTACCCGTGAGTGGATCTTCCATCGTTACTTTCGAAGCGTTGGCTAATCCGGACTTCTCTTCGACCGGCAAGCCGTCCATGTCAGCCCGCATCATGACCATCGGACCGTTGCCGTTATTGAGCACCGCAACGACACCTGTGCCGCCGACCTGTTCGGTAACCTCAAACCCGGCTTCACGCAGTTCCTTCGCCATGCGTGCAGCCGTGCGGAACTCCAACGTGGACAACTCCGGGTTCTGATGGAAGTGGTCCCACAGCGGCCCGAGGTAGTCGTCGTAATCCTGCTGGATACTCTCCGCAAGTTCAGACGAATAAGCCGCAGGCACACAGAGCAGTGACGCGGCGAGCAGTAAACCGAATGCCTTAGCCACGGTTAGTCCCCCATCAACTCAAGCAGTGCCACAACCGTCGACTCAACGCCTGCGCGAACAGAGGGCTCAGGAGCGATCTTGAACAATGGCGAGTGATGGCTGGCGACCATCGGGCCACCGGCCTCTTCTGCGTCAAGGTCTGCTTGTGGTGTCCCGCCGATTCCCCAGTACACGCTGGTGATATTCGGGTCGACAGTGAAAAACGGAAAGTCTTCGGCACCCATGCCTTGTGGCGGCTCTTCGTACAATGCGTCAGCACCCAGCGCCTCCTCCCAGGCGATCTTCAGGCGCCTCGCCAGTTGCACGTCATTCACGGTCGGTGGCACGAATTCGTTCGATACGATGACCTCCGGCAACTTGTCTTCGGGCAGGCCTGCAGCCCGACCCACGTTGACGGCAATACGCTCGATGCCTTCCAGCAGGATCTTGCGTGTTTCCTCGTTCGTGTTTCTCACAGTCAGCTGCAGGTGCGCACGGTCAGATATGATGTTGTGCTTGGTGCCCGAGTGAAACGAGCCGACCGTAACAACACCAGGCGCGCGCGGCGCCAGCTCGCGAGCAACGAGCGTTTGCAGCGCGACCACGATCTGGCTGCCGATCAACACCGGGTCCTTGCCGCGGTGAGGGCTGGCACCGTGAGCACCAACACCGTGAACGATGATGTCGACGGTATCGGCGCCTGCGTAGGAAGGACCTTCAGGCGCATCGATTTTGCCTGCCGGGCTGCCCGCGCCAACATGAAAAGCGAGCGCGTAATCGGGCGTGCCGAAGCGCTCCCAGACCTTGTCGTCACGCATGGCCCGCGCGCCCAGCACTCGCTCTTCTGCCGGTTGCACGATGAGCATCAGTGTTCCGCTCCACTCGTCCTTACGCGCAGCCATCTGTCGGGCCGTGCCAACGAGGCTGGTGATGTGCACATCGTGGCCGCAGGCATGCATCACGGGCACGGTATTGCCGGTGATCGGATCATCCTGCATGGCTTTGGACGCGTTCGGCAGGCCCGATTTCTCTTCAACCGGAAGGCCGTCCATATCGGCACGCATCATGACCAGCGGACCATCGCCGTTCTTGAGCATTGCGACGATGCCTGTTCCACCTACACCTTCGCTTACGTCAAAGCCGGCGGCACGCAGCTCGGCGGCCATGCGCTCAGCCGTCTTGAATTCGACCAGCGACAGCTCGGGGTTGCGATGGAAATGGTCCCAGAGTTCGCCCAGGTACTCGTCATAATCTTTTTTGACGCTGTCCGTGAGTTCGCTGGCAGAAACCGGAAGTGAACAGACCAGCAGCGCGCTGAGAAGCGCAGCGATATTGTTATTCATGGGTAGTCCCGTTGGTTCGAATTATGGGACGATTGTAGCTTAAGTCGTGCCTTGCAGGCGCTGGATCAGGGAGCGCAGGAAAACCTTGTTGAAACGCAGCTGGCACGCGGAAGAGACCTGCTCCATCAGCGTTGAGCTGACACGCAGAATCGTCACGGCTCCATCAGCCTTGATCGAGGCCTGGCGCTTGGCACCACGAACGTAGCTCGTCTCGCCAAAGCACTCGCCGTTCGCGAGAGTGCCGACGCTATTGCCGTTCGACTGCACTGACACTGTACCTGTCACGATGATGTAGAAGCGATCATCAATCTCGCCCTCGCGAACGATGTCGTCGCCGTCTTTGTACTCGTGCCAGTCGGATGCCCGCAGCACTTCCCAGATCTCCGCATGCGAAAACTCATGGAAGAACGTCAGGCTACGCAAGACATCGAAATGTTCCTGGTTGTCGAGCTTGTCGTACTTCTGGCGAAGGTCCTTGTAAACGCGCGTCAGTTCGGCTGCCATTGCGGCACCACTCGAGATGCGCTTGTCGGGATCCTTGAGCATCGTTGTAGCAACGGCATTCTCGAGCTCTTCCGGCAGGTCGTCGCGATAGGTGTGAATCGGCGGCGGTGTCGCGTAGACGATTTGATGCAATAACTTTGACAGGTTGTCGGCGCGGAACGGCCGGAAGCCCGTCAGCAGTTCGTACATGACGGCACCCAGCGAGTACAGGTCCGAACGCGGCGTCAGTTCTTCAGACTGCACCTGTTCAGGCGACATGTAGCTCGGCGATCCGGCGATACCCTCGATCCGTGAGACTTCCGAGTCACTGACGATGGCAATACCGAAGTCAATGATGCGGACGTCATTGTCGATCGTGAGCATCACGTTTGATGGTTTGATATCGCGATGGATGACACCGCGGCCATGTGCATAGTGCAATGCCTTGGCGCACTTGTAGATGATCTCAACAACATCGTCGACGCGCAGCAGATTATCTGGCCGACAATAGGCAGAGAGCGTGCGTGCGCCCTGGATGTGTTCGGTTACGACGTAGTACTTGCCGTCTTCTTCGCCCGCGTCATAAATCGGCATGATGTTCGGATGCTGCAGCATGCCGACCATGTGTGCTTCGTTGAAGAACATCTTGCGAGAAACTTTGGCCTTGTCGGCATCGGAGTCTTCCTCGATGTCGTAGACCTTGATCGCGACGTCGCGGCGATAGTAAGGATCGTGCGACAGGTAGACCATACCGGTCGAGCCCTTCCCGATTTTGTTAATGATGACGTATTTACCGATCTTCTCGGGAACGTCATTCGGGCGCTCAATGTTGCTCACTGGGGTGGCCATTTCTTCTCAATGTTCAGTTCATTAGCGACCCCAGAAAAACCAGCAATAATGCGGCATACAGGGCGGCTACGAGGTCATCCAGCATAATTCCCAGCCCTCCTTTCATTCTGTGATCCAGGTCCCGAATCGGCCACGGTTTGACAATATCAAAGGCCCGGAACAGCCCAAATGCGAGTATCCACGCCCAAAGCGTGGCTGGCGCCACAATCAGGACGATGTACATACCCGCAATCTCGTCCCAAACGATGCCCCCGTGGTCGTGAATTCCCAGGCGACGCGCACTCTCCCCACAAATCCAGATACCCGCAACAGATATCGCCACGGCGCACCCTATCTGTGTTATCAGGCCCAGATCCAGCGTCAACCAGGCCAGAAGAACACCAACCAGCGACCCGACCGTGCCTGGTGCGACGGGCGCCAGACCCGTGCCAAAGCCGAATGCCAGGATATGCACCGGATCGGTCATTACCTGTCGCGCAAGATTTTTGCCGGAATCACTCATTGAAAGTGACGGTATCCGCTGTCGGCGAGCTCTACAATCTCGCCGTGGTTTCGACATACGAGGGAATCCCCATCAGTAATCGTTCCAATCGCGGTGACAGGCACTCCGCCCAGCTCATTTGGAACCTTGCGTGATGAGGTGAAACACAGCTCGTAGTCGTCGCCCGCGCTCAGGGCAAAACGTCGCTGTGATTTCTTGTCGAATGCCGCTTTTAGGCCACCCGATATTGGCAGCGCTTCAAGTCGAACCTCACCGCCGACACCACTCGCGTCAAGCAACTTCTGCAGATCAGCGAGCAGCCCGTCGGAGATGTCAATCGCTGCGCTTGCCAAACCCGGGAGCGCCTGGCCGGCCGCAACTCTTGCTGTCGGCCGTAGGAATCGCCGCAAAAGAAATTCGTCAGAGTTGCCGGCGGACAACAGTGCTAACCCGGCACCGGCATCGCCAAGCGTGCCGGTTACATAAATGGTGTCGCGGGAACGGGCGCCCGACCGATGCACAGCCGCCCCTTCTGCTACGTCGCCGCTAATCTGCACACTGATGACAATCGCATCGCCACGCGTTGTGTCACCGCCAACCAGCGACACATCGTGTTCTGCCGCGGCCTCGTGCAGTCCGCTCGCAAAACCACTCAGCCATTCATCGTCCGAGGCAGGTATCGTAAGCGCCAATGTCATCCATAACGGTCGCCCACCCATTGCCGCAATATCGGAAAGATTGACCGCAACGCACCGATAGCCAAGATCGGCCGGTGATATATCTGCGGGAAAATGGACACTTTCTACAAGCGTGTCGATGACCGTGATGAGTTCCCTGCCCGGTTCGGGTTGCAGCACGGCACCATCATCGCCAATGCCCGTCGTAACACCGCGCGCTTCGCCATCACGGACGAAGTAGCGTTGGATCAGTTCAAATTCATCCACCGGTCTCGGTGCTGCGCAGGGATTGCGCGGCAACATCCAGGCACGCGTTGATGTACTTGTGGCCATCAAGCGCGCCAAATCGCTTCGCGAGATTTACGCCCTCGTTGATGACGACTCGATACGGTACGTCAATGCGCGATTCGAGTTCGTAGACACCGATCAGCAACACGGACAACTCGACCGGGTCGAGCTGTTCAAGCGGACGGTCAATCAAGCCATCGATTTTTTTCTCGAGCGATTCCTGTGATTCGCAAATAACCGGCAACGACTCATCGAAGAACTCTTTGTCGACGCGCTCGTAAGCCGCCTGCTCGTGAAACTGCTCGAGCAACTCGGCGCATTCATGACCTGCGATCTGTTTTTGATAAAGCGCTTGCACGAGCAACTCGCGAGCTCGCGTTCTCGCACCTGATGAAGTGGCTTTGGTCATTCGACGCGTCGCAGCGTGTTGACCATCTCGATGACGGCAAGCGTTGCTTCTTCGCCTTTGTTACCCGCCTTGGTACCGGCGCGTTCGATGGCTTGCTCGATAGTGTCCACGGTCAACACACCAAAGCCCACCGGCACACCATGCCGGCTGCTTGCGGACGCAATTCCACGCACACACTCACCTGCAACATAGTCGAAATGCGGCGTGCCACCACGGATGACTGCACCCAACGCTATGACACCGTCGAAGCGGCGCGAACCCGCAACCTTGTCCACCATGAGCGGCATTTCAAATGCGCCTGGTACCCGAATGATCTCGATGTCGGCATCCGTGGCACCGTGCTGTCGCAGACAGCGGACCGATGCCTTGAGCAGGGAGTCGACGATGTAATCGTTAAAACGAGCCGCCACGATCGCAAAACGCGCATCGCGAATGTTCAGGTCGCCTTCCGTTGTCTTTATCTTGTCCACTATTCCTCGACGTACTCCGTGATCTCGAGATCGAATCCAGAGATCGCGTACATGTGCTTCGGTGCTGATAATACACGGATTTTGGACAAACCGAGGTCGCGCAGAATCTGCGCGCCGATGCCGTAAGTCTTCAGTACATTGTCGCCCGCACGACGTTCTTTCAGGTCATCGCTTGCGCTGACCAGCCCCTCGACCGATTCCATGAAGTCACGTGACGTCTCCTGATCTCGCAACAATACGATGACAGCGGTCTCTTCACGCGCGATGCGTTCGATCGCTCCGTGCAGCGGCCAACCCAAAGATCGAGACTGCACGCCCATGACATCTCCCAGCGTATCCTGCAAATGAACCCGGACCAGCGGGTTCTCCGCACCGTCCAGGTTGCCTTTGACCAGTGCCACGTGCACCGCTCGGTTCACATGGTCGTCGTAGCAATACATCGTGAACTCACCATGCTCAGTCTCGATAACCTGCTCGTCGATACGCTCGACATTGCGTTCTTTTTCGAGCCGGTAACGAATCAGGTCGGCAATAGTGCCAATCTTGATATCGTGCGCAAGAGAGAACTTCTCGAGGTCCGGACGGCGCGCCATCGTGCCGTCCTCATTCAGTATCTCGACGATCGCTGCTGATGGTTCCAGGCCCGCCAGCCGCGCAAGATCGCAGCCAGCTTCGGTATGCCCGGCACGTGTCAGTACGCCACCCGGCTGCGCCATAACGGGAAAAATATGTCCGGGCTGGCTCAGGTCCTTCGGTTTGGCGTTCGCCGCAACGGCAGCCTGGATCGTATGTGCCCTGTCGTGGGCCGATATGCCGGTAGTAATACCCTCTGCCGCTTCGATCGATATGGTGAAGTTCGTGGCGTGATGCGCATCGGTATCAGTCACCATCAATGGCAGACGCAGCTGGGCGCAGCGCTCCCGCGACAGCGTCAAGCAGATCAGGCCACGACCGTGCGTCGCCATGTAATTGACATCCTCGGGCCTCACTTTCCCGGCCGCCATAATAAGGTCGCCTTCGTTCTCGCGATTTTCATCATCGACCATGATCACCATCTTGCCGGCGCCAATATCGGCAATGATGTCCTCGATATCGCTGAACGCCGCGTCGACGGCGCTCGGGTGCAGTGTTGTGCTATCAGCCATAACCATGTTCCTTCAGAAACTCCATTGACAATCCCTCACCATCTTTCGCCAGCAGCCGCTCAATATAACGTGCCAGCAGGTCGACCTCGACATTTACCTTCGTGCCGACGGCGTAGTCGCCAATGATTGTCACATCGGCCGTATGCGGGATGATATTAACCTCGAAACTTGTTGCCGATACGTCGTTGACGGTAAGACTGACGCCGTCAATAGTCACAGATCCTTTTCTCGCGACATAGCGGGCGATCTCTTCCGGGATCTCTACGGTAAATCGGATCGAGCGTGCGTCTGCCTTGCGACTCGTCACAGTACCGAGGCAATCGACATGACCACTCACGAGATGCCCACCGAGCCTGTCGCCCAGCGACAGAGACGGCTCGAGATTCACACTGTCCCCGATGCCGAGACCGCCGAGGCTTGTCACATCGAGCGTCTCGACCGACACGTCGGTATCGAAACCGTCGTCGCGCAGCGCAACCGCGGTCAGGCAAACGCCGTTAACGGCGATACTCTCGCCAACGTCGTAACTTGCGAACGGCAGTCCGTCCGACTGCACCGAAAGACGCACGTCACCGCCACGTCGTTCGAGCGCCGCAATGCTGCCTTTCGCCTGGATGATGCCTGTGAACATGATCGCTAGCCCGCAATTCGCGCCGTAATGCGGGTATCAGGGCCCACCTGGCACGTGTCAATGATGTCGAGCGATCGGCGGTCCGACAGTTCGGTCCACGTCGGCGTCCTGAACATGCCCATCGTCTCGCTACCCATGATATGGGGTGCCTGATAAATCACAAGCTCGTCCACGAGATCATTGCTGATCAGGTTGCCGGCAAGTGCCGGTCCCGCCTCGACCAGGACATCATTGATGTCGCGCCGGCCGAGGTCATCCAGAACCGCCGCGGCGTTGACAAGCCTGTCGAGAGCCCTGACCTTGACGATATCGGCGCCCGCTTCGATCAGCGGACCGCGTCTGCTGTCATCCGTGCAGTACAGTGCCGTCTCACCCGGCAACGCAAGCATCTCAGCAGAGAGTGGCATGCGCAGGTCTTTGTCCAGCACAGCCCGCAAGGGCTGACGCCCACAGGTGTCAATGTCCGGATCGCGCACGGTGAACGACGGATCGTCCGCAAGCACTGTGCCGATACCGCTCAGGATGGCGCCTGACCGCGCCCGTAGTCGCTGCACGTCGGCGCGCGATTCCGGCCCGGAGATCCACTCGCTCTGGCCGCCGGCCATCGCGATACAACCGTCGATGCTGCACGCCATCTTTAGCCGAACGAAAGGCCGGCCGGTCGTCACGCGGCTTAGAAACCCGGACAGCTGCTGCTCTATTTGCTCTTTCAGAATTCCGACGCGAACCGGGATGCCCGCTTTTTCAAGCGCTGCTATTCCCTGACCATTCACGTCCGGATTCGGGTCCTGGATGCCGACAACGACGTCAGCCACACCGGCATCAAGCAATGCGTCAACGCAGGGCGGCGTCTTGCCATGGTGCGAGCAGGGTTCGAGAGTGACGTAAGCGGTCGCGCCTTTCGCGGCGGCTCCGGCTGCCTCCAGCGCATTGATTTCAGCATGCGCCTCGCCGGCGACCTTGTGCCAGCCCTCAGCTACGACGTCGCCATCTTTGACCAGCACGCAACCCACCATCGGGTTCGGGTGCGCCGTGAACAGGCCTCGGTCTGCGAGACGCAGTGCCTGCGTCATGAACGCGATATCGGCCTGAGCGCTCATGGCTTACTTTTTCTTCTTGCCCAGGAGCTCGGGCAGTAAGGACATCTGCTCACGAGACGCGGCGGTCTCGGAGATTCGCTGCAAGCGTTTGATCTCTTCCTCAAACTCAGTGATGTCCTGGAAACGGCGGTAGACAGATGCGAACCGGACATAGCCGACCTCGTCGAGTTCATGCAGTTCCTGCATGACGAGTTCACCGACCAACCTTGAGGGGACTTCGCGCTCGCCCATGGTCCGGAGGCGGTGCACCAGGCGGCCAATGGCCTGTTCGAGTTCGTCGCTCGGTACCGGACGCTTCTCGAGTGCCCGGATCATGCTGTTACGCAGCTTGGATTCGTCGAACGGCTGGCGACTGTCGTCATTTTTTACGAGTCGCGGCATGACGAGCTCGGCCGACTCAAACGTGGTGAAGCGTTCGTTGCAGTCGAGGCACTGGCGACGCCTGCGGATTTGCCTGCCCTCACCCGCGAGGCGAGAGTCGATTACCTTGGTTTCTTCGTGGCTGCAGAACGGGCAGTGCATGGGAGTTTAGAGGTATACGGGGAACCGTTTACAAAGGTCGAGGACCTGGCCGCGTACGCGCTCGATCGTCTCCTCGTTATTAATGTCGTCCAGTATATCTGCAATCCAGCCCGTAAGCTCTCGGGTCTCGTCAGCGCCCATACCGCGTGTCGTAATAGCGGGCGTGCCCAGGCGCAGACCACTGGTTACGAATGGCGACCGCGGGTCGTTAGGCACCGCATTCTTATTAACCGTGATATTGGCGCTCCCCAGGGCAGCGTCGGCGTCTTTGCCCGTAATGCCCTGTTCGATCAGACTCACGAGCATCAAGTGGTTATCCGTGCCGCCAGATATGATGGGAAAGCCACGTTCGGCCAGAACGCTGGCCATGATCTTGGCGTTCTCACACACCTGCGCCTGGTAGTCCTTGAACGAGGGCTCCATGGCCTCTTTGAACGCTACGGCCTTCGCTGCGATTACGTGCTCCAGCGGCCCGCCCTGTGTTCCTGGAAATACCAACGAATTGAGCTTCTTGGTGAGCTCGTCATTCTTTCGGGCGAGAATCAGGCCGCCGCGAGGTCCGCGCAATGTCTTATGCGTGGTCGAGGTGACGACGTCAGCAAGCGGTACCGGATTCGGGTAGTGACCCGTGGCGACGAGACCGGCGACATGAGCCATGTCGACCATCAGGTAGGCACCAACACTGTCAGCGATCTCGCGGAATCGCTGCCAGTCGACGACACGTGAGTACGCCGAGAATCCCGCGACGATCATTTTCGGCTGGTGTTCTTTGGCCAGCGCCTGCACCTGGTCGTAGTCGATCTCGGCGGTATCCGCATTCAGACCGTATTGAAATGCGTTGTAGTTCTTGCCCGAAAAATTAACCTTCGAGCCGTGCGTCAGGTGGCCACCATCGGCCAGACTCATGCCGAGAACCGTATCGCCGGCGTCACAAAGCGCCATGTAGGCGGCGCCATTTGCCTGTGATCCCGAATGCGGTTGCACATTCGCATAGTCGGCCCCAAACAGCGCCTTGGCGCGTTCAATGGCCAGGGTTTCCGAGCTGTCGACGTGCTCGCAGCCACCGTAGTAGCGCTTACCCGGATAACCCTCAGCGTACTTGTTGTTCAGGACACTGCCATTGGCCTCAAGGACGCGCGGACTTGCGTAATTCTCAGAGGCGATGAGCTCGATGTGCTCTTCCTGGCGGCGCTCTTCGGCTGCTATGGCGTCGGCAATTTCAGGATCAAATGATGCAAGCGGCGTAGTGGTGTCGAACATCTGGCGGTTACTCCGGGGCAAGCGGCGTCGCAAAAGATGGCGATGTTACCTGTTGCGTCAGTTTCTAACCAGCCTCGGCAAACGACTGCACAACACGGGTCCACGCACGGGCAAGGTTGTGCCGGTTGTAGCCGCCACCGCCTGTACCAACGATGCGCCCGCCGCAGTGCTTGTCGGCCAGCGCACACAAGGCCGTCGCGGCGTCGGCGTGCGCCTGCTCCGTGTAGCGCAGATTGGTAATGGGATCACCCTCGAGGCTGTCGGCGCCACACTGGAACAGGATGAACTCAGGCTGTGCGTGGTCAACATAAGACTCTATGCGCGACCAGGCTCTCTTGAATTCGTCGTCGCCAGCGCCCGGTTCCAGCGCGATATTGAGCTTGGTGCCACGTGCACGTCCTGTGCCCGTTTCGCTCTCGGCACCCGTACCCGGGTACAGATATCGCCCGTCTTCATGAACATCGGCAAAAATCAGGTCGGGATCATCTTCGAAGCCGTAAAACACGCCGTCGCCATGGTGCGCATCGATGTCGACGTACGCGATCCGCTGCAGGCCGTGTTTTTTGCGCAGGTACTCGACCGCGACACCACAGTCGTTAAATACGCAGAAACCGGCTGCGCAGTTGCGGCCGGCATGGTGCAACCCGCCAATAGGAACGAATGCTCGTTCTGCATCCCCTTGCATAATTGCGTCAACCGCGGCGAGGGTTGTGCCGACGACATTGGAAGCTGCATCGAAAATGCCTGGCATTGCCGGAGTATCGCCGTCATCGAGAAAGCCTTTCCCCTCGGCGGACATCCGGGACACTTTGTCGATGTAGTCAGCAGTGTGAAATAACAGCAGCTCGTCGACACTGGCGGCCCGCGGCGTCGCATACGCGATAGCGTCGCCCAGCCCCGCCTCGGCCAGCTCGTCATGAAACACGCCATGCCGGTCCAGCCCGAACGGATGCGATTCGCCGAAGCCGTAGCTGGCAAGTTCGTCACCCCTGTAAACCAGCACCGGTTTGTCCATGGTCCATTCGCTCAAACTAAGGTCGCGCCAGCATACCGAAGAGGCCAACAATCACAAATCAGCGCGCGTAGGTAGTAGCCCGAATTGCTACCTGGTCGCCCAAAAAGCGAGAATATTTGCGACTCTGGCGCAAGTTCACGCAGCTTGGGGAAGCGCGGCTTTGACTTGGGAAATGTGTAAGCGATTTGGCTTCGACGCCAACGCGATTGCCCGACGTGTACATCTCGTCGGCCTGGAGGGAACCAATAACCTCAGTACGGGCCTCGAGCTGCAACGAACGGTCATCGTGCCGAATGCCAATGCCATTACCGAGGGCATCCTTGCGTCACTTGGTAACATCGATCAGTTCGAACAATTTGTCGTCGAAAACTCGGACGCCGATCGGCTGCGAGTCTTCCAGAACAGATACATCTCCGGACTTGGCGTCAATTTCGCCAGCCCCGCCTACTTTGAAGAACGCCTGCGCATTGGCTACGTACACAACAGAATTGGCGTACCACAGTCGCTGTACCAGACATCGTTCAGAACGCTCGAGTACCTGTTGATCCACCATATCCCGTCCAGCGTTCGAGAGGACCCCGCCGCGTTTGACGAGTTGCTCATGTTCATCCTGAAGATCATGTCCCTGGACATGTCGCTGGCGGTGGAAAGCTATTGCATGACTGCGATGTGCGGACTCAAGGATTCACTGCAAGACGAGCGTGGCAAGACTCAGCGCCTGCGTCAACTGGCTATTACGGACTGGTTGACCGATCTGCACAACCATGCGTACTCACGGCATCTACTGGAACAAGAGCTCGAGAACGCACAGCAAGACGACAGGCCCTTGTGTGTGATCATGGCGGATCTCGACCAGTTCAAGAAGATCAACGACGAATACGGCCACCTCGTAGGCGATCACGTACTGCGCATTGCTGCTGCGCGCATGGTCTCGGGAGCACGAACCGGTGATGAGATCGGCCGCTATGGCGGTGAAGAGTTCCTCTTCGTGCTGAAGGATACGGACATCGAAACGGCAGGCGACGTGGCCGAACGAGTTCGGGCACGAATTAACAGCGACGCTATCCATCACCACAAAGCTGCGATCAATGTCAGCCTGAGTCTCGGTATCGCACAAGCCCGCAGCGACGATACCGTGGAAACACTGATCGAGAGAGCCGATGCTACGCTTTACGCCGCAAAACTCTCAGGTCGCGACTGCGTGATGCTCGAACGCCTGTCATGACAGGAATGTTCTGCCGGCAACAAAGGGCTTGACGTTGCCTACCGCTCTTGCCGGATAATGCGCGCTCCGCAAAAACTGTAGTACATCCATGGCGCAATACATATACACGATGAACCGCGTGGCCAAAGTGGTCCCGCCAAAACGGTTCATCATTCGTGACATCTCACTGTCGTTCTTTCCGGGTGCCAAGATCGGCGTGCTCGGGCTCAATGGTTCCGGCAAGTCCACCGTGCTACGTATCATGGCCGGTCTCGATACCGAATTTGACGGTGAGGCCCGCGCGCAGGCCGGTATCAAGGTTGGTTATCTGCCGCAGGAACCCGAACTCGATCCTGACAAGGACGTGCGCGGTAACGTCGAAGAGGGTGTCGCCGAAACCATGGACCTTGTCAACCGCTTCAATGCTATCAGCGAGAAGTTTGCTGAGCCGATGAGTGACGATGAAATGAATACCCTGCTCGAAGAGCAGGGCAAGCTGCAGGATGCTATTGACGCAGCGGGCGCCTGGGAGATCGATCGCAAACTCGAGATTGCCGCTGACGCTCTGCGCCTGCCACCGTGGGATGCCGACGTCACCAAATTGTCGGGCGGTGAGCGCCGCCGCGTTGCGCTTTGTCGGTTGTTGCTGTCCCAGCCCGACATGCTGCTGCTCGATGAGCCGACCAACCACCTCGATGCGGAATCGGTCGCCTGGCTCGAGCGTTTTCTTGCCGAGTATCCGAGCACGGTCATTGCTGTAACGCATGACCGCTATTTCCTCGACAACGTAGCCGGCTGGATTCTGGAACTCGATCGCGGCCATGGCATTCCGTGGGAAGGCAACTACTCGTCCTGGCTCGAGCAGAAGGAACAGCGCCTGTCGAACGAAGAAGCGTCAGAAAAAGCGCGACAAAAGGCCATGAAAGCTGAGCTCGAGTGGGTACGTTCCAACCCGAAGGGCCGCCAGGCGAAATCGAAAGCACGTCTGCGCCAGTTCGACGAGATCTCTTCGCCGCAATACCAGCAGCGTAACGAGACGAACGAGATCTACATTCCGCCCGGGCCACGTCTCGGGGACCTCGTTATCGAGGTCAATGACCTGAAGAAGGGCTTTGGCGACAAGTTGCTCATCGACGGTCTCAGCTTTCAGCTGCCGCAGGGCGGCATCGTCGGCGTGATTGGACCGAACGGCGCAGGCAAGACGACGTTCACACGCATGATTACCGGAAGTGAAAAACCCGATTCGGGGACAATCAGGATTGGCGATACCGTTCAGGTTGCCAGTGTCGATCAGTCGCGCGACAGCCTCGATGACAACAAGACGGTTTGGGAAGAGATCTCAGCTGGCCAGGACCTGATCAAGGTCGGTAACTACGAGACACCTTCGCGGCAGTATGTTGGGCGTTTCAACTTCCGTGGCAGCGATCAACAGAAGAAGATCGGCATTTTGTCGGGCGGAGAGCGCAACCGCGTGCATCTCGCCAAGATGCTCAAGGCGGGCGGCAATTTACTGCTGCTTGATGAGCCCACGAACGATCTTGATGTCGAAACGCTGCGCGCACTCGAAGAAGCATTGCTTGAGTTCCCGGGTTCCGCGATAGTGATTTCACATGACCGCTGGTTTTTAGACCGTATATGCACACACATACTGGCGTTTGAGGGAGACTCAGTAGTAAGTTGGTTCGCCGGCAACTACGCCGATTACGAAGAAGACCGTCACCGACGCCTCGGATCCGATGCTGACAACCCACATCGTATAAAATACAAACGACTCGAAGCCTAGCCTGGGAGTACCAAATGAACGTGTTCATTGCCGTCAGCGCGATACTCACGCTCATTGCTTTGCTCTACCTGGGCAAGACCGTCGGGCATTTGCGGCGCAGACACCTGCTTCGCGCCGGCGGTTCTGCGACAGCCTGTGCGGCGACCGGCGCCATCGGCACAGCCGGCATCCTGCTCTTCATGAGCTACCTGGGTTATGAGCGACTGACTGACGAGCAACTGGTCGGCGTCATCGAGTTTTCACAGTCGGCGCAACAGGAATACACGGCGCGTTTGATGATCGACGGCGAGATAGATCGGATGCTGACCTTGCGCGGCGATGAGTGGCAGCTCGATGCCCGGGTTATCACCATGACGCCGCCGGCAACCATGCTCGGTTTCGAACCCGTGTATCAACTCGAACGTCTGAGCGGTCGCTATGCGTCGCTCGACAGCGAACGCACCGAACCGCGCAGCGTTCACGGCCTGGCCGAAGAACGGCCGCTGGATCTTTGGAGCCTGGCCCGAAATTTCCCGAGACTACTGCCGGGCATCGACGCGTACTACGGAACAGCGACCTACCTGCCGATGGCGGATGGTGCCCGATTCAAGGTGACGCTGTCACGGGATGCCCTGATTGCGCGCCCGATTAACGATCCGGCGCGAAATGCGGTCGGCGATTGGGGACAGGAGCCGGAATAGTTTTGCATTATGTAAAGCGTTGGCAGAGACGCCGGTCCGATGGTGCATACTGGCCTAGCTAATTGATTTAATAATAGATTTAGCACCCAATAATAAAGAGCGCAGATGGCGATAGTGTTGGACAGAGATCAGGGGCTCCTGCTCGAAGATGACGAGCAGATTGGTCTGGAGTGCCCGTATTGCAGTGTCTATTCGCACATGAGTCCGCAGTCGGTACCGCACGCCGACGATCTTCTCAAACACCATCCAAAACATGTCGGTCTTGTGTATCGCTGCGATGCTTGCCAGGCACCTGTTTTCTTACGATTCGCTGTGAAGCAATACCACGAGAATCAGGTCGAGTTGTACCGCAACTTCATTGAGCTTGAGCGCCCCAAAGAGCGTTTCGCATTCTCCTACCTGCCCAAGCACACCGAAGTCATGTTCCGCGAAGCCCTTTCGTGTTACTCGAACAACAACTTCAATGCGTTCGCCTCGATGTGCCGCCGTTCGGCCTCCAGTGCGTACGCTGCTCTCGGCGAAGGTGGTCGACTCCGGGCGTTTGAAGAAATCGTCATCGCTCAGGACATCGCCGGAATCGACGACGAGACTTTCTCGCCGATCAAGACTGTCTTGTTCGATACGGGTGAGGAGGAAGACCTGCCGCTCCTGACCCGAACGCAGGCCGGCATTCTGCTGGAAGTCCTCAAGGACATGTTCTACCAGTGCTTCGTGCGCCGCGGAAAACTCACGCGCGCGCTCAAGGTCCGCAACTTCTTCGTTCAGGAAAGCAACAACGACCTGGCCTCGTCGGCCTAATCTATTTCAGGAACCCTGAAAGATATCGAGTGAATGTTCTCGATAGGGTGAATGTCGACACGCTCGGTGTCTTCGTCGTACAGGAATACGAACTGTCCCGTTGTACCTAACAGCAATGCCGTTGTCGCGGCGCCGCTGTCAGCAAACATCACGTCAACAAACTTGCCGTCGCCATCGCGTGTATCGCGCGCCTGGGCAAACGCATACGAGTATAAGAACAACAGCACCACGAGTATCGCGACAAAATTGTTCATGAATCGATATTTCGGCGAGCCGTACCAGTCAAGCCATTTCGCGGTGGTCTTGCGTTCAACGCGACGACTCGATGCGTTGTCGATGAGCACGAGGACGACCGCAATAATAACGAGACCCCAGGTGAAAGGCTCTTTGAGTGACGCGAGAAGGAAGTCGCTGATCTGAGCGTAATTGAAGACGTTGATGCCAAACTGTCCCAGGTACGCCCAGGAATAAAACATCCCGATGAGCGACGCAGCGACGTACAACGCGGACACCAAAAGTGCCGGGTGCTCTTTGAAAATTTTCTGGATGGTCTCTTTCAATTTAGTTAATCGCGACGCGGGCGTTGCGGAACATGCGCATCCACGGACCGTCTGCGCCCCAATCATCGGGATGCCACGAGTTTTGCATCGTCCGTGCAACGCGTTCCGGGTGCGGCATCATGATGGTGATACGACCGTCCTCATTCGATAGACCACAAATGCCATCCAGAGACCCGTTCGGGTTTGCCGGATACTCGTCCGCAACGTTTCCGTAGTTATCGACATAGCGCACCGCAATCATGTGCGACGCCATGTAGCGGTCGCTGTCCTCGGCAAATTTGACCCGGCCCTCACCGTGAGATGTTGCTATTGGAATGCGCGAACCCGCCATGCCTTGCAGAAACATCGACGGGCTCTCCAGAACTTCCACGAGACTCAGTCGCGCCTCGAACTGATCAGACTTGTTACGCACGAAGTGTGGCCAGTTCTCGGCCCCTGGAATGAGCTCGCGTAGATGCGACAACATCTGACAGCCATTGCATACGCCCAGGGCAAACGAATCGCTGCGCGCAAAAAACTCGGCAAACTGGTCCCGGGTACGGGAGTGGTACAGCACCGATTTAGCCCAGCCACCGCCCGCGCCGAGCACGTCACCGAATGAGAAGCCACCACATGCGACGAGTCCCTGGTAGTTCGCAAGACTGTCGCGGCCACTCAGCAAGTCACTCATGTGCACATCCACGGCGGTAAATCCTGCGCGTATGAACGCGGCCGCCATCTCGTACTGGCTATTGATGCCCTGCTCTCGCAGTATCGCGACACGTGGCCCGGCTGCGCTTCGCAGAGCACGAGCAATGTCGTCACTGGCATCGAATGTCAGCGCAACATTCAAGCCGGGATCATTGTCATCGAGTATGCGGTTGAATTCCTCGCGCGCGGTTGCGGGATTGTCGCGCAGCGCCTGGATGCGATAGCTCATCTCCGACCATTCTCGCTGCATTAGCGCACGATCCAGTCGCAACACGGTTTTCCTGCCGCTGCGCACTTTAAGCACAGGTTTCTGCTCGACACGACCAACCGCGGTCGCCTTGGCGCCGGTCCTGTCGAGCACCATTTGCACCTGGGTAAGCTTGTTCTTCGCAACCTGGATGACGGCGCCCGCCTCTTCCGCGAATAATGCGGCGATCAAATCCTGCCCCGACCCATCCACTTGCAAGGAAACACCCAGGCGGCTGGCGAACATCATCTCGGCCGCAGTCGCGAGCAGGCCACCGTCACTTCGATCGTGATAAGCGAGCAGCATGCCGCGTTCATTGAGCTCCTGAATCGCAGCGAAAAAACTCTTGAGCAGCCCGGCATCGTCGAGGTCGGCCGTCTCGCCGCCGACGCGGTTGTAGGACTGCGCAAGACACGATCCGCCCAGGCGGTTCTTGCCCTGACCCAGGTCCAGCAACAGCAGGTACGTCGGTTCCTCAGACTGCTTCAATTGGGGTGTGAGGTGTTTCGAGACGTCGGTCACGGGTGCGAAGGCCGTAACGATCAGTGAAACCGGCGCCACGACCTGGTAGGAATCCTCGCCCTCAGTCCAACTGGCGCGCAGGGACATTGAGTCTTTGCCCACCGGAATGGCAATACCCAGGTCTCGGCAAAGCTCATCGCCCACGGCCTTTACCGTGTCGAACAACTTCGCGTCCTCACCTGGATGCCCTGCTGCTGCCATCCAGTTGGCGGATAACCTGATCCTGTTGATGTCCTCAATGGGTGCTGCCGCAATATTGGTCACAGCCTCGGCGACGGCCATACGCCCCGATGCCGGTGCATTAAGGGACGCCAGTGGCGTCCGTTCGCCCATCGACATTGCCTCGCCGGTCGTGCTTTCGTGGCCGGTGGCGGTAATCGCGACATCGCTGACAGGCACTTGCCACGGCCCAACCAGCTGGTCGCGAACGCTGAGTCCACCCACCGTGCGGTCACCGATGTGGATCAGGAACGACTTGTCCGCCACGGCGGGGAATCGCAAAACGCGCAGCGCTGCCTCTTCGAGTTCAATGCCCGACAAGTCCAGTGGCGAATCTATCGGCGCAGTACGCTCGACATCGCGAGTCATCTTCGGCGGGTTGCCTAACAGCATGTCCATGGGCATATCGACCGCGCGATTGTCGAACTGTCGATCATTGACGACCAGGTTGCCATCGTCGGTCAGTGTCCCAACGACATACACCGGGCAACGCTCGCGCTCGCACAATTGTTCGAACTCGGCGATCCGATCTTCGGCCACAATCAACACGTAGCGTTCCTGCGCCTCATTGCACCAGATTCCCATCGGGGACATTCCGGGTTCGGCGTTGTCGATATCGCGAAGTTCGATCCGGGCACCGTGCTTGCTGTGATCAACGGCCTCCGGAATGGCGTTCGACAGTCCGCCAGCCCCAACATCGTGAACAAGCAGAATCGGGGTTTCGGCACCCATCTGCCAGCAGCGATCGATGACTTCCTGTGCGCGCCTCTGCATTTCAGGATTGCCGCGCTGCACGGATGCGAAATCGAGGTCTTCACTGCTCGTGCCACTGGCGAGACTTGATGCGGCGCCTCCACCGAGGCCGATCAGCATCGCCGGACCACCTATGACGACAAC
>Ga0255052_10001175_pt1 | contig 20013 bp, 15 predicted proteins | sample JV7_2_21_MG_FD_188632 | JGI IMG/M metagenome (GOLD analysis project Ga0255052, IMG submission 188632) | Seawater microbial communities from Jervis Inlet, British Columbia, Canada - JV7_2_21 | ecosystem: Environmental > Aquatic > Marine > Inlet | place: Canada: British Columbia | collected... | reverse complement strand
GTATGCGATCCCGACCACCACGACCTGGGGAAAACCTGTGTCCGGGAATCCCAGAATGGTGGAAATGTTGGCAACCATCGGAAAGGAACGGTTTCCGTCGGTGACATACATGACCGGGTATTTCTCCCTTCTCTGCGGGTGGTAATCCAGTGGCAACTGCACATAAATATTGAAATCCTGCTGCATAATTTCGGAGTGAAGCTCACGAAGCTCCGCACCGGGCAGCGCGACGGAACCGTGCGCAACCTCGTTCTGGCCGGACGTCAAATTGGGGATGGTCAGCAAGACCAACACCACCCATGCGTTGAATTTCTCGGTTTGCATCATGACGGTATCCCCATATTTAACGGCAGCTAACGGCCAGTTGCGGCCACTGCAAGATTCGTGATGGAAGCCAGCAGGCAGCAACGAAACACCTTGTTGGTCGCACGACCTGCTCATTCACCGAAAGATGGTCGATTGAACGATACGACGGGTTGCCTCGTCCTCACGCGGTTTTGTCACGATGCTGCCGATACATACGAAGTCCGTACCAAATCTGAAGAGCGGTATACACTAAAGCCGGCAACGCGGTAACCGGTGAGTCGATCCTAAAGTGTGACACCACTGCTCCCACAGAAAGAGCGGTCAATACTATAGCGCTCCAAGGAGCAACAGAGCGCATCAAAAGCACTAATGAGCAAACGAACTGGACGCCGGAGACGAGATAGAGAAATTCCGGCGAGTAATCGAATCGTTGAGAAAAAAGCCCGGTTCTAGCCTCGACGATTGCGAAAGCCGGCGAGCCAATGGCGTACGAAAGTACCAAAAACCAGCCGACAATAAGTTGCCATCTATCCACTCTCGTGCTTTCAATCCCCAGACCCATCTTAATGTCCGTTTACATATCGTTGGTGTTGGGAAACGGAGAACAGCACCCGAGAATAGGCAGTATCCTGTAAATGTCTGCAAAGGGTCATTACCAGACACTCAGTATACAACTTGGTGAGCGGCTGGTTGTTACCGTGCAAACTTCTCGCCGAAGAAGTCGCCTTCGTTCCAGGTCGGGCGGGCGTCTTCTTCTGCGATGGCGTAGCCGATACGCGCGTTCGCGCGTGCGAAGCGTACAGCCGAATCCCAATCGACGGGCCTCGAGAGATCATCGGAGGGCTGGTGGTAGTGATGTTTGCGATGAGCGTTCTCAACCGCTTTGCCGTCAATTTCAGGGTCAGTCGACGTAAAGCCCGGCTTTAGATAGGCGGCCGGGATGCCTCTGCGCACGAAGGAGTACTGATCTGAGCGGCGAAACAGGTTTTCTTCGGGCATCGGGTCGGGTGTCAGCGTAAAGCCCTCCGCAGAGATGGCCTCGGCAACCGTCGCTTCGAGCGATGAGTGCTCCGACCCGAACGCAATGATGTCGGCGACCGGGTACAGGAACAGCGGCATATCGAGATTAACGTTGGCGATCATCGCGTCGGTTGGTACGGTTGGATAATGCGCGAAATAGTCCGAGCCGAGCAAGCCACGCTCCTCGGCCGTCACGGCGATCAGCAATATCGAGCGACGTGCAGGTGCCTCCGAAAACGCCCTGGCCGTTTCGATCAGCAACGCAGAGCCCATCGCGTTGTCGTAGGCACCGTTATAGATCGCGTCACCATCGACGGGCGCGCCAACACCGTTGTGATCGAGGTGTGCGCTGTAAACGATGTACTCGTCGGCAAGCTCGGGATCTGTGCCACGCACGATGCCCACAACATTCGGGCTCGTTATGACTTCATGCGTCGACTTGCGGCCGAGCGTCACTTCAAAACCGAGCGGCGTCGAGGCCGGCGTTGATGCTTCCGTTGCTTCGCGGGCCTCGTCGAAGCTGATCGGCGTGCCGTCAAAAAGAGCCCTGGCTGTCGGCACGCTGATATACGCACCGCCGACAATCTCGGGATTGTAGTCGGCAGGCTCGCCGCCGAGCGTGACCCAGGCCATGCCCGGCCGCGTGCCCGCCTGTGCTTTAACGCGCTCCCAGGGGAAGTACTCCTCGCTGCGTTTATCGCGCAGGCCGATAACGCCTACCGCGCCACGCGCAACCGCCTCGTCGGCCTTGGTGCGACCAGATGAATAGAAGGCGCGCTCATTGTGCGGAAACGCGCCCGGTGCATTGCCGAACATAATGACGATCTTGCCGCCAACATCGACGCCCTCGTAATCGGAGTAGCCAAGCTCGGGGGCATGAACGCCGAAGCCGACATAAACAACCTCCGCGCGAAGCAACGTGTCCTCACGGACAGCGTCGCCACCCATTGTGAAGTCTTCCTTGTACTGCAAAGCGGTGTCCTCACCGTCGCGGTGAGCGATCAGCGTGGTGCTATCTTCGTCGATACGATAGGAGATCAGAGGCACCTGCTGGAACCAGCCGTCCTCGCCACCGGGGTCGAGGCCCATTTCTGCGAAGCGATCAGCGACGTACTGCGCGGCTTCATTATGACCCCTCTCTCCAGCCATGCGGCCTTCGCGAGCATCATCGGCGAGATAGGCCAGGTGCTCTTCGAGCGCCTGCTGCGTGATCGTGTCGATCGCGTCGTTCCTGGTAACGGCTGGTGCAGGGGCGTCCCTGCTGCAGGCGACCAGCGAAAGCAAAACAGCGATGACCAGGCTAGGACGCAGTTGTGCGGTCCTTATAAACGGAGCTGATTTCATTCATCTTGTCCTCGATCCATTCTTGCACGAGCAGGTTCGTTTCTTTTGGTTTGCAATCTCCGGGCATGATCGGCGGCCCGATGCAAAAACGAATCTTGCCGGGGTTTTTCGCCAGGCCTCGCTTGGGCCACAGGTCACCGGCGTTATGCGCAATCGGTACGATTGGGCAACCGGCTTCGTGAGCCAGTGCCGCACCGCTCACGCCATAGCGTCTCGTCTCACCCGGCGGCATGCGGGTCCCTTCGGGAAAAATACATACGCTCAACCCGGACTGGATACGCGCCTTGCCTTTTTCGATAACCTGCTTGATCGCCGAGCCGCCGGCCTTGCGGTCAATGGCGATGGATTTCATGACAGCGAGCGACCAGCCGAACACGGGCAACCAGAGCAGCTCGCGCTTCAGCACCCAGGCCGATTGCGGTAGCTCAACAATTTGCCAGTACGTCTCGAGCGCTGTCGTGTGCTTGATCAGAAAGACGCAGGGCTCGTCAGGAATATTTTCCCGACCTTCTGTTGACACATCGAGCCCACAAATGACACGCCCGGCCCACAGGCAAGAAACACCCCAGCCTCTCGCGGCCGCCCAGCGCGCGCTATACGGCGCCCAAAACAGCAACAGGACCAGCGACGAGCCCACCAGCGCCCCGCCGTACATGGCGATGGTAAACAGCAGGCCGCGCAACCAGGGCATCAAATAGACAGCCTTGAGATATCGGCGACATCGAGGAACAGTGCGCGCAATTCGCTCAGCAGGGAAAGGCGATTATTTCTCGTTGCTTTGTCGTCCGCCATGACCATCACGTCGTCAAAAAAATGATCGACGGGATCGCGCAACCCGGCCAATGCAGTCAGAACATTGGCGTACTCACGCGCTTCGAGCATCGGAGCAACCTTCGCCCGGGCGCTCTCGAGCGCCTTGGCAAGGGCGACCTCGGCGGGGTCCGTCAACAGCTTTTCCTTGACAGCATCGCCACCCTGGCCCTCGGCCTTTTTCAAAATGTTGGCAATTCGCTTGTTGGCAGCGGCAAGGCTTGCTGCAGGCTCGAGCGTAATAAATGCCTGCACGGCGGCGATGCGCCGTGCGAAGTCGACGAGCGACGCCGGGTTACGTGCAAGAACGGCATCAAATGTCTCGGTCGCCAGGTCGGAGTCATGATCGAGAAAATAACGGCGCAGTCTTTCGCTGATGAAAGTGTACAGCTCGGCCGCGAGATCGGCGCCATTTTCAGCGGCGTTGGGCTGTGCTTCAATGGCGCTATTCAGCAAGGCTTTCAGATCCAGGTCGAGATCGCATTCAATGAGTATGCGAATAACGCCGAGCGCGGCACGACGAAGCCCAAACGGGTCGCGGTTGCCCGATGGCTTCTTGCCGATTGCGAAGACGCCGGCAAGCGTATCGATTTTGTCGGCAACGGCAAGGAGTTGGCCGTCGACCGACGCCGGCAGCGCGCCGCCGGAAAAACGTGGCAGGTAGTGTTCGGCAATCGCCTCGGCGACGGCCGATGGCTCGCCATCCGAGAGTGCGTAGTAACGCCCCATGATGCCCTGCAGTTCGGGAAACTCGCCCACCATGCCGGTAACGAGATCGCATTTGGCGAGCGCCGCGGCGCGCTGCACGGACGCCGAATCGACGTCGAGAGCCGCGGCGATCTCTGCTGCCAGTTTCGCGGTGCGCGCCGCCTTGTCAAACAAGCTGCCGAGCCCTCGCTGATAAACAACCTCGCGTAATGACTCCTGCCTTGCTGCCAATGGCGTGCGGCGATCGGCATCCCAGAAAAACGCAGCGTCCGCCAGGCGTGGTCGAATAACGCGCTCATTGCCGCGCTGAACCTGCTCAGGATCTGTGCTGTCGAGATTCGCAACAGTGACAAAGCGCGGCAACAGGTCACCGCCCTTGTCCGAAATCGCGAAGTAACGCTGATGGCTGGTCAGTGTCGAAATGACAACCTCGCGCGGCAGAGAAAGGTAGCCATCGTCAAAGGATCCTGTAATCGGTACAGGCCACTCCACGAGCGCTGTAACTTCGTCGTATAGCGCCTCACCCTTGACGACGTTGCCGCCGGCCGCTTTGGCGGCGGCTTCTACACCATCGCGCACAAGAGTGCGTCGCCTGTCGAAGTCGGCGATAACGTGGCCGTCCTCTTCAAGCGTCTGCAAGTAGTCCGCCGGCGACTTGATCGCTATCGGCCCGGCCGAGTGAAAACGATGGCCCTGTGACTTGTTGCCCGAGGCAATGCCGAGGACCGTCGCTTTGATCGCCTTGCTACCGTGCAGCAGTACAACCCAATGCACTGGCCGGACGAACTCGGCATCGCCCGCACCCCAGCGCATGCGCCGTGGTATTGGCAAAGCTGCGAGCGCTTTCTCGACCAGGTCGGGCATGAGATCAGCCGTCGACTGCCCGGTCTCGGTCACGTCGCAGGACAGCCATTCGCCCTTGTCGGTACTGGTGCGGGAAAGTTCTGACGCATCGACACCGCACTTGCGTGCGAAGGCCTCTCCGGCAGCGGTGAGCTTGCCATCGTCGCCAAACGCGATAGCAACGGGCGGGCCTTTCTGCGATGTCTTGCGGTCTGCCTGGCGACGGTCCAGCTGTTCGATCAACACGGCGAGGCGCCGCGGGCTCGCATAGCCATGCACGCTGCCGTGTTCGAGCCGTGCGTCATCAACCAGGGTCGCGAGGGTGTCGGCGAACGCTGTCATCAACGAGCGCAATGCTTTGGGCGGCAACTCTTCGGTGCCAATCTCGGCGAGGAAGTCAGCGGCTTTGCTCATTTGGATTTCTCCGCGCCGCCGACGGAATCGACCATCGGGAACCCAAGCGCCTCGCGACTGGTGTAGTAAGCCTCGGCGACCGAACGTGCCATCGTGCGCACGCGAAGAATGAATCGCTGTCGCTCGCTGACCGAAATGGCCTGACGCGCATCCAGCAGATTAAAAAGATGTGATGCGTGCAGCATCTGTTCATAAGCCGGCAGCGCAAGACCAAGCTCGATAAGGTGTGCGCTTTCATGTTCGGCATGATCGAACTGGTGAAACAGCTCATCGATGTCTGCAACCTCGAAGTTGTACTTCGATTGCTCGACTTCGTTCTGGTGATAAACATCGCCGTACGTAATCCGGCCCAGCGGACCGTCGGTCCAGACGAGATCGAAAATGCTTTCGACGCCCTGCAAGTACATTGCGAGACGCTCGATGCCATACGTAATCTCACCGGTTACGGGCCGGCACTCGAGGCCACCAACCTGCTGGAAGTAAGTGAACTGCGTCACTTCCATGCCGTTGAGCCAGACCTCCCAGCCGAGACCCCAGGCGCCAAGCGTGGGCGACTCCCAGTTGTCTTCGACAAAACGGATGTCATGCACCGTGGTGTCGATACCGATGGCGCGCAGCGAGTCGAGATACAGGTCCTGGATGTCAGCGGGCGACGGCTTAATGACGACCTGGTACTGGTAGTAATGCTGCAGACGAAACGGATTATCGCCGTAGCGGCCATCCGTGGGACGACGTGACGGCTGCACGTAGGCCGCGCTCCACGGCTCGGGACCTATCGCACGTAAAAACGTCGCCGGATGAAACGTTCCCGCACCCATCTCCTTGTCGTACGGTTGCATTACGACACAACCGCGCTCCGCCCAGTATTGCTGCAGCGTCAGGATCAGGTCCTGGAAGCTGAGCACGGCGGACGATTTTTGCTTGCTCATTGGTGAATTACCGGCCCCAAACCCGCGGAGTATAACGGACTTTCACCCGATCTCATCACACTCCATCGTTTACTACACGGCACGCGAACATGCCGGTCTCGAGCCTGTGCGCCCCGCACCGGTTTGGTGCGTCAGGTTGGCGTTATGCACCGCTGCGGTGCATAATGTTCGTGCAGCTCGATTTCGATGCTAATGAATTCAATGAGTTACGTGGCGCACCATTTTGGCACGCTTTCTGCACTTGTATTAACAACCCGACCCGGATGTTCCGGGCGTTTTTATGCGTTAAGAGACTGGAGGAAAGATTCATGAAGCCCAAGGAGGTTCTCGGCCTGCTCAAAGATAGTGAGGCCAAGTTTGTCGATTTTCGGTTCACGGACACGAAAGGCAAAGAACAACACGTAACAGTGCCCGCCCACACGGTCGACGAAGACCTGTTTGAAGAAGGCAAAATGTTCGACGGTTCGTCGATCGCTGGCTGGAAGGGCATCAACGAGTCGGACATGATTCTGATGCCGGATCCGGCATCGGCCGTTGTCGATGTTTTCTCCGACGAAACAACAGTCAATTTGCGCTGTAACGTTATTGAGCCTGCAACGATGCAAGGCTACGATCGTTGCCCGCGCTCGCTGGCTGATCGCGCCGAGGCCTACCTGAAATCAACAGGCATCGCGGATGCCGCGTTCTTCGGCCCCGAGAACGAGTTCTTCGTCTTCGACCATGTCGCATGGGATGACTCAATGCAGGGTGCGTTCTACAAGGTTGATTCCGATGAGGGCGCCTGGAACACGGATCGCAGCATTGAAGAAGGCAACACCGGTCACCGTCCGACGGTGAAGGGCGGTTACTTCCCGGTGCCGCCTGTCGATTCGCTGCACGACATTCGCTCTGCGATGTGTCTTGCGATTGAAGACATGGGCGTTGAGACGGAAGTGCATCATCACGAGGTCGCCACGGCGGGACAGTGCGAAATTGGGGCCAAATTCAATACCTTAGTGCGTAAAGCGGACGAAGTGCAGATTTTCAAATACGTTGTCCACAACGTCGCACATGCCTACGGAAAGACCGCGACATTCATGCCCAAACCACTGGTCAATGACAACGGCAACGGCATGCATGTGCACCAGTCACTGTTCAAGGATGGCGAGAACTTGTTCTCCGGAGACCTCTATGGCGGTCTTTCAGAAACGGCACTGTTCTACATCGGCGGCATCATCAAGCACGCGAAAGCGCTGAACGCGTTTACGAACCCGGCGACGAACAGCTACAAGCGGCTCGTACCGGGTTTTGAAGCGCCAACGATTCTCGCGTACTCAGCTCGCAACCGCTCGGCCTCCATTCGCATTCCATACATTTCGAACCCGAAGGGCCGACGCATCGAAGTGCGCTTCCCGGATTCCATGGCGAATCCGTATCTCGCGTTCGCGGCATTGATGATGGCGGGCCTCGACGGCATCACGAACAAGATTCACCCGGGCGACGCCATGGACAAGGACCTGTACGACCTCCCGCCGGAAGAAGAGAAGGAGCTCAAGCTCGTTGCCTTCTCACTCGAGGAGGCGCTTACGGCCCTGGATGCGGATCGTGACTTCCTCAAGGCAGGCGATGTGTTCTCGGATGATCTGCTCGACGCCTACGTGGAATTGCTCAACGAAAACGTTACAAGGCTCCGAATGGCGACGCACCCGGTCGAATTCGACATGTATTACAGCCTGTAATCTGCAAAAAGTGTGAACCGGGCGGCATTTTGCCGCCCGGCCGCTACCTCAATCCGACGTATTTGTTATGCTAACTCGATGGAAACACGCCCGATTTTCTTACTTCTCGCCCTGCTTGCGAGCGCTGCGGTCTCTGCAGACGTCTGGCGGTGGGTGGATGACGAAGGCGTGGTTCACTATTCAGACACACCGCGAGCGGGCGCCGAGCTGGTCGACGTGTCTGAATCGTCCAGGAGTACTGGCGCACGCGTCTATCGCAACACGGCACCCGGCGGATCCGACGACCCGGCGGCCGAGGCCGACCAGGCGTTCAAGTATCAGAGCCTCAGCATCTCCTCGCCGGGCGCCGAAGAAACGCTATGGAACATAGAAGGCACGCTGAGCGTTTCATTGTCGCTGAGCCCGGGACTGCAGACCGGCCACCAGGTGCGCGTGTATATCAACGGCGAGGCGAGGATGGTGAACAGCACGAGCTTCACGATCGACGAAGTACATCGCGGCGTGCACAACATCCAGGCGGAGGTTCTCGATGCAACGGGCCGACTGATGATTCGCAGCACGAGCAACCGCTTCTATGTTCAGCAGAACAGGGTGCGCTAGGTACAAAAGCGCCCGGACGTTCCGGCGACGACGGAACGCGCCACACAGATCCCAAACGTATTCTCGACAGCCTTAGCGCGGGCGTCATTCTTGTCGATCAGAATCTTCTGATACTCGACCTCAACCCCGCGGCGGAAAACATACTAGGCATCAGCGTGCAACGGGCTCGCGGCCAGTCATTGCTGCGCCTCGTCGACGATGAGCCCGAACTGCGGGATATTCTAGGCCGCGTTCTTGAGACAGGTGATCATTACGCAAACGAATTACGCCTCGGCCCGACCGAGGTTCATGCCGAAGAGCGCACTGTTGATTGCCGGGTATCACCGCTTAGTGGTGGCGACGCGGCGCTGCTCGTTGAGATGACCGACGTCACGCGACGCTCCAAAATCAGCCGCGAAAATGCGCTGCTGATTCAACATGGCGCAGGCCGGCAAATGATTCGCCAGCTTGCGCACGAAATAAAAAACCCGCTCGGTGGTATTCGTGGTGCGGCGCAATTGCTTGGCAAGCAGCTCGAAAATGATGAGCTCACCGAATATACCGATGTCGTAATCAGCGAGACCGACAGGCTGGCCGGGCTCGTCGATACACTGCTCGGCCCAGGCGGCCCGTCCAACAAGCAGCCGGCGAACATTCACGAACTGCTTGAATACGTCGTCCGAATAATCGAAGCGGAGGAGCAGAAACAGGTCACCTTCAGTCGCGACTATGATCCGGGCCTGCCGCTCATGGACCTTGATCGAGACCAGATCATTCAGGCGCTGCTCAACCTGGTCAGGAATGCCGCCGCCGCACTCGAGGGCCAGGGCACGATCACTCTTAAGAGTCGCGCCGTTACCAACTTCACGATTGGCGACACGCGGCACAGCGTTATCGCGTCAATCGAAATCGAAGATGACGGGCCGGGCATTCCGAACGATCTTCAGGATTCCGTGTTCTACCCGCTGGTTACCAGTCGTCCGGATGGCACCGGCCTTGGGTTGCCAGCAGCTCAGGAACTGTTGAGTCGCCACGGTGGCCTGATCGAGTTCGAGAGTCGCCCGGGGCGCACTGTGTTTTTCGTTCGCATACCACTGCAACAATCGGGGGTGAGAGATGGCTGACCGGCCCCTCAACGTCTGGGTCGTTGATGACGACCAGTCGCTGCGCTGGGTTCTTGAAAAAGCGCTGAGTCAGGCTGACATGGATTGCCGCAGCTTCGAGCGGGCAGAGCATCTGCTGGAGGCCATCGCCCACACAGAGCCGGACGTGCTGATCACTGACGTGCGCATGCCGGGAATGAGCGGCATCACGCTGCTCGAGCGCCTGCGAACGAGCTGCCCTAATCTGCCAATCATTGTTGTTACTGCGCATTCCGATCTCGAGAACGCCGTCGCCGCGTATAAGGGTGGTGCATTCGAATACCTGCCAAAGCCTTTCGATATCGATGAGGCCGTCGACCTCGTCAGAAAGGCGGCGCGCAAAAATGGCCACGCGAAGAGTGATGTGGCCAGTACCGGCCGGGCGATCCCGTCACTCATTGGGCAGGCACCCGCCATGCAGGAGGTGTTTCGCTCGATCGGCCGGCTGGCCGGTTCCAGCATGACCGTCCTGATCACCGGCGAATCGGGTACGGGCAAGGAGCTCATTGCCCGGGCACTGCACGAACACAGCCCGCGCGCGAACAAACCGTTCGTTGCGTTAAACACATCGGCGATCGCCGCCGAGCTTCTTGAGTCCGAACTGTTCGGGCATGAAAAGGGGTCGTTCACCGGCGCGGATGCGCGCCGTATCGGCCGTTTCGAGCAGGCGGATGGCGGCACATTGTTTCTTGATGAAATCGGCGACATGTCACCCGCCCTGCAGACGCGTTTGCTCAGGGTGCTGGCGGAAAGTGAGTTCTACCGGGTCGGCGGTCAAAGCTCGATCAAGGTCGACGTACGCGTGATTGCAGCGACCAACCAGGACCTCGCGCGCGCCGTCAAGGAATCGCGCTTTCGAGAGGACCTGTATCACCGCCTCAACGTGATTCGCATCAATTCGCCGCCGCTGCGGCAACGACGCGCGGACATCCCTCTGCTGCTCAACCACTATCTCGCCGAAGCCGCCAAGGAACTCAAGGCACCGGCAAAAGCGATTGATGGGGATGCGAGTGACATGCTGCGAGGTTATGACTGGCCCGGTAATGTTCGGCAACTGGTCAATGCGACACGACGACTCACCGTAACGGCACCGGGCACGGTCATTACGACCGAAGACATTCCACCCGACCTGGGCGGCGGGGCGGCGTCACAGAAAGCTGCGCAGGATTGGACGCGCAGCCTGGCAAGCTGGGCCGAACGCCAGCTCAGCGTAAAGAGTGGCCCACTGCTCGATACGGCGTTGCCAGAGTTTGAGAAAACACTCATCCAGATAGCAATGAGCCAGACGAACGGACACCGGCAGGAAGCCGCCAGGCTTCTCGGCTGGGGGCGCAACACCCTGACCCGGAAAATGAAGTCCCTCGAGATCGACTAGCCCGACCTCCCTCAGCGCGGACCCGCCCATACGGGCGAATTTCTACTTACAGGCGAATCCACTCGACTTTGCTATCATCGCACCGCTTCGGAATACCAACACCAGACCAGGAGTCCATTCAATGTCCACCAGTCTTGACCTGTCCAAGCTCAGCCTAATGGACGCCCTCGACCTCGCGAAGTTGATCGAGTTGGAGGCCTGTCACCGCTACCAGATGTTCGCCTCCCAACTCGGTCGCACCGGCGGCTACGATGCGGGAGCTTTTTTCGCCACGATGGCCGGGAACGAGGCCAAACATGGCCATGAGCTGGAGGCCCGGCGCAAGGCCATGTTTGGTGATACCCCCGCGCGGCTGACGCTGGACGACCTGTACGACGTTGAGGCCCCGGATATGGGGGCGCCGCGCCGCGGCATGTCCACCCTCCAGGCGTTTGAGGTGGGGCTCGCCGCCGAGAAGAAGGCCTACGACTTCTACGACATGGCCTTGCCCGGCGTTGTCGACCCCGAGGTCCGGACACTGTTCACCGAGCTTCGAGACGAGGAGGCCGAGCACGTCGAGATGCTGCGAGAGGCAATGGCCAAACTACCCCAGAGCGCTAGCGCCGAGATCGAATTCGACGTCGACGAGACACCCTATCTATAGGGTGCGGTTCGCGATCTATAGCGCCAAACCGACCTGTTCAAGCAAATCCTGGAACCGTGGATCGCTGCGAATAAAATCGTAGCCCGGATTGATCTTCATGCTAAACACGCTGCGTGATCCGGAGCGCTCGGCGGCCGCGTCTTGCAGCGCCTTGATCGTGCCTTCGGCATCGCCAACAAAAGCCAGCACCTGGGCGAGATCCTCGCTGCCGAGCTGTGTGCGGGAAATCAGGTCTGCAGTCACTGTGCCAACCACGCCTTCTTGAGCATAAGCGACAAACATGTCGCCAATCTCCCGCGCTGCAACAGGATCGCCGCCCGTGGCGGCCGTAAAGTTTACAAAAGTGTCGGCCGCACGGGAGGGCAGCCCGGCCCGCAACTCATGCAAGAACAGGTTGCGTATTTGGACGATGTAATCTGGTGCGGTGTCGTACATGTCCCAGGCAATCTCGAGTCCTTCGTCATATTGACGAGCGTCGACAAGAATGTAGGCGAGATTCGTGCGCATGGTATTTGATGCAGGATCAACCTCAGTGGCCCGCCGCGCCAGAACCAGGGCCTCTTCGAATTTGCCCTGAAACGCCAGGACATGAGACAGCCAGTGCAACACGTTGGTGTTGTCGGGATCCACCGCGAGCGCCTCGCGAAAAATCCTCTCCGCTTCGGCCCAGTCATAGAATCGCAATTCATACCAGGCTTGAGTTGCGCGCACCTCCGGGAGGTCGGGGTCCAGCTGTAGCGCCGTCTGCACGGCATGCCGGGCGCGGGCCTCAACCATCTCGCGGTCGACCGACGCTGAATACTCAGGCAACAGCATGTAGCCATCAGCAAGGCCCGACCAGCCGAGCGCAAAACCCGGGTCCAGCTCGACGACTTTTTCGAAATACTCAACAGCCGCCTGGAGAGACCCGATGGTTCTGTCCTCGAGCATCCGTTTGCCAAGAAAATAGGTCTGTAGCGCGTCAATGCTTTCGGTTGGCACTGCGCTCAAGCGCCGCTCGTCATCGCCGGAAAGGGCGATCCGCAACTGGCCGGCAATGGCGCGAGCAATTTCGCTCTGAATATCGAACACATTCGCCGCGGTCAACTCGCGATCATAGGTCTCCGCCCAGATGTGCTCGTCGGCTGCGGCTTCGATCAACTGGACATTGATCCGCACGCGGTCTCCGGAGCGCTGTACGCCCGCCGCCAGAACCGTCGCGACGCCGAGCTCCGCAGCAATTTCGGGAATCGTTTTCGTTGTGTTTTCGTAATGTAGTACCGATGTTCGCGAGGTTGTTCGCAACGACGCAATCCGCGACAGTTGCGTCAGGAGATCGTCGTGAATACCGTGGATGAACGGATCATTTTCTGCATCGCGGGTCATATTGGTGAAAGGCAGAACAGCGATCGATGCCTCAGGCGCGAGGCGGTGCTCCGGTGGGGAGAACCAGTACTTGTCGGCAATGAAATACGCAAGCGCCAGGCCGAGGATGATCACTACTGCGTAGTCACTGGGCCGGCGCGAAACAGTCGCCGGGTTCGTCGCACCATTGTCGCGCTGCACGCCGGTCGGCGTCAGCTCAAAGGCCCAGGCGAGGATCACGGCAACCGGGAACCCGGTGGTGAGCAGCAGTAAGAAGCCACGCTCGAACCAGGTTGGCAACTCGAGGATTGGTGCTACCGTTGCAACAAGCTGTAACAGCAGCCACGCCGCTCCCAGGTACACAACCGCGACCTTGAACACACTGCGGCGCTTCAGTTCCGCAAAAATGGAGATAGCCGCCCCCGTTTGTCGGGCATCAGATCTGCAGCGAACCGGTCAGATCCGACACCGACGTTATTTTGTGCCGATGCAGATAGTTTAACAGCCCGGCGTTGATCTTCGGGCATACGAGCGGGTCGTAGAACAGCGCCGTACCCACGCCGACGGCAGACGCACCGGCGATCAGAAACTCGATCGCGTCATTTGCAGTGGTGATGCCGCCCTGGCCGATGATCGGCACATTGTGCGGTTTGGCAACCTCGTAAACTTGTCGCGTCTTCAATAGGGCGACCGGCTTGATTGCCGGGCCGGACAGGCCACCGCGCACGTTGCCGAGGACGGGCTTGCGCTGTTCGATATCGATGGCCATGCCCACTAGCGTATTGATGACAGCGAAAGCGTCGGAGCCGGCCTCAATGCACAGGCGAGCGTTCTCGGCAATATCAGTCTGGTTGGGTGACAGCTTCGTGATGATCGGCTTGTCCGTCTGCTCACGACAGGCCGCGACAACGCGCGCCGACATCTCGGGAACGTTGCCGAACTGCACGCCGCCTTCTTTGATGTTCGGACAGGAGATATTGATCTCAATCGCATCGATCGGCGAATCATCGAAGCGCTTCGTCACGGCCGCATAATCTTCGATCGTCGAACCACAAACATTGGCAATGAACCTGGTTTCCCCGAAGTCGAGGCCCGGAAGGATGTCGTCGACCACCGCGTCGGCGCCGGGGTTTTGCAGGCCAATCGCGTTGAGCATTCCCTGTGGCGTTTCACACACGCGGTGCGGCGGATTGCCGAGTCGGGGTTCGCGCGTGGTGCCCTTCAATACGATGGCACCGACGTCGCAATTGGAAAACCCCTCGACGCGCGTATATTCCTCGCCGAAGCCTACGCAGCCAGACAGCAACACGATCGGCGAGTCGAAAGACAGGCCGCAGAAATCAACGTGCAGGGAATTTGATTTTGAGTCGGTCATCGGATGCGGCATTCTACGACAATGTTCAGCCTGATTCTCTATGAACCCGAAATCCCGCCGAACACCGGCAATGTTATCCGCCTGTGTGCAAATACGGGAACATCGTTGCACCTGATCGAGCCGCTCGGCTTTGATCTCGAGGAGCGCAAATTGCGGCGAGCAGGTCTCGACTACCGGGAGTTCGCGGTCGTACAAACGTACGACTCGCTGAAGGCGTGCCTCGATGCGCTGGATCAACCGCGGGTATTCGCGCTCAGCACCCGTGGCACCACGCGATACGACGCGCCGCAATTTCAGCAGGGTGATGCGTTGTTGCTTGGGCCGGAGACGCGCGGCCTGCCGCAGGATGTACTCGATGCGCTGCCCGAGGAGCAGCGACTGCGACTACCGATGCAAAGCGGCAGTCGCAGCCTGAACCTCTCAAACACTGCCGCCGTTATCGTTTACGAGGCCTGGCGGCAGCTTGGATTCGAGGGTGGCGCCTAACCCGGAGCTATGTTGCTGTTCAGCCGGAACAGGTTGCCCGGATCGTATTGCCCTTTGATCCCCTGCAGTCGCGAATAGTTAGGCCCGTAATTGCCAGGTGCTTCATCGCCGTCGAAGTCGATGTTGTCGTAATAGCCACCGAGGTGCGGTTCGAGAGCTTTGTAGTAGGCACGGGTCGCGGCGATGAGTTCGTCGTCGGTTGCGGGATCGTGTGATCCTGTGGCCATGACGATCATGATCTCGGCGTTGCGGTGCGGAAACGCCGTATCGAGTTCGCCGACGCGTTTCACAGCACCACCTGCGACGTGATTTCCAACAAACACGCGCGGATCGAAGGCGTCGATCATGACATTCACCAGCCCCTGCGTGAACTCCTTAACCATGCCGTTCTTGGCGTACGATCGGATGCCATGGCCAAATGCGACATCGTTATTCGTCTGCATAAGCGAGTAATCCTGCTTGGTGACGCCATCAACGATGGGAGTGCCTATCTCGCGTAACGGCGCGAGTTCTTTCTCGCCGGCTGCTGGATCGCCGTTGTAGACAATGTCTACTACGATGATACTGCCGAGTTCTGGCACGGACGCCATGCCGGGGCCGGCGTACATCTCGTCCGACAAGCCAGGAGACCACTCGGCGTAAAACTCGAGCACGTCGCGCGCCTGCTCAATCGGCCACACGATGCTGCCGGACAGGACGTTGCGATCGAACGGGTGCAACTGATACTCAAACTCGGTCGCCACACCGAAGTTGCCGCCACCACCTCGAATCGCCCAGAAAAGATCAGGTTCTTCCTCTGCGCTGATGCGACGAACCTTGCCGTCTGCCGTTACAATCTCGGCGCCTGTAACGTTATCGATCGTCAGGCCGTATTTACGATTGAGCCGGCCGAAGCCGCCACCCAATGTGTAGCCGCCAACGCCGGTATGTGAAACCACGCCTGCCGTCGTCACCATTCCTTTTGCCAGTGCTGCAGCATCGAGCCCGCTGAGCAAGGCGCCACCTTGTGCGTTCGCCCGTTGTGTTTCCGCATCTGCGGTCACGGTGTTCATCTGCGACAGGTCGATCATGAGCCCATCGTCGCAAATGGATTTTCCGGGCCAGCTGTGGCCGCCGCCCCGAACCGCGGTAAGCAAGTTACGTTCGCGCGCAAACGTGACGGCATTGCTGACGTCTTCACTCGACAGGCAGCGGGCGATCAGCGCCGGCCGTCTGTCGTGCATGCCGTTCCATATGGTGCGTGCGCTGTCATAGTCCGCGTGTCCCGACAGCAGGACGGGTCCGGTCATCGATTCGCCGAGCTCTTTTATGGCGGCTTTTTCAAGTTCGATCTCGGCCCCATCCAGCGATATCGCTGCGAGACTTGTGTCGGCCTCGGAGGCGACAGGCGTCTTGCGTTCACAGCCGGGCAGAACAGGAATGGCAGCGGCGACGCTGGCGGCAATGGCAGTGCGACAAAACTTGCGACGATCCATGATGATTCCCCTTGTTCTTGTTTTTATGCGGCGGGTGACACGTTGCTATTCAGCCGGAACAGGTTGCCCGGATCGTATTCACCTTTAATTTTGCTCAGTCGTTCATACGCCGGGCCGTAGTTGCCCACCGCGCCAGCTCCATCGAAATCGATATTGTCGTAGTAGCCACCCATGAAGGGTTCGAGCTGGTAGTACCAGTCCCGCGAGGCGGCAATGCCGGATTCGTCCTCGGCCTGATCCATCCAGCCGCCGCCGACGCCGAGCATTGTCTCGGCGTTGCGATGCGGGAAGGCCGTGTCTGATTCGCCGACGCGTTTCGCAGCGCCGCCCAGCGTGTGGGTAAACATCGCCAGGCGAGGATCGCTCTTGTAGGACTCGATCATCATGTCGACGAGGCCCTGGGTGATTTCGCTCACCATGCCGTTCTTGATATAGGAGCGGACGCCGTGGCCAAAGGTGGCATCTTCGTGCGTTTGCATGACGTTGTAGTCCTGCATCCTGACGCCATCATCCATTGGCGTACCGATGTTTCTTAGCGGTGCCAGTTCTTTTTCGCCAGTAGCCGGGTCGCCGTTGTAAACCACCTCCATAACGACCACGCCCGTGCCATCAGGCATTGTCGCCATCATCGGGCCGACATACATCTCGTCTGACAGGCCCTGGTACCACTCGCCATAAAACTCGAGCACATCTCGCGCTTGTGCAACTGGCCAGACGATGAGGCCAGATAGCAGGTTGCGTTCAAACGGATACAACTCGAATTCAAATTCGGTCACCACGCCAAAATTGCCGCCGCCACCGCGAATACCCCAGAAAAGATCGGCATTCTCGTCGTCGCTGGCGCGCCGGATTTGCCCGTCAGCCGTAATGATCTCGGCAGAACGAAGATTGTCGATCGCCAGGCCGTATTTTCGATTCAGGCGACCCATGCCGCCACCCAGCGTGAAGCCACCCACGCCGGTATGTGATACCACGCCCGCGGTCGTAATCAGACCATGCTCATGCCCCGCAGCATCAAGCGCGGCGAGTAATGCGCCACCTTGTGAGTACGCGCGGCGCGTGTCGGGATCGGCCGTTACGGAGTGCATCTGCGAGAGGTCGATGACAATGCCGTCATCGCACATGGATTTTCCGGGCCAGCTGTGGCCGCCGCCGCGGACAGCGGTGAGCAGATTGCGTTCGCGCGCAAACGTCACGGCATGGCTGACGTCCTCGCTGCTCAGGCAGCGCGCGATGAGCGCTGGGCGCTTGTCGTGCATGCCATTCCAGATCTTGCGGGCATTGTCGTATTCCGGGTGCCCGGAGAGAATGACTGGCCCGGTCAGGCTTTCGCCTAACTCCCTGATGGCCGCCTTCTCAAGCTCGATTTCTGCGCCGTCGAGCGAAATGGCGGCGAGGCTCGTGTCGGCCTCGGTGGCAACCGGTGCCTTGCGGTCGCACCCTGGAAGCATGGGAATGGCTGCCGCCACACTGGCGGCGACCGCCGTGCGGCAGAATTTGCGTCGGTTCATTTTAACCCCCAAAAATCGTTCTTACGTACTTGTCTCAACAATCTTAGAAGATTCAGCGAGTTTTGCCAGCGTTAAACGGCTATTTGACGAGTTCCGTCTGCGGATTGAACGTGTACCAGGCGAACCAGTAGAGGCGAAGCGGATCCAGCGTGGCCCGCCCGCGCTGCAGCCTGACGGTTCCGTCAGCACGTAGCGTGACAACGTGCTCCGCGCCATCGAACTCGTGGCGATAGGTCGGCTGTTCCTGCAACAGCGACTCGGTGTAGGCAACGGCCCTACCAGCGACGACAAAGCCAAAGACCACCGATTTTGGGTGAATCCGGCTATCTTCCTGGTTGACCGGGAACATCAGTCCGTCCGATTCGCGGTAATTTGCGTAACGATCGACAGAGTAGTCCTTGTCAAAGCCCGTGTCGGTCGAAAGCACCAACGTGTCCGGATGCGCGTCGCGCCAACGCGACCAGCGCGTCATGGTGACGGGCACAAGTTGCAGCTTCTCGCCCGTATTTGGTCCGACGATTCCTTCGGCCAGGATCTGGTCCCACAGGGTCTCGGTGCCGCGGTCATACAACACGAGGTCGCTGTTATAGAGCACGCCGGATACGCCGAATTCGGTTACCTGGCCACCTACGTCGCGACGAATGCCGACAGCGGAACCGCACAAAGGACACCAGGTAATCGCAACGGGCTCGCCTGCGATCGTGTCATTAACAATTTCGTGGTGGTCGAGAATAAGAGCCGGGTACGCACGATGTTCGCCGCCATACGAGATCGCGATAACAACCGCGTCATCAGCAACATGGTCAGCCTCACTGGCGGTGACATATTTTGGGTCGTCGATTGACGGGATGCAGTCACGTGCCGAACAGCCCTGCTTGAGGTCTTCGAGCGCCACCGACTTCTTCGTCGATTCGTCGAATCCGAATGTCTCTTTCAGAATGTCATGATCAAACGAGCGTTGTGCATTTGCCTGAACAGATACGAGGACGAGCGCGAACAGAATCGGCCACCTCATTCTTGTGGTCTCGTTACGGAGCGAATGAAAGCGTCGCCGGTATCAAACTCGTCCTCGAGCATCTCGACGAGCTCTGCCTTGCTGTAACTGAACTCATGATCTTCGTTGTAGCGCACCACCTCTTCAATGGCCTTTCGAATCGTGATTTCGGCCTGGAACTGCTCAGGCACGACCATGTAGTGCTCTTTAGGATGGTCGTCAAAGAGCGCATTTAGCACGGCCCTGGCCACGTCATCTGGCTCGGGGGCCGTGTTTTCGGGGCGGTTCTCGCAGTTGTCAACGGCTCGCTCTACGTAGTCCTTGAAATATGATGATTCAGGATCGACCTCCTGGCTCAGGAACCGCTCGCAGCGCGAATCGCCGATCTTCGATTTGTAGTTGCCGGGCTCGACGGCACTGACTTTGACGCCCAGCATGCCCATCTCGATGGCCAGTGCGTCGGTATAGGCTTCGAGCGCATGCTTGCTCATTGCGTAGATGCCATAGAGAGGGCCCGTAAGGACGCCGGATATTGAGCTGACATTGTTGATGCGCCCTTGTGACTCAATGACCAGCGGCGCGAACGCTTTGGTGATGCGATACGGCCCATAGACATTCACATCGAACAGGAAGTCCAGCTCGCCCTCGTCGAGTTCGATCAAGGGGCCGATGACATTCACGCCCGCATTGTTAACGAGACCATAAAGACCGCGGCCCTGTTTGCGAACGAGCGCAACAGCTGCGTCGATTTCCTCCTGCGCGGTCACGTCCAGGCGAATGCCCATGACGTTGTCCATCGCGCTGAGCCTTGCAATGTCTTCTGCCTTGCGGGCGCCGGCATAAACGAAGTGCCCGTCGGCCGCCAGGTGCTCCGTGATACTCAACCCTATGCCGCTGCTGGCACCCGTAACGAGTACGGCCCTTTGTGCGCTTTCCTCAGCGCTCGCCGGGAGCCAAACGAATCCGCCGCACAAGACGACAAGACACAGGACTATCC
>Ga0255052_10001174_pt1 | contig 20014 bp, 20 predicted proteins | sample JV7_2_21_MG_FD_188632 | JGI IMG/M metagenome (GOLD analysis project Ga0255052, IMG submission 188632) | Seawater microbial communities from Jervis Inlet, British Columbia, Canada - JV7_2_21 | ecosystem: Environmental > Aquatic > Marine > Inlet | place: Canada: British Columbia | collected... | reverse complement strand
ATGCCAATGATGTAAAAATGAAACTTGAAACAGCGGGGCTGCGGACAGAAGTGGACAGCAGAACCGAAAGTCTGAACAAAAAAGTTAGGGAGGCCCAGCTTAATAACATTCCATTGATTCTTACCGTCGGTTCAAAGGAAAAGGAAAGCGGAACCCTTTCGGTAAGAACGCTGGACGGCAACGTCCGATACGGTATCACCTTTGAGAATTTTTTTCAAAGGGTCCTGCAACACATTGAGGAAAGAAGACTTGGCCTAGATATATTTCCAGCGTCTTAAGGCAGGTGGATTTATAATTGAAGAATTGATTTTTAAATTGTTAAGGTCAACCGATGAAGGATAACGCGGGAATCACCACCTCTCAGATCAAATGGTGTGACCTGACATGCAAATATGCTGATTTTGCAAAGGTTAGCGCTTTGGATGGAAGCTGCCGTACTTTTCAGTCCTTGTGGTGCGGCAAACTGAAAAAACACGTTACAAAAAATGCGCCGTGCGAGGTGTTGTTTGGAAAAAGACAACTTGCAACCAAGTGGTGAACCGGAAAACATCCGCAGACCCAACAACGGTCTGAAAACCGTTGCCATTTTTCCCAAGACGACGATTTTAAACCCTTCGGGTTAAAACAGTTCACATGGCCCGCGTCATTAAATACTTTTTATACTACTGGTTTCCTGTTTTCATCTATTGTTTGTTAATCTTTTTGCAATCCTCCTATCCGTCACCTGAAACCGTTCCAGATGTTCCACATATGGACAAATTCCTCCATTTCGTGGTCTATGGTATTTTAGGGATTTTATTTTTCAGGGCTTACTGCACACTGCGCATCAAAAACAACGTAAACCTACTGATAATTATCAGCATTCTTTCATCCGGCTTGTATGGAATAAGTGATGAACTTCACCAGTATTTTGTTCCCTACAGAGAGGCCGAGCTGATGGACGTACTCGCGAACCTTCTCGGGAGTATTGGCGGGGTTGCTGTTTATTCTTTATCAAGGCGCCGGTGCTAATTTAAGTAGGTGCTCAAACAACTTAATGGCATCATCAGATGCCCAGTCTCGGGCCCCCAGAGCACCTCCAATCAGGTACCCTTTGCGGTCAACCAGATAGGTGGTTGGAATCGATCTGATACCATACATCGATCCAACCTTGCCTTCAGAATCCAAAAGGATGGTGAAAGTCAATTTAAATCGTTCTTTAAAGCGCTTCACCTGTTGCCGGTTTTCTTGAAGATCAATCGCCAGTATGATGAAATCATCCTTTTTGAATCGATTGTGGAGCTTTTCCATGGCCGGCATTTCCTCCCTGCAGGGTGGACACCAGGTTGCCCAAAAATTTAAAAAGACAATTTTCCCCCGATGATCCTCTAAGTTTACCTGGTTGCCATTTAGATCCCGAAGAATAAAGTTTTTAGCTTTGGGCCGTTCATCCAACACAAACAGGGAAAGGGCTTTCATGTAATCGATATCTCCAACGGCCTTGTCCTTAAAAACAACAGGGTTCAAAAAGAAAAGAATCAGGACAATTGAAAATGATGTATAAATTATTTTGAGGTTTTTTATCATATGACCTTCCAAACCGGAAACTGCAGCCAGATATTTCTCAACGTAAATGGAACAAACCGGATTTTCAACGGAAAACAAATCAGACCGGTTTGGGAATTTTAAAAATGGAAAAGGAAAGGACGGGAAGGTTCGGTTCCGTGATACCTGCAAGCAATCGCCAATGCGATGGCAGATCGAGGCAAGAGGAAATTTGATTCTCCAAGAGCGCATCGGTTTTTAAATCAACCCCGCAGTGAACATGAGGAGCCCGATCATTTTGAGCAGATCCGTTGACACCGTTTAAATCCGGGGAACAAATCGAAATGGAGAAGAGATATAAAAAGATGAGCATTCCTAAAAATGCTTTATTGTATTTAAACATCAGTTTGAAAGCGTCCTTTTGATCCTTTTGATGATAGATAGTATGAATAATATTTGACTGAATGTCAATATTTAAAGCAAGTTGAGTACGGCCTGGGATGATCGTTGACAATGGGCTAAAGTACTCCAGATGCATCTGCACTCATGTTTTTCGGGCCATGCGCTTATATTAGATAACCTATCAGATATGTCAACTTTTTACTACTAATCTGCCGCGACATTCTGATTACCCCAATAGCTAAATCCGCTTGTGGATAGTGTCTTCGGCCTTGTCCTCTATTTATGAGACCTGATATGGAGCGATCTCATTAGGGTTTAACATTGAAAAGGCTTAAATTAAACCGAAATACCGTGGGAATTTTAATATAGTGGATATAAAATACCCATTTTTCGTTAGGTTGTTACTATAGTGGATAAAAAGGATCCAACACGGCAGAAATATTCAATTTTTGCTGCTTATCAAATTAATAAAACCTTTTAAAATCAGATAGATAGTTTGCGTTTTAATAAATTTGGCATATCCTTTGCGTGTCTGAAGTGCGAGAATGTTCTTTTTGCCGAGCATAAGTAAATGCTAATTTTTTCGACCTTGTATAAAGAAACCAGGTTTTCAATATTGCAATAAAAAAGGAAGGCATGAAAATGAATATAAATAAAAATTCAAGAAAAAACAAAAGGTTAAAAGCCTGTATGATGATACTGATATTCGCCGGCTTTTTTGCAGCGACAAATTATATGTTACTTCCTGATGTTGAAGCCAAAACAGAGGCCAGCCTTATTGCACCGAGTAGTTTCAGTGACCTTGCCTCCCGGGTGAGTCCTGCTGTGGTCAATATTCGGACGGTCAAAACCATTAAAGGGGGCGGACGTGTCTTCCGTCAGTTTCGTCCCGGCCCCCAGAGAAAGGATGATCCGTTTCGGGATTTTTATGATAAATTTTTTGGTGAGCAGGACCAGCGGGAGTTCAAGCAGCGAAGTCTCGGTTCCGGGCCCTATGACGATTTTATACAGACAGATGCTTCCATCAACCCCGGAAACAGCGGCGGCCCGCTCATTGACATGGCAGGCAAAGTGGTGGGGATCAATACGGCGATTATCGCCAGCGGCCAGGGAATTGGGTTTGCCGTTCCGATAAACATGGCAAAACAGATTATTGAACAGCTCAAAGAAAGCGGAAAGCAAAGTTGCTGGAGCCGGCGTTTTGGTGGGCGATATAATAAAGGAGATCAATCATCGGTCCATCAATACAGTAGAAGAATACAACAGCGCTGTAAATAATATCAACAAAGGGGATGTGATAAGTCTGTTCATATTGGGACGAAATGCGGGGTTTTTGATTGTCAAATTGACGAAGTAAACTCCGAAATGCTCCGCGTAGGAAAGGGCTGCGATGAAAAAAGCATCTAAACGTCGTCTTGACATCATCAGGAGATATAATCGGCTTGCCTGGATCTATGACTGGCTGGAAGCGCCGATGGAATGGCTACGATTTGCTAAATGGCGAACCCGATTGAGTGACCATAAGGAAAATGACTATGGGAAAGAAAAAAAACCGGAGATCAAAAAAATATACCACCACACCGATAAAGGCAGCGCCGAAACCGAAAAAGAGATCCAAGTACACCTTTTTCGCCTTATACACTCCAGGCAGGTTCCGATAGGGAAAAAGGGCAGCGGAAGCCAGGAGATGAGCGCTCTACTGGAGTTGCGGGATGATAAAGTTTTGCCCGGGAGATAAATTTCAAACATTGAACGTATCCCAATTTCGTAAAATCCTTCAAGAAGACACCGGATGTGGCCCGGAAGGGATTCAGTTTTTGGCCATCACCCATACCCATTTTCCCGATATGATGAGCGAAAGGAAGATCCCTTTTATGGCCTTGGCAGACTACGATGTCGCGCCATATGGTTTTAACGATTTTTTCGATGCCCCTCAATTGTTCTCGAGCAAAGGCATTTTGGGCTTAGGAATCGAGAATATCGATGGTAAATACCCCCTTTTTGGCATTCTCTCTCTTCGCTTTTAAAACCAGTAATGCTTTACTCAAGTTTCGCACCCCCAATGGGGCACGGTTCCGCATCTGGTGTGGGGTAAATAAAATTTTTTTGGAAAAACAATGAGGCAATCAGTTTGAACCGGTATCCATAGAGTAATCACCGTGCACAGGCACGCGATGGTCTGGTTTCTTTTGCAATATCAGTTGCTTCTGAAATGATAACTCTTAAAAGGTTTTGTGCCGTTGTCAAAGCGCTCGTCATCAATTTTTTCCGGAAAAATTTCTTTTTACCCTATGCCTGATGCGGCTTTCCTCAAAATATCAGGTGCGAAACTTGAGTTATATTTTTATGGGTGTCCCTCTTTTCAGATATTTAATACGATTTCCAGATATTGATATTTGAGATTTAATACGATATCTAAGATTATGAAAATTATGAAAAATAACGCAAGTTTTACTGATTTCTGTCCGATTCCAACCAGCGATTATCCCAAAGTCCTTCTGGCGCATGGCGGGGGGGGAAAACTGATGCACCAGTTAATTGAGAAGATGTTTGTTCCTGCTTTTGGTGATACCAATCCTCTTCATCGGCATGATTCCGCCGTTATCGACGCTCCGAGTTCTCAAATTGCCTTTACAACGGATTCCTATGTGGTCCGTCCGTTATTTTTTCCCGGTGGGGATATCGGTATGCTGGCGGTTAATGGTACGGTTAATGACCTATCCATGTCCGGAGCGCGACCGGTTGTTTTAAGTGTAAGTTTTATTTTAGAGGAAGGTTTTCCTATGGATATCCTTTGGCGTGTGGTGCAGTCTATTAAGCAAGCAGCTCAAAAAGCTAATGTACAGATTGTGACAGGCGATACTAAAGTTGTCGACAAGGGAAAAGGAGACGGAGTTTTTATTAATACCTCCGGAGTGGGAGTTATCGAACATAATCAAACCATTGCTCCGTTGAGCGTCAAAGAAGGTGATGTGATCATCCTCAACGGAGACATTGCCCGTCACGGCATGGCGATTATGGCGGTACGCGAAGGATTGGAATTTGAAAGCAACATTGAAACAGACTCAGCTCCGGTGGCGGATCTTGTGGGATTGCTTTTGTCCAAAAGAATCGAAATTCATTGTCTTCGTGATTTAACACGGGGAGGATTGGCCAGTACGTTAAATGAAATATCTATGACTGCTCAACTTGGTATTGAAATTGAAGAGTCTAATATTCCTGTTCGTGAAGATGTGGCGGCGGCTTGTGAGATTTTGGGATTGGATCCTCTTTATGTGGCTAATGAGGGACGGTTTGTGGCGTTTATCCCCGAGAAGGACCATCAACAAGCTTTGGAAATTATGAAAGGGCATCCTCTAGGCGAGGGATCAAGTGTGATTGGAAAAGTTTCAGATGCCATGAAGGTGCTTGTGACGATGAAAAGTAAGATCGGGGCCAGCCGGGTGGTGGATATGTTAAGCGGCGAACAACTCCCGAGGATATGTTAAATAGGAGACAGCGCCTTATTTATCTTGCCCGAATATGTTAAGTAGAGGTATAATATAGGCGGAGGAAAGGTGAAATGTTATTATACGAAGATTTTCCTCTTTTGCGGCGTAGGGATGGAATTTCTAGGATTATAAAATGACAGAAAAAAAACAGCAAAGACATGTTATTGAAAGGGATTCACTCGGGAGTCTTTTTGATGTTTTAAGACACAAAGGCTTCGAGATTGTGGGGCCCACAGTTGAAGATAATGCTATTTGTTATGGCAGCATTGACTCTTTCAAAGATCTGCCTGTTGGCTGGACAGACGAGCAGAGCGAAGGAAAGTACCGGATCAAGAAACGTCAAGACAATGCCCTTTTCGGTTATGTGGTTGGTCCAACCTCTTGGAAAAAATTTCTTTTTCCTCCACGGATAAAACTGTGGGAAGCGAAAAAATCCCAAAAAAATTTTGATATTGTTGAAAATACCGACGAAGTCCCTTCTTATGCCTTTTTAAACGTCCGTGCCTGCGAACTCCAAGCTATAGCCATTCAGGACAAGATTTTCTTAAAAGGAGATCATATCGATCCTATTTATAAAAAGAGAAGAGAAAAGACCTTCATTATTGCTGTCAATTGTACGGAGCCGAAAGGAACATGTTTTTGTGTTTCCATGAATACAGGTCCGAGAGCCTCATTCGGTTTTGACCTTTCGTTAACGGAAATTATTGAGGATGAGAAACATTACTTTGTTGTTGAGGTGGGCAGCTCTAAAGGAGAAAAAATTTTAAAGGGTGTTCCGCATCGTCCTGTTGAGTCTTCTGAAATTGAACAGCAAAACAAACTTCTTGAGAAGGCTGAACAGGAAATGGGCCGGGTGATGGATACACAAAACATTAAGGAACTTCTTTATAAGAATATGGAACATCCCCAGTGGGAGGATGTTGCTAAGCGTTGTCTTTCCTGTGCCAACTGTACGCTTGTCTGCCCGACGTGTTTTTGCTCGAACGTTGAAGATGTGACTGATTTAACCGGGGATCATGCCCAGCGTGTACGTACGTGGGATTCCTGTTTTACTGCAGAGCATTCTTATATCCACGGTGGCAATATTCGCTCATCCATTAAATCACGTTATCGGCAATGGATGACACACAAGTTAGCGAGTTGGCAGGATCAGTTTGACTCTTCAGGTTGTGTCGGTTGCGGCCGTTGTATTACATGGTGCCCTGTGGGCATTGATATTACCAAAGAAGTTAAAGCTATTGAGGATATTCCTCCCGCCGACGCGGAACGGGAATGACAAAGATATATGATTTAGCCTAAAACGCGTAAGCCCTAATAAGGTTTTTTAATAAGGGGAGATATATCATGAAAAATATCAAGGAGTTGTTATCCGAACACGAATTCTTTAAAGGTCTTTCTGATGAACAAATTGAAATTATGGCCGGATGCGGATCCAATGTCCATTTTAAAAAAGGAGAAACGGTTTTTCAGCAGGGCAGAGAAGCCAATTATTTTTTTGTCGTCCGTCAAGGCTCTGTGGCCTTGGACATCGACGGAGCGGAACGCGGTATAATCCGAATTCAGACGGTTGAAGATGGAGATATCTTGGGATGGTCTTGGCTGATTCCTCCACATATTTGGAATTTTACAGCCATTGCGGCAGAAGATACCTCTACTACAGCCTTAGACGGAAAATGTCTTAGAGAAAAATGTGAAAAGGACCATGAGTTGGGTTATGCGCTGCTTAAGCGGTTTTCAACGGTGTTGGCTAAACGGCTTGAATGGACACGCATACAGCTTCTTGATGTTTACGGAGCTCATACGTAAAGATATAAACTAAAGGTGTAAAAGTTTAATGAATAAAGATAGTTCTAATGATATGATGCCGCAGAAATTTTATGTGGATTCTAATCGTGAAGAGACACACGATACCTTCACGTTATATCTTTCTCCTGAAGATAGCTCCAAAAAATTTCATTTTGAGCCGGGACAGTTTAATATGTTGTACGGTTTTGGGGTGGGGGAGGTCCCGATTTCGATCAGCGGAGATACGTCCAGTCCCGGAACATTGATTCATACAATCAGAGAAGTCGGGGCTGTGACCAAGGCTCTGTGCAAACTAAAGCAAGGGGATTATGTCGGTGTTCGAGGGCCGTTTGGAAGCAGTTGGCCCGTTGAAAAAGCCTTTGGAAAAGATGTTGTTGTCATTACCGGAGGTATTGGGTTGGCGCCGTTACGTCCTGCCATTTATCAAATCCTGGCCCAGAGAAATGATTTCCGACATGTTGTTATATTATATGGTGCTCGGAACCCTCAGGATATTCTTTATCGAAAGATGATCGTGAAATGGCGGGCTCATCTTGATTTGCAGGTGCGCGTTACGGTGGATCAGGCTGATAAAGAGTGGTACGGGACCGTCGGTGTTGTGACGAAATTGATTTCTAAGGCAAGATTTGATCCCGGCAATACAGTTGCACTGGTATGCGGTCCGGAGATTATGATGCGTTTTACGATTAAAGAATTGCAAAAAATCGGTATAGAAGAAGAGGACATTTACGTTTCTATGGAACGTAATATGAAATGTGCAATTGGTTTTTGCGGGCATTGTCAATACGGGCCTAAATTTATCTGTAAAGACGGTCCGGTGTTTAGTTTTGACCAAATCAGGGATCTCTTCAGAGTGAGGGAGATTTAGGATGAGACAGAAACCAAAACTTGCCGTTTATAAATTTGCTTCCTGCGACGGTTGTCAGTTAAGCTTGCTGGACTGTGAGGATGAACTCTTGGCCATTGCCGGTGAGGTAGAAATTGCCAATTTCCCTGAGGCATCACGCGCTGTCCAGGGCGGGCCTTATGATGTCACTCTTGTCGAAGGTTCCGTTACGACACCGCATGATGCAAAGCGTATTCAAGAGGTACGCAAGTTATCCAAGGTGGTTGTGACGATCGGCGCTTGTGCTACCGCCGGGGGGATACAGGCTTTGCGGAATTTCAGCGACGTTAAAGATTTCATATCGATTGTCTATGCCAAGCCGGAATACATCGATACCCTTGAGACATCGACGGCCATTGCCGACCATATCCCTGTTGATTTTGAATTAAGAGGTTGTCCGATTAATAAACAGCAATTGCTCGAATTGATCTGTGCGTTTCTTAACGGACGCCGGCCCAATATTCATCAACACAGTGTCTGTGTGGAATGCAAACAGCGGGGAACGGTTTGTGTGATGATTTCTCAGGGCACGATGTGTTTGGGGTCGGTAACACAGGCCGGATGTAATGCGATTTGTCCTTCCTATAACCGTGGGTGTTACGGATGTTTTGGGCCTAAAGAAACACCGAATACATCCAGCTTAAGTTCTTGGCTGAAAGAAGGAGGAAAAAGCAATCCGGAACTGATCCGGGCATTTCGTGGATTCAATGCTTATGCTGAGGATTTCCGCAAAGAAAGTGAGGCCCATGACCAATAGGACGATAAAAGTTGATTACCTTGCCCGTGTTGAGGGTGAAGGAGCACTGTATGTGAAGATCAAAGACAAGAAGGTCGAGGATATCAAATTAAAAATCTTTGAGCCGCCGCGCTTTTTTGAAGCCTTCTTACGCGGACGGGATTTCCGGGAAGTTCCTGATATCACAGCGCGCATTTGCGGTATTTGTCCGATTGCTTATGAATTGGGGGCTTCTTATGCGATGGAAGATGCCTGCGGCATAAAAGTGGAAGGCCCGCTACGTGATTTACGGCGTCTTATTTATTACGGCGAATGGATTGAAAGCCATGTCCTTCATATCGGGATGCTGCATGCGCCGGATTTTTTGGGATATGAAGATGCCATCCAAATGGCCAAGGATCATTCAGAGGTGGTTAAGAATGTTCTGCGCCTTAAAAAAATCGGCAATGATATTATGGTGGTTCTAGGCGGCCGTGAAATTCATCCGATTAATTTACGTATCGGAGGTTTTTATAAAGTTCCTAAAAAACGTGAGTTAGGGGTTTTGTTAGACGAGTTGAAATGGGCAAGGGATGCATCCATTGAGCTGGCCAAGTTGGTAGCGACGTTTCCTTTTCCTGATTTTGATCAGGAATACGAGTTTATTGCGATGCATCATCCGGATGAGTACGCCATTATTGAAGGACAGTTAGTGTCTAATAAAGGAATGGACATCCCGATTCGGGAATATGACGACCATTTGATCGAGGAGCATGTTGAGCATTCCACAGCCTTGCATACGCATGTCAAAGAAAGGGGGACGGCCTTTGTCGGGCCGATGGCTCGCTATTCTTTGAATTACGACAAGCTGTCGCCCTTTGCCCAGGGAGTCGCCAAGGATATTGGTTTGGGAAAAGAATGCCACAATCCTTTTAAAAGTATTATGGTTCGCGCGGTTGAAGTCGTTTATGCGGTAGATGAGGCCATTCGTAATATCGAAGGGTACCAGGAACCGGATAAACCGGCGGTGGATGTCCAGCCGCGTGCCGCGACGGGTTATGGTTGTACGGAAGCGCCTCGGGGGATCTGTTATCACCGTTATACGATTGACGAGCAGGGAATCGTTCAGGATGCGAAGATTGTTTCTCCGACGGCTGTTAACCTGCCGACGATTGAAAAAGATTTGTGGAATTTTGTTGAATCTAATGTTGAACTTTCCGATGACAAACTTCAATGGCAATGCGAACAGGCTATACGTAATTATGATCCCTGTATTTCTTGCTCTTGTCATTTCTTAAAATTAAACATTGATCGGCAATGAAAGAATTTAACCATTTAAGTTTCTAGTGGTGGATTTCCCTACAGAGGTTCATTCGTAAGCCCCTCCGCCTGGTGTAGATCCTCCCGCTCATTGAACCGAAAGGCCTTTACCTAACCCAATAATTTCTTTTATGACCCCAATTCTTTTTATCGGTATCGGCAATGAGTTCCGTCAGGACGACGGCACCGGTGTTTATATCGCACGGGAACTGAAGAAAAAAAAGCTTGAAGGAGTTGTTATTAAAGAACATCGAGGAGAAGGCTTTGATTTAATGGATTTGTGGAAAGCTTTTAAAAAGGTTGTCTTATTTGATGCAGCTTCATCCGGTGCAGCACCGGGGACGATCCATCGCTTTGAAATTCCTCCAGATGAAGTCTCTAAAACTGTATTTTGTTGTTCAACGCATGCCTTTAGTATTGCTGATGTGATTAATCTTGCAGAGACATTGGATCAGTTACCGGAAAGTTTAGTCGTTTATGGAGTGGAAGGAAAAAGCTTTGAGCAGGGAGAAGGCCTTTCTTGTGAAGTTAGAGAAGCTGGTCAAAAAATAATAAAACAAGTAATTAATAATGCAAGATACTGACGCACATTGTAACCATGGTAATCATGAGAATAAACGGGTACGTGTCAGTATTTACGGCGCTGTTCAGGGGGTTGGTTTTCGGCCCTTTATTTACAGGTTAGCTAAGGCACTACATTTAAAAGGATGGGTGTATAATTCCGGCGCCGGCGTGACCATCGAGGTCGAGGCACCACTTTCTTCCTTAGAAATTTTTCTCGAACGTATTCATCTGGAAAAACCTCAACATAGTTTTATCCAGAATTTTCAGTATGCTTTTTTAGACCCCGAAGGTTTTTCTGATTTTGAAATCCGTAAAAGTGATGAATCAGAAGAAAAGACAGTGCTTGTTCTGCCGGATATTGCCACTTGTTCAGAATGCCTCAAAGATATTTTTAATCCCAAAGATCCACGTTACCTTTATCCCTTTACAAACTGCACCCATTGCGGTCCAAGATATTCTATTATAGAGTCTCTTCCTTATGACCGCGCTAATACCTCGATGAAAGGTTTTCCGATATGCCGAAATTGCCAGCGGGAATATGAAGATCCTTCTAACCGTCGATTTCATGCCCAGCCCAATGCCTGCCCTGAGTGCGGTCCCCATCTTGAATTATGGGATTCCAAAGGGAATGTTTTGGGAATTCGGCATGACGCCTTGATTTTGGCTATTGAAGCACTTAAAGAGGGAAAGATCGTTGCCGCCAAGGGGCTGGGCGGCTTTCATTTATTTGTTGATGCCCAGAATGAAGAAAGCGTCCAGATGCTTAGAAAACGAAAACACCGGGAAGAAAAACCATTTGCCTTGATGTTTCCGACATTGGATAGCATTAAAGCTCAATGTGAGGTGTCGGATAAAGAGAAGGCCATTTTGCTTTCGGGAGAATCACCCATTGTCCTTTTAGCGAAGAAACTTAAAGTGGAGGGAGACATTGCTGTCACACCTGCCGTTGCTCCACGAAATCCCAATCTAGGTGTGATGTTGCCATATACACCTTTGCACCATACTTTTATGAGAGAACTTCAATTTCCTGTTGTGGCGACAAGCGGAAACCTATCTGATGAGCCGATCTGTATTAATGAGCGCGATGCCTTAGAGCGGTTGGAGGGGATTGCGGATGTGTTTCTCATCCATGACCGGCCGATTGTACGAAGCGTTGATGATTCTGTTGTCAGGATTATGATGGACCGTCCCTTAGTGTTGAGACGTTCACGGGGATACGCACCTTTGCCTGTTTCAATTAAAGAGCAGGGATCGAGTGTATTAGCAGTTGGTGGGCATTTAAAAAATACAATCGCTTTAAGTATTAAAGAAAATGTTTTTATAAGCCAGCATATTGGCGATTTAGAGACGGCCCAGTCTCTGACGGCTTTTGAAAAGACCATTGAGAGTATCAAAGAACTTTATGAACCCTCGGAGGAATACATTGTCTGTGACATGCATCCCGAATATATCTCGACAAAGGCTGCCCATGAAATTGATTTACCGGTGATAGCGGTTCAACATCATCATGCGCATATTGTTTCCTGTATGGCAGAAAATCAGATCGAAGGAGATGTTTTGGGAATCGCCTGGGACGGGACTGGATATGGAACAGACAAGACCATTTGGGGAGGGGAATTCCTCCATGCCACGTTAACGGGTTTTAAGAGGGTTGGTTATTTTAAGCCGTTTCGCATTCCCGGTGGGGACAAAGCCATTAAAGAACCGAGAAGAACAGCGCTGGGGTTACTAATAGAGATGTTTAAAGGTCGTATAGCGGATTACCATGATTTAGCGACGATGAAGGCCTTTGATGTGGGAGAATTAAAGACAATACAGCAGATGCTCGATAAGGAGTTAAACTCACCGGAAACATCTAGTGTGGGAAGATTATTCGATGCTGTAGCCTCTTTGATAGGATTGCATCAGTATGTTCATTTTGAAGGACAGGCCGCTATGGAGCTTGAATATGTCCTGGAGGGTTTGGAGTTGAAAGACAGCTACGATTTTGAGGTTGTTCGCAGAATAGCAGAAGAAATAGGCTCAGTGGGTGACAGATCTGTTTCTGAAGTTTTTATTGTGGATTGGAGAGGAATTATATCAGGGGCTATGACTGATATCCGCAATGATGTCTCCCAGGGGGAGATTTCTATTAAGTTCCACAATACACTCATTGAGATAGCTGTTGAGATGGCAAAGAAAGTGAAGCTTCAAAAAGTTGTCTTAAGCGGAGGGTGTTTTCAAAATAAATATTTAACAGAACATCTTATTAGGCGGCTTCGTGAAGAAGGGTTTTCATCCTATTGGCATCAACTGGTACCGCCCAACGACGGGGGCATTTCCCTCGGACAGGCGGTGGTGGGTATGTGCCGGGCCAGGAAATTGAACAATAAACTTGAATGATAAGTAGTTCTTGAAAGTAGAAAAATTAATAATCATGTGTTTATCTATTCCAGGAAAAATTGAGAGTATCACAGGTGGCGATGACCCTTTAAGTAAAAAAGGTAAGGTCAACTTTGGCGGGGTTATTAAAGAGGTATCGTTGGCCTTTGTGCCTGAGGCCCGAGTGGGACAATATGTGATTGTTCACGTCGGGTTTGCGATTAGTATCGTCCAAGAGGAGGCGGCGATGAAGGTCTTTGAATATTTGGAGGAAATGGGAGAGTTGGAGGAACCGGAAACATCTTAACGTCACAAGGTCACACGTGACTTGTGACGTTTATTTAAGGAAACTTAGATGAAATATATGGATGAATACCGAGATCCAAAGTTAGTGCAGAAGTTATCCAGAGAACTTCATAAGGTAACTACCAAACCACATGTCATTATGGAGGTTTGCGGCGGACAGACGCATGTGATTGTGAAATTCGGGATTGATAAGCTCTTGCCTAAAGACGTGGAACTAGTTCACGGGCCTGGCTGTCCTGTATGCGTCACACCATTGGAATTGATTGATAAAGCTATTGAGATTGCATCTCTTAAAGAAGTGATCTTTTGCTCATTTGGAGATATGCTGCGTGTTCCCGGTTCAAAGAAAGATCTTTTTTCCGTTAAGGCGGAAGGCGGGGATATCCGGATTATCTATTCCCCGATGAATGCTCTAAAGATTGCTCAAGCAAATCCAGAAAGACAGGTTGTCTTCTTTGCTGTGGGATTTGAGACAACCGCACCGGCCAATGCCATGACGGTTTATCAGGCCAAGCAGCAGGGCATTGAGAATTTTTCCGTTCTTGTATCACATGTCCTTGTTCCGCCAGCGATTGAAGCTATTCTTTCTTCCCCCAATAACCGTATTGGAAGTTTTTTGGCTGCCGGACATGTCTGCACGGTAATGGGGTATACCGAATACGAACCGATCGCGAAAAAATATAATGTTCCGATTGTTGTGACGGGCTTTGAACCTTTGGACATCTTGCAAGGAGTTTATATGTGCGTAAAACAGCTCGAGGAGGGTCGAGCAGAAGTGGAGAATCAATATGTCCGTTCGGTCGTTCGTGAAGGCAATAAACATGCTCAAGAGATTGTATCCCAGGTTTTCCTCGTGATTTCAAGGAAATGGCGGGGGATCGGAGAGATTTCTCAAAGCGGTTTGGGTATGAAAGCAGAATATGAGAAGTTTGACGCTGAGAAAAAATTTGGCCTTAGAAATTACGAAGTTGCTGAAAGCGAGGAATGTATCAGCGGTTTGATTTTACAGGGAATAAAAAAACCGTCAGAGTGTCCGGCCTTTGGAACAAAATGTACACCGGAACATCCACTTGGGGCTACGATGGTTTCTACCGAAGGGGCCTGTTCTGCGTATTACAGATATCGATGATCAGAACTACGTTCTCCTCGCTGTGCGCTCATGCCTGTTGCGGGCTGAGACTCGATGCCAAATCGCATAAAAGGCTTCTGGCTTTCACTCTCGTGCGCATGACAGTGGAAAGCGGGCAAGTACCGGTGCGCAGCAAAAGGTGAAAGTGGTTTGCTTTTATGGGCATCCCTCTTTTCCAAACGCAACGATGTGTTTACTTTTTATTTGTCCTTGGTCGGTGTCTTTAAGCTTATTCTATGTTCGCGCCGACAACGGCGGCCAGCTGCATCATATTGATCGTCTGGCCTTCTTTCAACTTTGTAAGGTCAGTGACCTTGCCTGATTTGCTTTTGGATTTTGTGTTTTTGAAGATCGGAAGCAGTTTAGCATCAGCCACAATGAACTTGCCTGCGTTCTCAGGCTTCCCGTTTTCAGTCTTTGTCTGAAGCTTATTCGCTTTAATATAGTCCCATAGTTTCTTGGTGATCTCTGTCCTGGGAAGTTCTGTTGCTCCCAGAAGCTCTGCCAGCTCATTTTTCAGTTTTACCGGTTTACTCAGTCCTTTTCCTTCTGCCATTTTTAACTCCTCCCTATTTAGATTTAAATGAAATTATCTCCGGGCCAGATCTTCTGCCCGTTTTAATTTTTCCAAGAATATTTTTTAAGGCTCGCATATGCATTAACATTCCACAAATCGGTATTTTTCAGGTCAATAGCGCTGTTTTTGGGATTATTCGGGCAAAATTAGCTCTTCTATTTCCATCATATCGTATAATATCTATTAGGTTAAGCTCTCGAAAGCTTTGAGTTCATTTTTTACTACCTGGTATCGGATCTCCCGAGTCACGTTCTGCAACAGTCTGTTTAAAGCCTACTTCCTCCGCACGTTGCTTAAACCAAATTCCTTCAGGGCTATGCCTGGCCATGCCATCGAAAAGGGTTGCGATTGTTTGGGTGTTTGCCAGCCCCATATTTTCGTAAGCCTGGTTGACCATCAGTTTCATCATCATGAGCTGATTCTTTGGCACGCCTTTAATTCGATTCGTCAGCTGATTAACTGTCTCATCCAATTCTTCTAATGGCACCGACTGGAAAATAAGTCCAATTTCCTCCGCTTTTGTACCAGATATTAGATCTCCTGTAAATAGCATTTGTTTAGCCTTTTCCGCGCCTAACCGATACACCCACATGGCTGTGGTCGGACAGCCCCAAACACGCGAAGGAGGATAACCAATACGCGCTTTTTCATTCATAATAATAATGTCACAGCATAAAGCAATATCACTACCTCCAGCAACCGCATCGCCATGGACGCGAGCTATCACTGGCTTATGGCATCTCCAGATAGACATAAAATTCTGCGTACAGCGACTCATAAAATTATAGTCAATCATAGGATCCCATGGCATATCCTGGATAGCTGGATTGGGGCCCGATTTCTCCGCGTAAGCCTTTAAATCATATCCACCACAAAAACCACGTCCGGCGCCTGTCAGCACAACCACATGAACAGAATCATCATTATTGGCATAACCAAAAGCCGTGGCTATATCTTCCGGCATGGTTTCATTGATTGCGTTAAACCGCTCGGGGCGATTTAATGTGATCGTGGCAACTCGTTCCTTCGATTCGTACAAAACCGTACCAAAATTCATAATCAGGTTTCTCCTTTGAGGTGCTGTAGAGTCTAACAGGAGTAATTAAGTGGAAATCTTCGTTTCACTGGCTTGGCTTATCTAAACCTCTACTTGATATGACTGGATCGAGCAGCGAAATATCGCGCTACGGTAGATTCTTGGATGTTGATATCACAATTTTTGAGCCAGCTTCAACACGAAATATTTATAGCGCAATCACCACATTCATCTGACCCGATCGGATGGGGGATATCACAGGTTTTAGGAGGCTGGAAATTTTGAAGGTATGTATGGGTTGTACAGAATAAGGGTTCGATAAAGATTTTTTTAGGCCATATTTTTCATTAAAGATCCTACTCCTTATCTAGAATTTCCTTCAGTTTTTGTGATATCTCTTTCACACTGAAAGGTTTCTGGATAAAGTCCTGCGCACCGGCATCCAGAATGCCCCTGGCGGTATCAATAGAATATCCGCTGCAAACAATCACCTTCAGATTTGGACGGGCTTTCATGATTAGGGGGTACACTTTATCACCTTGAATGTCCGGTAGCTTTATGTCTAAGAGAGCAAGATCAATATCCCCGTCAAAGGTTTCGGCAATCTCAACAGCTTCACGTCCGGTTTTAGCCTCCAGCATCCGGTATCCCAGCCTTTCGAGGACGGCACGGATGACGTTCATCACCATCTCTTCATCCTCGATCACCAGTATGGTTCCGGTGCCGGTGATCACCCCGGCCTCTTCATCGGATTTCTCCGAAAGTTCCTCTTCTATATCTTCAAAAGCGGGGAAATAGATTCGCACAACGGTTCCTTTGCCCAGATCAGAGTCTACCGATATCGAGCCGCCGTGGTTTCTGACAATTCCGTAAACCGCAGCCATCCCCAAACCACGACCTATAAATTTGGTGGAATAGAAAGGATCGAATATCTTGCTTAAGGTCTCCTCATCCATCCCTTTTCCATCATCCTCCACCGTTAAGCATACATAGTGCCCGGGTGTGAGTTCAGGCTGACTTTTTGCAAACCCCGCGTCAATCTTTTCGTTGCTGGTGATAACCCTGATACAGCCATCTCCTTCTATGGCCTCTGATGAATTGCTCACCACGGCGGAAAGCACCATCTGCATTTGAACGGAATCAACATTCACTTTAAAGATATCTCTCGGTAAATCAGTATCTATCCGGATGGAAGGTCCAATATTGGGCTTAATAACAGGGAAGGTTTTTTCCACAAAATCGCTCAAGGATATTGTTTTGGCCTGATAGCTCCCTCCCCGGGCATAGGCCAGTAGTTGACTGGTGAGGTTGGCCATCCGATGGGAAGAGGATTTCATTGCTTCAGTATGTTCTGTTACGATCTTGTTGTCAGGTAACCTCATCTCAAGCAATTCAATGTTTCCAACAACACCGGTCAAGGCATTGTTGAACTCATGGGCAATTCCGCCGGCCAAGGTGCCTATGGCCTCCATTTTCTTGCTCTCCTCAAGTTGGGTTCGGAGTTTTTCTTTTTCTTCCTCAATCTTTTTTTGTTCTGAAAGATCTCTTATCACGCTGACTATACCAATCGGTTTTCCTTCATTATCCACCATGAGAGAGGCAGTGTGTTCGCTTGGAAAAATCTCACCATTTTTTCTTCGCATCTTAAACTGAAAATTGGTTACCCCTACCGTGTTAAGAACCTCCTCCATCTTTTTGCCAAATTCCAGATAATGTTCATGGTCTAAATGGGCTATGTCTGAAGGTAGGTTCACCAGTTCTTCCTTTGTGTATCCGAACATCTCCAGGGCGGCTTCATTCATATCTAAAAAGATCCGATCAGGCGTGATAACGAAAACTGCCTCTTTTATTGATTTAAATATATTGCGTATCCACTGCTCGGATTCTTGCAGCGCCTCCTCTGCCTGCTTGCGGTCGGTGATGTCATGTGCAATACCCCGGAATCCGATTGGCTTGCCATTTCCGTCCCGCATCAGAGAAGCAAACAACTCATGAAATCCTTGAGTCCCACCCTTCCTAATGACTTCATAGCCGTATTTTCTTATTGGCTTTCCTGTCCTGTAAATTTCTTGAAAGAGGTTATAGATTTCCTTGGCGGTTTCTGGGGGCATATAATCACGGTTATTCATTTCTTTTAATTCTTCTTTGGAATATCCAAGGATTACTGATAATGAATCGTTAAAGAATGTAAAGTTACCTGCAAGATCAACCTCAAGGTATGCCTCTTCTATGCTTTCGAGGATGGTTCGGTATTTTTCTTCACTTTCTCGTAATGCCATTTCAGCATTTTTGCGCTCCGTGATGTCACGAACAATAGATAAAACAAATCCCTCTTTGGGCAGTGGGACGGTTTTGATCTCCACAGGGATGGGTGTGCCGTTTTTATGGATATTCAACCCTTCAAAAGGCAAGTCTCGATATTTTTCAGATTCACTTCTGATCACGCTCCCCAACGTGCCTCGGATATCTGGTGCCTGTAGATCCTGCACGGTCATCTTCAGAAGCTCATCTCGGGTGTAACCAAGTAATCTGCAAGCGCTGGGGTTTGCATCAATGATTCTGTCCCCCATGTTTTCTAAAAAAATGGCGTCTGGATCATGTTCAAACAATACCCGGGATCTCTCATTGCTTGTTCCTCTTTCCAATTCCTCGATCCTTTGTTCCAATTCATCATATGTTGGTTTCTTGGCCATTAGAAAATCCTCTTAATACCATAAAATAAAAACCCATTCATTTTAATAGCTAAAGAACACCATGCATAGGCCACAAAGCCCCATGAGATTTCATCCTTGAAGATTATATTTAACCGGAATTCATTAATGCCGTTCGTAATTGTTTTGGACTCTAAGAACCGGAGATGAATTGCCCCGTGCCATGGTGAACCAGACCAGTTTTCAGCGCAGATTTAGAATAATATTCCGTTTAAAAATTTAATAACACAGAAGGATCAAGAATACAATTTTTCGTGGCTTCGTGGCTTCGTATTAGATGAAGCCAAAGTTGCACAAATAAAATTTTACTGAGCTATGCACCTAATCAGGGAGCTAATTGATGCTTTACATTGCATAGGATTACCAGAAAACCAAATATCAGTCAATTGCATGTATGAGAATATGTAAGGTATCGAATTTTATGCAATTATTGCATATATCAAATGGATACATGAAACGTATCGCATATTGAAAAGATTTCTGAGTGATTTTAGATCGAAACTCTTATGCTGCAGCTGCTACTTTGTATCTGTAAAATCAATTTTGCCGTCCGGCAACATATACAGGACCAGGGCTTCCCCATTGCTTACCGTTGGGTTGTGTGCGGATCCCGGTTCAAATACGCACCAGCCGCGAGACGTACCATCAAATTGGGCTTCCGGAGTGATTGGCATAACCATACAGACCTCGCCGCCAGGATGGCCATGACGCGGTCCCGCTAAATCGATCAAATCCACTACGTCGACGCTTAGTCCTCCAGTCTCTTCGCAGGGTTTAATAACACGGCCCCAACGCTGCCCTACATCGCCGCGAGCACACATCCATCCATCTTCAATCGCTTCGTGGCATGCTTTCTCAATCGTATCAAACGCTTCATCTCCAGGCGGAAAGCGGCGGTTTAGTTCCTCGGCAAGTTTAGCGTCTATCGCCATACTTGACACAAGATCGGTCACGGGTTTAAGCAAAGCTTTAAATTCACTGATTTCCATGATATAATCTCCAGGTAAAGTTGTTGTTGGTAATTTCGATTATTCTAATGACTTACCATCATTATCAAGGAGGCGTCAACCTGAGATTAAAATCAAGTATCTCAGGAATTTTCAGAACTGATATATACCGAATTGTTGTGTGTAATATCTGGATTTATGATGCTTAGGTTGAACAGCAGTGAGATTGGTTCCGAAAA
>Ga0255052_10001173_pt1 | contig 20027 bp, 21 predicted proteins | sample JV7_2_21_MG_FD_188632 | JGI IMG/M metagenome (GOLD analysis project Ga0255052, IMG submission 188632) | Seawater microbial communities from Jervis Inlet, British Columbia, Canada - JV7_2_21 | ecosystem: Environmental > Aquatic > Marine > Inlet | place: Canada: British Columbia | collected... | reverse complement strand
CAATCCCAGCTTTTGCCACATTCGGGCACACATGATGATCAGTTCCGCGTCGATATCCGGACCCGGGTACCCCATGGCTTCGACGTCGAACTGGTAGAACTGGCGATAGCGGCCTTTTTGCGGCTTCTCATAGCGGAACATCGGTCCGGAAGTCCACAGTTTCTGGCGCTGATTGTGCAGCAGGCCATTGGTAATCCCAGCCCTGACCATGCCCGCCGTTGCCTCAGGCCTTAGTGTCACGTATTCGCCATTGCGATCGGCGAACGTGTACATTTCCTTCTCAACGATATCGGTCACCTCACCGATCGATCGTTTGAACAGCTCGGTCTGCTCCAGTAGCGGCAGCCGAATTTCGCGATAACCGTAGGATTCGACGACCTCCCGCACCATCGTTTCCAGGTAGCGCCAGGTCGACGCCACGCCAGGAAGGACGTCGTTCATTCCGCGAATAGCTTTAGGTTTCACTGGGATGCGTTCCGTTGGCAGCAGCCGCTTGCGCTCACTGGTTACCGATCACTGACTGTCGATAGTCATCAGCGCGGTGTTGCCACGCATGTCTTCGGCGGCGATCATGTAGCTTTCTCCGTCAACCTCGACAGCGACGTTATCGCGGTTGCCCAGCAGCACCCTGAGCGGTGCTTCACCGTTAAGGTTCACGCTGCGACCGGCGATGCCGAGGTCAAAAAACAGCCGCTTGCCACTTGCGTCAGTCACCTCGGTCCAGCAATCACCGCTGAACGTAATCCTCAGTCGCACCGGATTTTCGATCACCGCGGACGCCGACATTTCCCGGTCAGCTGCGGTAGCCGACACGACCGCCGGCGTACTTTCGGCGTGATCGGTTTGCGGTCCCGCGGCCTGACCGGCGGCCACCGCCGCGGTGTCATCGATCGCTTCGGTATTGCTGGTCCCTGACGCGCGCGATTCAATGTCTGCTTCTTCCTCCGCGGCCGCATCACCCGGGACAGTGTCGCCGACCGTCGGCTCCGATACGGCCGCCGGGGACACGGCCTGGGCACCGGTCGCCGGATCCGCAGCCGGCGTCGGACTGCCTTGCTCGAGGCTGAACCACCACCAGGCCGCGGCGACGGCAACCGCAATCACAATTGCGGATGCGATCCACGGGGCCAGGGAAATATCGCTTTGTAGTCGGCGTTTCGGCCCAATCACGGGCGGCGCGCCGGCGGACCGGTTCAGACGGTAGTAATCGGCAAGCACATCGTCGATCGACACACCGACCAGATCGGCATACTTGCGCAAATGCCCTTTCGCGAAAACCGGTGCGCCCAATACGTCGAAGCGATTTTCTTCGAGCGCCAGTACCTTGGGTTCGTCAAGGTGCAGTTCCTTCGCAATCTCACTGAGTGAGATATCACGTGCACGGCGCGCACTGGCAAGGCGCTCGCCGGCCTGTGGCTCGGACGCCTGTTCCTGCTGTGGTTCGCGGGTATCGCTCATGCCGGCTCTTCTGGTCCGTCAGTCCGATTCGCGCAGGTGCTGCGCCTCGGGTGAATTGGGAAAGTCCCGCAACAACTGATCCCGATACGCAGCGGCCGTGCGCTCGTCGCCCAGTTTTTCCTCGATTTGAATTCCGAGGAAAAGCACCGACGGACTGGCCTCGCTCCTTTCCAGGTAGCGCTGCAGGAACGCACGTGCGTGCAAATCATTGCCGGTCTTGTGCTTGAGCGCGGACATCTGGATCAAGGCTTCGCCATAACTCGGCTTACGCGTGATCGCCTCACGAAAGAATTTTTCCGCCTGCTCGTAGTCCGGTTTACGCGACATGCAGACGCCGGCATTGGTCAGCATAACCTCCGCCGTATCGTTTTCCACCACGCTAACCGCCTTTTCGAACTGTTCGCTCGCCTCGTCAAATTTGCGCTGGTGACACAGGAACACCGCATAAGCGTTACGGGCATCGTAATTTTTCGGCTCGTAGCGTACTGCCATCTCATAGTGTTGATTGGCCAGCCTTGTATTTTCAAGCTGCTCATAAGTCAGCGCCAGCGTGTAATGGGCAATGGCCATCCGCGGCTCGAATTGGAGCGACAATTGCAGCCGGTCCCGCGCCAGATCGTAACTACCGTTGCGGTAGTAACGAGCACCCAGCTGATAATACTTCTCTGCCGCCTCAGCCTCGTCGGGCTCGGCCTCACTCACATTCGTGCTTGTGGAAATGCAACCGCCAAGCAGCAGTAGCAGCAAAGCTCCTTGAAGCAGTTTCTGTTTCACGCTGACGCCGCCTTGAGGTTTCGCGTGCCCAAGCGGACGCGAATGCGGTCACTGACCTTGCCCGCAAGCTGACCGCAAGCCGCATCGATATCGTCTCCGCGCGTCTTGCGGGTCGTTGCCACCAGGCCGCGTTGCCGCAGACGGCTTTGAAACAGCTCGATGACCTGCCGTGACGAACGCTGGTATTCGTTGCCGGAAAACGGGTTGAATGGAATCAGATTTACTTTGGCTGGGTGCCGCAGCAGTAATTCCGTCAGCTGATCGGCATGTTGCAGGGAATCGTTGACGTTGCGCAACATCACGTATTCGAACGTTATGAAACGGTTCGCTCTTTTGGCAGCGTACTGCCAGCAGGCATCCAGCAACTCCGCAATCGGGTGCACCTTGTTTATCGGCACCAGCTGATCGCGCAGCCCATCATTTGGCGCATGCAGGGATACGGCCAGTGATACATTGCAGTCGTCCCCCAGTTTGTGAATGTGCGGCACGATGCCGGAAGTGCTGACAGTAATGCGTCGGCGTGACAAACCGTAGGCATAATCGGACAACAGCAATTCCAGAGCCGGCAGGACGTTGCGGTAATTCGCCAACGGCTCACCCATGCCCATGAAGACTACGTTGGTCACGGCCGCTTCACCATTTTCGCGCAGCGGCAGCATCCGGTTGGCATGACTCACCTGACCGATGATCTCCGCCGCGGTCAGATTACGATTGAAGCCTTGCGCACCGGTAGCGCAAAAAGTGCAATTCAATGCACAGCCTACCTGTGACGAGATACACAAGGTGCCTCGTGCCGCTTCAGGAATGAATACCGTTTCCACGGCCTGCCCGGCGCCGGACGCGAACAACCATTTGACCGTGCCGTCCTGCGACGTCTGCTCGGAAATCACCTGCGGCAATGCAATCGTCGCCGAGCATTGCAGTTCGGTTCGCAGCGCCCTGGACAAATCGGTCATGGCCTCGAAGTTCGACACGTTGTGCTGGTGCATCCACTTGAGAAGCTGGCGCGCCCGATACGGCTTTTCACCGATACCGGCGAAAAAATCCACCAGGGCCGCCTGCGGCAGACCGAGCAAATTTGGATTGTCGCGAGCGGCTGTCATCGAGTATCGGCTACCGCGTGCGCGGACAGACGCCGCCATCGCCAAAGAAAAATGCTATTTCCTGCGCCGCGGTATCGGGGCCGTCCGAGCCGTGCACAATATTCTCTTCGATGCTCTCCGCGAAATCCGCACGAATGGTCCCTGCCTCCGCATCGGCGGGATTGGTGGCTCCCATGATCGTGCGATTAGCACCGATCGCGTTCTCGCCTTCCAGCACCTGCGCGACGACCGGACCGGAGGTCATGTAGCTGACCAGGTCGTTGAAAAACGGACGCTCCTTGTGCACGGCATAGAACCCTTCTGCCTGATCCTTCGACAAATGCATCATCCTGGCAGCGACAATCTGCAGCCCGGCTTTTTCGAAGCGAGCGCAGATTTCGCCAATGAGGTTCTTTTGCACACCATCGGGTTTGATAATAGAGAGCGTCTGCTCAACGGACATACAATTTTCCTTTGTGCGGCGGTCGCTGCCAGACTGCCGGTATTAGTTGGTAACACGTAAACCCTCAATTTTACTTGCATAATTGGAAGCAGGCAACGCAAGTCGCTGCCGCGCGGTGCTGTTATTCACCGTTACCGGATGCGCCTGCCAGAGTCCTGTGATCAGACGCTGAAGCTTTCTCCACAGCCGCATTCGCCGGTTACGTTCGGATTACGGAAGCGAAAGGCTTCGTTGAGACCTTCTTTGATAAAGTCCACTTCGGTGCCGTCGATCAGCGCCAGGCTGTCCGGATCGACCACTACCTTGACGCCGCGCTGCTCGAATACAACATCGGACTCCTCGATCGCATCAGCATAGTTGATGACATAGGCGAAGCCATTACAGCCGGTTTTCCTAACTCCGACCCGCAATCCAACGCCCTCGCCCCTGGCGTACAGGAAGTTACGTACACGTTCTGCCGCCGGCTCTGTCAATGATATAGCCATATTCTCTCTTTACTGATCAACCTGCCTGCCGGTCGCCGAACCATACAAACTACGCAGCGCATCCTCGAGCAACAGTATACGGCCGGATTTCTCCACAGGTACAGCCAGCTTCTGCATCAGCTCCTGTGGCTCGAATCGCGCCAGCGATTCGACCGGTTCGCCAGCATATCGTTCACACACCGCCTCTGCCGCGGCAATCAGGTGTGGACAGCCCCAGGCCCGAAAACGCATTGCCAATATCTGCCCATCGCGCGCAGCCAAGAGCAGCCTGACCCGCGCCCCCGCTTCGGACTCGCTGGCCTCGGCCGAGCTTGTCTCACTATATTCCCCTGGCAGGTCTCCCGCGTGGGCGGGATTCACAAAATACTGCCGCACCAGCGGGTTATATGGTTCCGTATCGTCCATACACAAGTCCTCGGTCAGGCGATATCAGGCGGCGGCGCGATCGAGCGCAGATGCCTGACCGCCGCGGCGAAACGCTCGATTGCCGTATCGACATCGGCCGACGCAGTATCCCGGCCGAAACTGAAGCGAATGGCGCTCTGTGCTTCACGGTCGCTGCGACCGAGCGCGCGCAGTACATAAGACGATTCGCCGCTGCGCGAGTTACAGGCGGAGCCGCTCGCGACACACACCGGTTCGATGGCCAGCAGCAGGCTTTCGCCTTCAACGCCGTCGACACCGACGTTCAGGATTCCCGGAAAGGCCTCTTTTTCACTGCCATTGCGCTGTATCCCCGGAAAAGCGCCGATTCCCTGCCACAACCGGTCCCGCAGCATGCTGAGATGCTGATAGTCGCGCCCGGCATTATCGCGGGCCAGCTCTGCCGCCTCACCCATGCCGACGATAAGGTGTACCGGCAGGGTGCCTGGCCGCAAGCGTCGTTGCTGGCCGCCACCGAACAGGATCGGTTGCACCTGGCAGCCCGGGCGGTCCGCAATATACAGCGCCCCGATACCCTGCGGTCCATGGAACTTGTGAGCGGTCATCGACATCAGGTCAACGGGCAAAGCATCGAGGTCGATGGCCAGCTTGCCGACGGACTGTGCGGCATCTGTGTGGAACAAGATGTCATGCCTCTGGCAGCACGCACCGATGGCGGCAATATCCTGCATGACGCCGGTCTCGTTGTTCACGTGCATGATGGAGACCAGCTGCGTATCCGGTCGCAGGCCCGTTTCGAGTTCACTGAGCGCGAGCACACCGTCCGCGGCCGGTTGCAACCAGCTGACTTCGAATCCTTCCCGCTCCAGCGCTTTGAAAGTATCCACCACCGCTTTGTGCTCGGTCGGCATGGTAACCAGATGACGGCCACGATTGGCGCGAAAGCGCGCGGCCCCGATTATTGCGAGGTTATCGGACTCGGTCGCACCGGAGGTCCAGATCAGATCCCGCGCTCGCGCATTCAGCAACCCCGCGAGTTGTTCCCGGGCCCGCTCCACGCGTTGCGCCGCGGCGCGTCCCGCCAGGTGAATGGATGCCGGGTTGGCAAAGGCGCGGTCGTCGCTTAAACACGCAGTCATGGCTGCGGCAACCCGTGGGTCGACCCGCGTCGTCGCTGCATTATCGAGATATACCAGCGCCTGAGAATCCGTCCGCGTCACCGACCGTCACCCTTGCCTTTACCCTTGCCGTCACCCGGGTCTAGCGATGCGAAAATACCGCGCAGAATGTTGATTTCATTCTGGTCCGGCGCCGCCCGGACAAACAGCCGCCGTAAGCGCCGCATGAGGTGGCGCGGATTCTCGGGATTCAGAAAACCGCTGCTCTGTAGAACCTGTTCGAGGTGACTGTAAAACTGCTGCAGCTCTTCTCCTGTCGCAAGCGGCACGTCCGCGGCGGGAGCTTCACCAATTTCCTCACTCCCGGCAACGCGCAACTCGTAACTCAGCACCTGCACCGCCATCGCCAGGTTCAGCGAACTGAATCCCGGATCGGTCGGGATAGTGAGCAAAGTGTGGCAACGGTCGAGGTCGTCATTGGTCAGCCCGGAATTTTCGGGGCCAAAGACCACGGCTGATCTGCCATGGCGGCTCTCGGCAAGCAAGCGTTCGGCGCATTCGCGCGGCGCCATGCTCGGCCAGCCGATGCTGCGCGAGCGAGCGCTCGCCCCTGCTACGTAGGTACAGTCGCGCAACGCCTCATCCAGCGAGTCGACCACGGCCGCCGCTTGCAGGACGTCTTCGGCACCAGATGCCCGGGCGGTCGCGTCCGCATGCGGAAAGTAGCGCGGCTTTACCAGCATCAGATCCGACAGGCCCATATTCCGCATCGCGCGTGCCGCGGCACCAATATTGCCCGGATGCGTGGTACCCACAAGAATAATTCGAACTGTCACCGTTGTCCTCTTGCCGACGGGGTCTGGTATTCTATCCTGCCGCCGACACGGGTCGGCAAGCTGTTCTTTGCAAAATCCGGCGGAATCATTCAATGCACGCATTACTGAACGTTGCAGTCATGGCTGCTCGTCGTGGGGGCGACACCCTCATTCGCAATCTCAACAAGCTCGACAAGATGAAAGTCGAGCAAAAAGGCCGGAACGATTTCGTCAGCGATGCGGATCGCGCGGCAGAGCGCGCCGTCATCGACACTATCCTCAGGCACTATCCGGAGCACGCTATCCTGGCCGAGGAAAGCGGCGCACAGGGTGAGTCGGATTACCTCTGGATCATCGACCCGCTCGACGGCACCACCAATTATCTGCATGGTTTCCCGGTGTTCGCGGTGTCCGTGGGCCTGACGCACAAAGGGCGCCTGGAACATGGCGCGGTCTACGACCCGCTGCGCCAGGAGCTGTTCACGGCATCGCGCGGCAGCGGTGCCCAGCTCGACGGCCGACGTATTCGCGTCAGCCGGAATACGTCGCTGGAGCGCGCGCTGCTCGGTACCGGATTTCCATACCGCGATTCGAGTTTGGCCCTGGCACCCTATTTGAAGATGTTGGAGAAAGCCATTTGCGATACGGCCGGCGTGCGGCGGGCCGGCGCGGCGGCACTGGATCTCTGCTACGTCGGCGCCGGCCGCCTGGATGCCTTCTGGGAAACCGGGCTCAGCCAATGGGACCTGGCCGCGGGTGCGCTGATCATTCGCGAAGCCGGCGGTATCATCAGCGGCCTCGACGGTAGCGAGGATTTTCTGCATACCGGGCACGTGCTCACCGGCTCACCGAAGATCTACAGCGCCATCGCACGCCTGTTCGGCCCGGAGATCAAGGAAATGTTCGGCTGCTAATGGCGAATCGCGCCTCAGGAGGCGCTCCTGCTTTGCTTCAATCGGCACCGTCATCGATACCGTACTCAGGGCAGATCGTCGACCAGGTTCGGATCTTCAGCCGGTGGCAACAGGTCCTGTGCACTGACGTTCAGGAACAGGGCGATCGCGCTGGCCGTGTAAATGGATGAGTAGGTGCCAATGACAATCCCGACAATCAGCGCAATCGAGAACGGCCCCACCGATTCTCCACCCAGCATCAACAACGCAACCAGCACCAGCAACGTCGTTATGCCGGTGATGATGGTTCGTGCCGGCATCTCGTTGATCGAGATATTCATGGCCCGTTCTGAGGTCTCGCCACGCAGCTTCACGAAATTCTCGCGAATCCGGTCGAAAGCAACCACCGTGTCATTCAGGGAATAGCCGATTACGGCCAGCACGGCGGCAACCACCGACAGGTCAAACGGCAGGTCGAACAGCGAAAAGAAACCGAGCGTTACCATGACGTCATGAGCCAGGGCGCAGACCGCGCCAGCGGCAAACTTCCACTGAAAGCGGAACATGACGTAAGCGAAGATCATCAGCAATGCGAAGATCATCGCCAGGCCACCCTGCTCCGTCAGCTCTTCGCCGACCTGCGGCCCGACAAATTCGACCCGCCGCAGATCGACATCCGGTTCGTCGGCCGCCAGCGTGTTGCGCAAGTTGTCGCGAATCTGGTTCGGATTGGCGTCCGGCTGTGGCGGCAGTCGCACCAGCACATCCGTCGCTGCCCCGAAGCTCTGCACCTGGACATCCTCGAATCCGGCATCCGCAAGCAAGCGGCGAATTTTTTCCACGTCTGCATCTTGCGGGTAACCAACCTCGAGCAGCACGCCGCCTGTAAAGTCGATGCCGAAATTGAGGCCGCGAGTTGCCAGCGAGACCAGCGATATTGCGATCAACAGGATAGATACGCCGACCGCGACGCGTCTGCGGTTCAGGCTCAGAAAATCGATATGAGTCTTGTGTGTGATCAGTCGCATGAGTCGATTCCTAAACCGGCACGGATTTGATCTTCCGACCGCCGAACAGCAGATTGACGACCGCACGCGTACCCACAATCGCCGTAAACATCGAGGTGATGATGCCGAGCGACAGCGTGATCGCGAAGCCCTTGATCGGTCCGGTGCCGAAAGCAAACAGCACGATGGCTGCGATCAGGGTGGTGATATTGGCATCGGCGATAGACGACAGCGCCTTTTCGTAGCCTGCATTGATACTGGCCTGGGGCGCGGTTCCCGCGACTATTTCTTCGCGGATGCGCTCGAAGATCAGCACGTTGGCATCAACCGCCATGCCAACCGTGAGCACGATGCCGGCAATGCCGGGCAGGGTCAGCGACGCCTGCAGCAACGACAGCAATGCGGCGATGAAGACGAGATTGGAAAACAGCGCCAGGTTGGCGATAACACCGAACCAACGGTAGTAAACCGCCATGAAAACGATCACCGCGAGGAACCCGATCTTCACTGCGTTAAAACCGCGATCGATATTGTCCTGTCCGAGGCTCGGGCCGATGGTCCTTTCTTCCACCTTGTAGACCGGGGCCGCCAACGCGCCGGCGCGCAACAGCAGCGCCAGGTCACGCGCCTCGACCGGGGTCAGGCCGGTGGTCTGGAAGCGGTTCTTGAACACACCGCGTATGGTTGCGGTGTTGATGATCTCTTCTGTGCGCACCGTGCGATATTCGGTGATGCCATTGACCACGATCGCTTCCCGGCGCGATTCTATGAACACCGTCGACATCGGCTTGTTGAGATTTCTCTGGGTCGCCTCCAGCATTCTTTCACCGGCTGCGGAGTCCAGGGTGATGAACACCGCCGGCTGGCCCTCGCTGCTGAAGCCGGACTCGGCATCGACGATCTCATCGCCCGAGGCGATCACGTCGCGCCTCAGAATTTGCGCCGATATGCCGTCGCGACCCGCATAACGCCGCGACCCGGGACTGCTGCCATCCGTATCGACCAGGCGAAACTCGAGCGTGGCGGTCGCGGTCAGGATGTCGTCCAGCTGATTCGGGTCCTGCACGCCTGGCAACTGCACCACGATACGGTCCACGCCCTGGCGTTGTACCAGCGGCTCGGCAACGCCTAGCTGGTTGACGCGATTACGCAAAGTCGTGATGTTCTGTTCGATGGCAAAGTCCTGCCGCGCACGGACCTGGTTTTCGCTCATCTGCACGCGCAGCGAACGGCCATCTGCGCCATCAAAGATCAGCAGATCGGGATCCGAAGAGCTAATAACCTCGCGAACCGCTTCGACATCCTCACTGCTCTGCAAACGAACCGTGATGATCGGGCCATCGATGTCAATGCGATGGCGGATAAACGGATCGCGCAGGCGATTGCTGAAATCCTGCTGATAACTGGCGAGGCGGCTCTCGATGGCGGACGGCATGTCGACCTCCAGCAGGAAGTGCACGCCGCCTCTCAGGTCCAACCCGAGGCTCATCGGGCTCAGGCCAAGGCCGCGAACCCAGGCCGGCAATTTCGGCGTTAGTGTCAGCGCGACGCTGGCCTCGCGTGCAAACCGATCGCGCAATTTGTCGCCGGCTGCGAGCTGCTCTTCCACCGAGTCAAACCTGAGTACGGCCCTGCCATTCTCCAGGTACGCGGCTTCCGGGCTGATCCGAATCTCGTCGAGCGCATCGACAAACTGCTGCAACCGGGTCTCGGCATATGGTTTGCCGTCGTTGCCTGCCAGCTGCACGGCCGGAACGCTGCCATAAAGATTCGGCATCGCCAGCAATATACCCAGCAGCACAACGACGACCACCAGCAGATTAAGCCACGCGGGATAGCGATTCATTTAAGGAGTTTACTCAGGCAGCGTCGAACGTGCCTTTCGGCACGACAGCAGAAATCGTTGATTTCTGCACTTTGATCTCGACCTTGTCCGCGATCTGCAGCGTGGCGTAATGGTCGCTGACCGCCGTCACCTTGCCGAGCACGCCACCAGCCGTCACCACTTCGTCACCCGTGGACAGGGCACTGACAAGCTGAGAATGCGCTTTCTGGCGTTTCTGTTGTGGACGAATCAACAAGAAGTAAAAGGCGCCAAATATGACCAGCATCGGCAGAAGAAAACTGAACGGATCGCTTTGTTGCGCGTCCTGCGCATACGCAGGACTGATGAAAAAATCCATAGTTGTATTATTCTCAGGGACTTAGCGCCTGAGCCTCAAAAAATAGCGCGCTATTATGGCATACGACAATGAACTTGGGGATGCCCGCTGCCGTTTCAATGGCGCGCGTACGTCCGACGCCATCCGGCTGCATCAGTCCCGGCCTGCGTACGCGGCGCTGACCCGGGCCAGGTAACCGGCAAGGCGATCCTCGTCGATCGCAGCCCGAATATCCGTCATCAGCTGCTGGTAGTAATGCAGATTATGCAGGGTGGCGAGACGCGGCCCCAGCATCTCCCCACACTTTTCCAGGTGCCGCAAATAGGACCGGCTGTAGTTGTGACAGGTATAGCAGCTGCAGTCCGGGTCCAGCGGACCGGTGTCATTGGTATAACGGGCATTGCGAATATTGACGTCGCCCTGGGACGTGAACAGGTGGCCGTTACGGGCGTGCCGCGTCGGCATCACACAGTCGAACATGTCGATGCCCCGAACTACCGCCTCCACGATGTCCAGCGGCGTGCCAACACCCATCAAATAGCGCGGTTTATCCGCCGGCATCTCCGGCAGTAAATGCTCAAGAACGGCCAGGCGCTCCTGTTCAGACTCGCCCACAGCAAGACCACCGACTGCGTAGCCATCGAAGCCGATCTCTGCCAGACCGGCCAGGGATTCTGTACGCAGATGATCGTAAACGCCGCCCTGCACAATGCCGAACAAAGCCTCACCGCGATCCGGATCGGTAGCGTGCAACTCGGCGAAGCGCTTTTTGCTGCGCCGTGCCCAGCGCAGTGACAACCGCATGGACTCGCGGGCCTCATCCTCCGTCGCCGGATACGGCGTGCATTCGTCGAATATCATGGTCACATCGGCGTTGAGCGCGTGCTGCACGTCGATGGAGGTCTCCGGTGTCAGAAACACTTCGTCACCGTCGACCGGGGAGCGAAAGCGGACGCCCTCCTCACTCAATTTACGCATGGCCGCCAGTGAAAATACCTGGAAGCCGCCGGAATCGGTCAGGATCGGGCCCTGCCAGTTCATGAACTCGTGCAGCCCGCCGTGGCGGCGGATCGTCTCCGTTCCTGGCCGCAGCATGAGGTGAAAGGTATTGCCGAGAATCATGTCGGCGCCGCTGCCGGCAACTTCCTCCGGCGTGACGCTCTTGACGGTGGCGTAGGTGCCGACCGGCATGAAAGCCGGCGTGCGCACGGCACCGCGGCGAAACGTCAGGCACCCGTGCCGGGCTGCACCAGAGCGGCTGTCGATTCGTAGTTGCATGCTCAGCTACCGCCTACTGCTGTCGCTTCCGGAACAACGAACATCGCGTCACCATAACTGAAAAAACGATAGCCGGCGGAGACGGCGTGCCGGTATGCCTGCAGAATGAAATCTCTGCCGGCAAACGCGGCAACCAGCATCAGGAGAGACGACTGCGGCAGGTGAAAATTGGTCAGCATGGCATCGACACCCAGGAACCGGTATCCGGGCCAGATAAATAACTCGGTCTCATCGTCGAACGGCCGTAGCTCGCCGCCGGCTGACGCTGCCTCAAGTGCCCTGACGGAAGTGGTGCCGACCGCAATCACGCGGCCACCGGCAGCACGTGCCGCGGCGACCGCCTCGCAGACCTCCGCGCTGACACTGACTCGCTCCGCATGCAGACGATTCGACGCGACGTTCTCCTCGCGCAATGGTTGAAAAGTACCGGCGCCAACATGTAGCGTGACGAAGCAATGCCGAATATCCAGCGCGATTATTTGCTCAAGCATCGCCGCATCGAAGTGCAGACCCGCTGTCGGCGCGGCGACCGCGCCGGGTTGGCGAGCGTAAACCGTCTGGTAGCGCTCGCTGTCGGCAGACTCTGCCGCACGACCGAGGTACGGCGGCAGCGGTACCTCGCCGTGAATCTCGAGAAACGGCTCGATACTGTCTGAAAACTCGAGTCGGAACAGATCCTGCTGCCGCGCGATAATAGTTACGCTCATGCCGCCTTGCAACTGAATCCGGCCGCCCTTTTTCGGCGACTTGCTGGCACGGATGTGCGCCAGCGCCGTCGTCGGCGAGCTGATCCGTTCAAGCAGAATCTCGACCCGGCCACCACTCTCCTTATGCCCGTGGAACCGCGCCCGGATGACCCGCGTGTCATTGAACACCAGCAGGTCGCCGGCTCTCAGCAGGTCCGGAAAATCTGCAAACTTCCGGTCTTCGAGCTGCCGGGTAGCGCCGTCTGCAAGCAGCAGACGGCTGTCGCGGCGCTCGGCGGGCGGGAAGCGCGCAATGAGTTCTTGCGGGAGATCGTAGTCGAAGTCACTGACATGCATGGGCGCGGATGATAACGGATAGCCATGCCCGAATCGCGCCGGCAGTGAGCTGCGCCGGCGGCAAGGTTACGTGGTGTGGGCTTCGTCAGCGCCGTGGGACGGCCAGGTTGCGTGGTGTGTGGACTTCGTTGGCGCGGCGGCCGGCCGGGAATATCCCAGTCGTTCGGACAGTAGAACTCACTTTGTGGGACACACCCGGCCGGCCGCCGCTGGTACTGCGAGCGCTGCAGCGCAGGTTCCAACAATCGTTCTTGCGATGCTGATCCGTTGCACACAGTCTGCCTGAACAGGTTGCATGATGGATGTGTTTCACCAAGCGAGTTCTACTGTCTGAGCGACTGAAATACCTCCATCATGCAACCTGGCCGTCCCACCGACCGATTACACACACCACGCAACCTGGCCACACGGGCGGGTCAGGGTGGGCGATGGGACTCAGGTGCGTTCGTCAACCTTGCGTTCGATCCTCGCCGGAATCCTGATCACCTTCGATTCGACCTTCGGTGTGGAGAATTCCCATTGATGACTGCGCCGGTTATCCGGCATCTCGACGTTGACCGTGCGTTTCTTCCGATCACGCATGATGACTATGTCCAGCTTTTCGCCAGCCTCATAGGAACCGAGAATGCGCATTGCATGCCTGACCGAAGTCGGTTCACGTCCGTCGATACTCTGTATTACGTCGCCATCCTGTAGCTTGAAATCGTTATTCTCCGGGGCACGCACGATCAGCAAACCTTTGTCGGTACCGAAATACCGGCCGAGCCCCTCTGTAAGCGAGACCATTTCCATGTCGCCGAAGCCGTCCGAACGCCAGATCATGCCGTGCGTCGCGCCAGCAACGGCACTCGGCGGCGGCATATGCGCGTCAAAATCACTATCACCGAAAGCGAACGCATATCCGCCGCGCGCCCTGGGCGTCACCTCGACGTTTCCTGACTTGCCGTTACGCAGGTAGTCTATTTCCAGCGCATCGCCCTCTTCGACCCCTGCCATGAAATCCAGCAACTTGTCGTTGGCTTCCATGCCGGTGTCGCTGGTCAGGGATTCGCCATTGACCGTCGTAATAATGTCGCCGGCACGCAGCCCGGCTTCTTCCGCGGCGCCACCGGGCGTAATCCCCATAATCCTGATGCCTTCAACCGGACCGTGCGGATCACTACTGCCGATCGTCACACCGAGTACCGGCCGGCCATCGATGCGAATCCTTCTTTCAATTTCAGCGACGCGCGGCAACTGCCGTGTACTGAGTTCGGCGATCTGCTGCGCAGCTTCCGCCAGGCGTTGTTCGGCTTCACGCATGCTTAGCTCAACCTCTTCTGCTTTTGCAACGCGGTCGATCTCCGCTACTTCGGCAATGCGTTCGGCTTCCAATGCCTTGACCTCCATCAGACGCTGCTGTTCCTCGCTGGCTCGGAGCTGCGCTTCCGCTGCCTTCATTTGCGCTTCCAGTTCATCGTCGGTCGGCTGTGCCTGCAGCGAGGCACTGAGCAGCGACAGGGAAATTGCGATAAGAATTTTCTTCCAAGTTGTCATCTAGAACTCCTGAATCCCAGGCGGCAGCATGATTTTCTGCGCGCCACAATCTTGTCCAGCTAAAACGACATCCGCTGCGCCTGCGCGTATCGCAACCGCAGCAACGAGTCCATCAACCTGACGCGCTCGCGCCAGAAGATTTCTGCCTGCTCGGTGGTCAGGCTATTTTTGGAATGGTTCAGGCGGCTGTCGATCGCTGCTATGCGGTCCTCGAGATCGGAAATCGTCGCCGCGGTGCCGGCCCGCATGACACTCGGCTGGCTCGGCAGAGCGCGCAGGTCTCTTTCCAGCTGCTGCGACTGCACCATGAGTGCGTTGACGACATGCAGCCGGTTGTTGTTGCTGGCCTCGATCAGTGGCGGTTCGGTACCGAATGTCGGTGGTTCGCTGACCGGCCCGGCCAGGAACGGTAAGCGCAGCGCCGCCAGCGCAACCGCCGCTGCGATGCCTGCACCGACCAGCCAATGCATGCGTTGCTGATGGCGTGAGCCGGACAACAGGCCTTCAGCACGGGCTTGCTGCTCGATACGCTGCCACACTGCTCTTGGCGGCATCGTATCCGGCAGCTCGCGCAGTTTCGCCTGCAACAGGTCGCGTTCCGCGACGTTTAGACCACAATTCATCGTATCGTCCTGTTTATCTGTATCGGCCATAACTAACAGCTCTCCAGTGCCGGACCGGTCATCACCGCACCGCACGCGGACTTGCCGGCGTCCGGGTCGAGCAAAGGCCGCAGTCGCAGATAAGCCCGCGACAACTGCGACTTCGAAAAACTTTCCGTCTTCCCCAGCATTCCGGCAATTTCCTTGTGCGTAAATCCTTCCACATCGTGCAGCCAGACCACCGCCCTGCTCACCGGTGGCAGGCTACCCAGCGCCGCATCAAGATCCAGCGCCTCGTCCGGCCGCCCTGATACGCCGTACTTGTCTACACCACCGGGCGTCATCTCGTCCCAGTCATCATCGAGACTTTGTCCGCGTTTGTGCCAGGCAGAGCGCAGGAACATCAATGCCTTGGATACCGCGACCTGCCTGATCCAGCTGCCGAGCGCCGCTTCTCCCCGAAATCCGCCAATGCTCCGCATGACCTCGATAAAGGTTTCCTGCAGCAGATCCTCGGCATGCGCCGGCACCCGCGTAAAACGCAGGCAGACCGAATAAACCGGGGCGCTGAAAGCGCGGTAGATGATCTCGTGCGCCCGCACGTCGCCGCGCGCGGCACGTTTGACAATCCCCGGGTCGATCTGAATGTCGGCAAATCTGCTCATATCCCGCATAGTAGATGTTCGGGCGCGAGAAAGGGTCGCAATAAAATCGCAGATTCCGGCATGTCACATGCAGCGGCAATACGCCGACGGAATATGCAGGCGGCACTGTGGCGGAGCGACAATGTGGCGCTTATACTTGGCCACCCCCGGGGCCGGGGTGGCGGAACTGGTAGACGCGCCGGATTCAAAATCCGGTTTCCGAAAGGAAGTGTGGGTTCGATTCCCATCCCCGGTACCACTAATACCAACGGTTTCAGGCCGTTTTCTGATTTCTCCTATTCTCTGAAAGCTGCGCGTTAGGCTTCCTGGCAGCTTCCGCGCAGCGATTTCGCATGAAGCTGTCATCCAATTAAGAATTTTCTGGTGCCGAATTCTGAGCGGCGACTTTCACCCGAAGCAGCCATTCAAGCGCCGACAAAATCACCACTTTGACAGGCACAAAACGGCTGCCAAAGGGAGATATTCATTGCCAAAGAAAAACCCCGGACTAAGCCGGGGCATTTCGTTTCTGGTCGCTAGCTGATCAGGCTTTCTTTCTACGTCTTGCCAATCCCAATGCAGCAAGACCGATACCTAGAAGTGCAAGGGTGCCGGGTTCCGGGACGGCTTTCGGCGTCATCGACACCAAAGACATTACGTCGCCTGTCTCGGCGTTCGACTGTATCAGGAGCTGCGCTATGCCGCCTGGTGCAGGAGCCACGCAGCCCACGAAAAGAAATCCGCACCAGTTGAAATCGTTGAGGTCAGCCTGTCCTACGAGATCAATGGTCAAATCGAGGCCCGCGCCAACGTCCCAGATCCAGTTCGTCACGTCGGTAAGGCCGAACGTCCCATTGCCTGCTGATGCGCCGGCGACGGTGATTGAGAAAGCCGACACGCCAGCGGCCGCAGAGGTCACGTTGATGAGAACGCCCGGCACTGTAAGGATCGTGTCGTCGAAAGTGACGCTCCCGACGGCGGTCGCGGAGTTACCGAATGACTGGCCCGAGTAAACGATATCAAAAGATATCAATCCTGCTTGAGCAGAGTACGGCAAAATCACCAGGAGGGTTGCAACTATTAGTCGAATCTGTCGCATGGTCGGTACTCCTCTGAAAACGGTTCAGTACACGATAAATAAGCACGTTTCGTGCCAAAACCTCAGGTCCCCAAAAAAATCAACCTGTTGTACAAGTTATTGAGAGACATCATTGAGTGATTGAATCGTTTTTGTAAAAAATTCCGACGACTCCCGGAACCGGTGCGCTTCGGCTGTTCTTAGAATGGATCGATAGTGGCCATTAGTAGTGTCCACTTCAGTCACCAGCGGCCTTACGCCACCCTACCAGCCCAACGGCCGCAAGCGTGAACCGGCCGCTCGATCCTCAATTTTCGACAGCAAGATTCTGAATGTCTGCTTGCACCCGAAGCGCTCGTTCAGATCACGCGAAAATTAAGAAAATGAAGGGCAGAAAACGGCCGAGGCTGTGTGAAAACTCGCCAAATTTCGGAGCGGATGGGACAGCACTCCACATTTGCTACAAACGCTCCTGAGATAAGTTTCTCATCGCCCATATCGGCACTCGAATCTCGCCAAAGCCGGTACGATTTACCACCGGTTTTTGTCGTTTTGCGTTTTCACACAGCCTCGGCCACCGGCGGCCGGGCGCTGATAGGATGGCGGTAGGAAAAAAACGCCCCGTGAGATGGGCATCCACCAAATCTAATTAAGAGCAGTGCACTCCGAGCATTAGTCTTGTTACGGTACAATTACTCGTAGGATCGGAGGGGGCGAGAAATAATGGAGTCTAATCTGTCGGGCTGGCTTTTTCTCATTGGCGCCGTTTTGGTCATGGTAATTGCCATCTTTGTAGCAAGTGCGGCAAGCCGCTCAGCCCGCTCTCGTCGCGAGACAGCGTCGGTTATCTCGTCAAAGTTGAGCAATGGACACAAGGTTGGTCCAAAATCTCCTAAAGTATTCGTCTGCTACCGAAGGGATGATAGCGCCGACGTAGCCGGGCGCGTTTACGACAAACTTGTCGAGACTTTCGGACGTCCCCATGTCTTCAAAGATGTAGATTCCCTCCGGCTTGGCAGGGACTTCAGAGAATCGATAGACAAAAGTGTTTCATCTTGCGATGCATTCATAGCGATTATTGGAAGGAATTGGCTCGATGAAGTGTCCGACGGAATTCGTCGGATTGATGATCCAACTGACCCGGTGAGAATTGAGATAGAGTCCGCGCTCGCTCGGAACATCCCTGTTATTCCTGTCCTCGTTCGCGGCTCTGTCATGCCAAAGGATACGAGTTTGCCAAGCGAGATTCGGGCACTGGCATTCCGTCATGGGGTACCGGTACGGAGAGATCCTGATTTCCATACTGATGTAGACCGTTTGATTAAGGGCCTTGAAAACACATTTGCGGAGGATACGTCATTACGTTGAAGGACCTCTCACTTGACGATCGTGCGGGTTATGCGCTACTTCTTTCTACTCCGAAATATAGCGCCCTTTTCCGCCGATGCATCTTTTATTGAAACAATTCGGAGAATGCTCTCCGCGACTTCGGTGACGAATCGCCCAAAATCTACCCAAATTGCCCAAATTCACAGAAGGCAATCAGCCTATATACAACCCATCCTCTAGCTATGCTTGCGCGGGGTATCTACATCGAGGCCCTCCTCGTCGATGAGGCGGCTGCTGACGCGGTCTGGGAGGCTTGGGCGGCTGGGGAGATCAGCGACTGGCCAGCAGTATGGGCTTGGTGGTTGATTAGTCAGGTTGAATTTTGAATAACCGCTTTTCGCCCCGGAACGGACATTCGACAGATCAAGCTGATTTGGGAAAGTGCTGCGCGGGAAAATGGGCCTTAATTACCGGCCGATAGTCCCGCAAATCAAATTGATCTGCGAAGAGTGCGTAAATGGAGCAATTTCGATCGGAGGGAATCTGAGTGATCGCAGTCAGCCGACAGCTTCGTTAGCGCCCGAACCGAGTGCTTCTTCAAAGTAACCGCTCCCTGTGTACCCGAGTATGGCCCCTATGACGAATGCTCCATAGAAATCTTCAAGCGTAACGAAACCCTTCGATGCTTCTTGGCGTGACAGCACTATCGCTAGAATAGTAGCCATGACAATGACCCCAAGAGCACTAATCACCGTACTGCTCACCGAAAACGCCTCCGCAGTCGACTCTGTCAATCGCCGCGCCAAATAACCAAGAATGCCGCCGAAAACGCTACCCAAGACAATCGACTTGACTGGAGGTTGAATAGAGAGTGTCACGGGCACGACTTGGTTTCTTGGTTCGCCACCCACTCGGAAACGGATGAGCGCATAAAGTTCGAGCACCTTTGGTTTCACAAACAGCCAATGAGCGGTTTTTAGCTCGAATGATGCCAGGTCTTCCTGCTGAGGCGGAATGATTCTCTCTGCCGGCGACTCTTCAGACCTTGCTTCTAGTGCATCAGCCGGCACGTCATATACAACGTCCGACCCCTCTTGCGCATTGATGAGTACTTTGTCGCCAGGTTCGAACGGAGATTTGATGCTTAGCCTGGAAGTTGGTTGCACGTCGAAACGGAATTCTCGCCCCCTCTGTTGCGGAAACTCAGCTACCAGGGGCCCGACGGTGACCTGTCGAACCGTTAGGCCAGCCACCTTGGTGCCAAGTCTCTCAACGAATGACTTTCCGTCAGCAATTTCATCTGTGTTGGACTCCGGTAGCAATGGCGCGGCCGACGGCGACTGAATGGATTCAATTACAACCACTTCAGGGAAAGGATTTCGAATAATTAGGCTCACAGTTGTCGCTGTTCCAGCCACGATTGTCGGCGCTTTTACGTCAATGGAAAGGAGCCCTCTAGACATGGGTTCATTCATGCTGGATATCCGAATCTGATTGCGCTAGCGTCCATCCTGATTCGAAGTTTACCTCGGATGTTTTCGGATTGCGCTGTCACGGATTGGGTCATGCCGCAAATCTCGATGTCCGTTCGGAGTCGTTTTCTGCCTATCACGATCCTACTTGGCCATCGGCTGCTCCAAGTCGAGAGCAGCCTGACGAAACTCGGGCTCAGATCTGGGATGACTGTCGCGGGATCGGAACGAAACCAGACCAGACACGCAGTTCCGCGCAGCATAGCTGGCAGCTTTTCGACGAACTACACAATGCTAGAATGTATTAGACCGCACCGAAACCCACCGAAAGGTGGAGTCTAGTGCGGCCTGGTATTGTACAGTTGGGAAAGAATCGAGTTCAAAATCAGGCCGCACTAGACTCC
>Ga0255052_10001172_pt1 | contig 20028 bp, 14 predicted proteins | sample JV7_2_21_MG_FD_188632 | JGI IMG/M metagenome (GOLD analysis project Ga0255052, IMG submission 188632) | Seawater microbial communities from Jervis Inlet, British Columbia, Canada - JV7_2_21 | ecosystem: Environmental > Aquatic > Marine > Inlet | place: Canada: British Columbia | collected... | reverse complement strand
ATCGCCTCGGCGCGCAACTCCGGATCGTCCGAGACCAGGTCCAGGAAGGCACGGTAGTTATCCCGTGCGAGGTCCGAACTCTGGACCATTAACTTGCCCGTTCGAACCTCGACAGTCTTGTTCTCAAGGCTCTTGATCGTCTCGGGCGTCTTAACGCCGGCGGCATCAACTATCGTCACCAACAACAGCGCGCTCGCCAGCAGAGACGCAACAATGGCGCGTGGCAACATCATTCGAACGACTCCCCGACCGTAGCCGAGAGGTCGTAGATCGCCGCCAGCGCAAATCGCGCTTGAACAGTGTAGATATCGAGTCGCTGCTTTTGCGCCTGCAATTCATCGACAGCGATGGACTGCAAGAATGTTCTCTGCGCGGCCATTGCCTTGTCGACGCGAAGCATCATGGCTTCGATACGCGGGCTCAATGCAATCACACGTCCGCTCAATTCTGAAAAATACTCCGGCTCCGTACGTTTGGTATCGTCAATTTGGCGCCGCGAACGCTGTGTTTCGACCAGTGCTTCCCCGGTCTGTCGCAAATTGCGACGAATTCTCCACAAGCGATCCTTGAAATCTCGTTCAAGTCGCCATTGCAGCACACCCTTGACCAGTCGAATCCTGTCGCTGGCCTCGGTAGCCTCCGGGATATCTGCCGACAACGCGGGTGTTCTCTCCAGTCCGGTTATTTGGCCCCACATCTCGAATTCATGCTCGCTGGCGAGAGCCAGCCAATCGTTGCTTTCTTCGATATTGTCAAGCAAGGAATCGAACTCGAGTTTACGATCGACCATCCCGTCCAGATCAGCTCTCGCAAGCGCTTCTTCAACCATGGGCAATCGGTCGTCATATGCCTCGAGCCGCGTGTCGAGCATGTACCTGTAGACATCAATGTTTTGTTGCCAGGCATCCAGATTTTGGCGCAGGTAATTCAGGTCGCGAAAATTCTTGAGCCCTTCCTGAAACTCATGCGTGGCAAGCAAGTGATATAGGTATCGGGACTCAGGCCCTTCTGGCAATTCGTTGAGCTGCCAGTACCAACCCGTGCTATCCAATGGGTCGTCAGCAAGAAACTGGTCAAATACGTCACCAGACTCAACAAAACCAATCGTCCGATCGATTCTATTGGTCTCTTCGTAGAACGCCTCAATCGCGTTCACGTAGTGATCTGCCGCCTGACTAATTGAATCCAGCTTTGCCAGCGCATAGGGAATCGCCAACATCGCTTCCTGCACGGCTGAGTCAAGCAGATCACGTCCGCGCAGTTCCATCCAGGGAACTAATGCACGGCGAAAATTTTTGACCTCAGCATCGGCCCAGCCGACACCAAGAAGGGCCTTGTTGGAGAAAGGACCTTCAAGTCGAACACGCTGCAATGGGTCTTTTGCAGCCATCGGCTGCTTATCCTGCAATAACGAATATCCAAGCGCGAGATTGGCTTTGTCCCGGAGGGCGCTCAGCTCTTCGTTACCCGGATCCAGGTGGCCCAGGTCGTCCAGGATCTTCACGGCATCGTCAACGCGTCCCGCACGGACCAGGGCAACACCGAGATTGTACCGGGCATAACTGGCCCACTCGGTTTTGCCCTGCCACTGCTGCAGCAAGCCGATAGCCTGGTCGTATCGTCCGCTATCGATCAGAATCTGCGCCTGCAGCATCTGTGCCTCGCGTCGCAGATTGTCTGGCAACCGGTCGCTGAGTTTGTTCAGCGCTAACTGTGATTCACTCAGGTAGCCGCGCTGGACCCATATCTTGGCGAGGAAAAACCACGTTCGATCGCGAATATCCGGAGCAACATTGTCAGCCAGCAGGCGCTCAAAAATGTCGGCCGCCTGAAGATGTTGACCGTATGACAGGTACATTCCACCGAGCAACAACTCGGCGTCTTCCGCGTGCTCCTGGAGCTGCAGCTCTCGTTGTGCCGCCAGCACTCGAACAATCGCCGGAAAGTAATCACCCTGATAAAAATAGAAAAGAACCTCGCCGTAGTGAGGATCCTCGACGACGATCGGCTCGGGGTCGTCTAATGCTGACCATGCTGGCGACAGCGGCATCGCCACCGCCACCGCCAGTAATAAGAACAACGCGAGAGATTTGAAGCGGCTAACCAGCAAGGATCACTCCCATTCCTTGATGACGAATTCTGGCTGCTGTTTTGACACCCGGTCAGTGATCTCAAGCTCCAAATACCTGGCACCGATGCCTTTGCCGAAACTGATCGTCGCTCCCCGGCGATAGTCACGTGTGTGCGGTCCTGTACCGGTAAATACGGCGATCAATTCATGCTCGCCCGTCTTGAGATTTGCCATATGCACGCGGTGTACGCCACCTCGAAACAATGCGTCTACTTCGCGCTCCGTATACAGGTGGTTGGCCACTTCCTTGCCGTCAATCTTCAGGCTCACCGAATCCAGCGCGAAATACTCGCCAACATCCATCGATACGAAGAATGCGACTTGTGAATTCGCCGGGAAGAGGAGTTCCTCTTCCAGAAGGAACAGATCCCGATTGAGATCGAGAACCTCTTTTTTCAGATCCTGCACGTCACGATCCAGGCTGCGAAAGCGATCACTCGATTCAGCCTCGGCAGTTTGGGTTGAGGTAACCGCCGTATTCGCTCCTGATGTCGTAGTCTCTTGCGCGATAGCCGCTGTTGCAAACGCGTACATCGTGCTGAGCACGAGACTGACTATTACACTTCTTGTCACCATTTCTCTCCTGCGAGCCATTACGGCCGGGTCGATACAACGGCTACGTGCGCCGATAACATGCGCCCAACGCACTTACTCTCTTAGCAATGAGCGAATTTCATCAAGATATTGCAGCTCGTAGCCTGGCTCAAAGCCGCGATGTACGTGCCGAATGTCTCCTTCCCGATCTACCAGCACAGTAACGGGCATGGAATCTACCTCGTACAGCTTGCTCACTTCCTTGCGATCATCAAAGAGCACGGGGAAACTGATACCAAGCTCCGAAATCATGTCCAATGCACGGTCTTGGTCATCGTCGATATTCACGCCGAGCAACCTGAAGCCCACTCGCTCATAGCGCGTGTACAACTCATCGAGCAACGGCATTTCCTGACGGCATGGACCACACCAGGTCGCCCAGAAGTTGATCATTACGACTTCGCCGCGGTACTCCGAAAGCCGCAGGTTCTCGCCGCTGGAACTCTTCAGCGCGAAATCCGGAGCCGGCATCCCTGCGAGGTCCGACGACGCCAAGCTGCCCGCAGCGATAATGCTGAGTGCGACAGACAATAGGCCGGTCTTGATTTGCATCATTTCATTCCTTGTTCTTCAACCTGAACCATCCATGATCCTGTGCCACTGCCGCCGGCGCTGTCTTGCGTGCAGCTATGCTGATCACCTGCCACCGTGTGGCCACAGGTCCCGGCCTGCGACACTTACCTCGTTACCGGAGCCGTTCTCTCCAAGCCAGCCATAGACGTCGCATAGTGACAGCCCGCGCTCTCCCGGGGCCGTGATGATCGTCACAAATGGCCTGTCTTGTCTGGTCAGGATCGAGCCGGGCCCAGGCCCGAAGTCGATCTATGTCCATGCCTCGCGAGCACTCCTGGTACGACAGGCGCAACGCGTAATCGTGCCGGATTACGTTAAGTCGCCGTTTTTCCAGAGTTTTGAGTGTCGGGGACACCCGCTGCCTGGCGGCTACAAATCCGCCCGCGGGGACTGACAGCCGACTAGCTATGATAGGCGTATCAGGCTGAATTTAAAGAGAAAAGTCGTCGCCTTTTGGCGACAGACCGGTGCTTTTTTTGCACCGGACCATAGCGCCGTTCCGGGCGAAGCGTGTCAGGGCTCAAACGACTGAGCTTCAGGTTGCCGCAGCCCATCGGAGTAGAAAATGCGCCCGGCATCATCGATCACGATGCTTTCGTAGTCCGGCAGCGTTGCGATGAGCCGCAAGCCCTGATCGACGCCAAGAACAAAAACTGCGGTCGACAAGGCATCTGTGATAACAGCATCCGGCCCGAACACTGAAGAGCTATGGACGCCGCTTGCGGGGTCGCCGGTGGCTGGCTGCAAGATGTGGTGATAGCGGATTCCTTCCTCTTCAAAATAGCGTTCATAGTCGCCTGACGTCGAGATCGCCTCGTTCACAAGTGGCACCGAAATGGCGACCTGGCCGTCATTACGGGGATCACGGATACCGACCATCCACGGTCGCCCGCGGCGATCGCCCAGCAGGCGTGTATCGCCACCGGCCGTCACGATAGCGTGTTCAACTCCACTGATTCGCAGCATATCGACGCCACGCTCAACGACGTAGCCCTTGGCGATGCCGCCAAGATTGATCCGCACGCCCTGTTCCTTAAAGGCCACCGTGCCTGCCGCCTGGTCGAGTATTACGAACCGAAAATCGATCAGCTCGCGCCCAGCGGCGACGGTGGTCTCGTCGGGTCGCCGGCCGCTGCGAAAGTCATAGTGCTGACCCACACTGTCGTAAGTAATATCGAAAGCAGCATGCGTCAATACTGAAATATCGAGCGAGCGGCGGATCAGCTGAAACAGCTCATCGCCAGCAACGACGGGCTCGTCAGCTGCCCGTCGATTGATGTCCGATATCTTGCTGTCATCAACATAAGTACTCATGAGCCGATCGATACGCGATGCCTCGGCAAAGACGTCCTCCACCAACTGCGTACCTATCTCAATGTCGTCGTGCCATAGATTCACACTGACTTCGGTGCCCATCATCGGTCGAGCATCACCGACCCACTCCGCCCGCAACGACGTTGAAAATGCAAAGATCAACACCATTGCTAGAGTTCGCCGCATGTCGGCGTTATGCTTGAACCATCGGATTTCTGACAAGGAGCGCAACAGTGACTTCATTCCTGATATTCCTCGCGATTGTGGCCGCGGTAGTCTTCTGGGCAATCAGCATTTACAACCGTTTGATCAACGAACGCAATCGCGTAAAAAACGCGTTCGCACAGATCGATGTTCAGCTAACGCGACGCTACGATCTGATCCCCAATCTTGTCGAAGTCGTCAAGGGTTACATGAAACATGAACGTGAAACCCTCGAAGCTGTCATTACCGCGCGAAACGCTGCCTCATCAAGCCTGGACGCCGCCAAGGCTGACCCTGCCAATGCCGAAGCAATGCAAAGCCTCGGCGCTTCCGAAGGTGCACTGACTGGCGCATTGGGCCGACTGTTTGCCTTGTCTGAATCTTATCCCGATCTCAAGGCAAATCAAAACATGATGCAACTGCAGGAGGAACTGGCAAGTACCGAAAACAAGGTTGCGTTCTCCCGCCAGGCCTTCAATGATTCAGTGCTCCAGTACAACAATTCAGCACAGAACTTCCCCAATAATTTCATTGCTGGCGCGTTTGGATTTGAAATGGCGAGCTTTCTCGAAATCGAAACAGAAGAAATGCGCAAGGCCCCCGAGGTTTCGTTTACCTGAAATCGGCGGCAATTACTCATTGAGCTTAGTCGAGCCGTGTTGGTGCTACGTTGAATTTCTTTGATGCTCAGGACCAGGCGCGCCGCACAACGCGGCGGCTGGTATTCCTGTACATAGTTGCAACGATCCTGATCGTAATCGGCATTACCGGCATCGTCGGCATTGCCTTGTTCAATTTTACTGACGCCGGATACGAGCAGTCAGCCTCGGGGTTTTTCGCTCAACAAGCACCACTCCTGGTCGGCACCGCTGTCCTCGCAACGCTTTTCATACTCGGCTCGACGCTCTACAAGATTTCGCTGCTTTCTGCCGGTGGAGGCCGGGTTGCCCTGGACATGGGCGGCACTCTCGTGTCAACTGAAGTCCGGGATCCGCTGCGGCAACGCCTGAGAAACGTTGTCGAAGAAATGGCGATCGCATCGGGAGTTCCCGTTCCCGAGATCTATGTGCTGGAGGAAGAAAGTGGCATCAATGCGTTCGCGGCAGGGTACGCGCCGGGTGATGCGGCTATTGCCGTAACGCGCGGCACCCTCGAACTTCTGGATCGCGACGAACTCCAGGGTGTGATTGCGCATGAATTCAGCCATATCCTGAACGGGGATATGCGTCTCAATATACGGCTGATGGGTGTTCTGTTCGGCATCATGGTACTCGGACTCATTGGCCGTATGATCATTCGCGGCGGTTACCACACGAGCATCGTCTCCAGCCGCCGCAACCGCAACGCGCCGGTGGTAATGATCATCGGCCTGGGACTGGCGTTACTCGGCGCCATTGGAGTGTTTTTCGCACGTGTTATCAAAGCTGGCGTGTCTCGACAACGCGAGTACCTTGCGGACGCATCCGCCGTGCAGTTCACACGTCAGAATACGGGGCTCGCAAACGCGTTGAAAAAAATTGGTGGCTACAGCCAGGGCTCGATACTGCTGTCGGCCAACGCCGAGGAAGTTAGCCATATGTTATTTGGCAGCGGCGCAAAATTGAGTAGCCTCCTGGCGACTCACCCGCCGCTCACTGAACGCATTCGCGCACTCGATCCCGCGTTCAAGGAAAGCGATTACCCCGACATCGACGAGCGCCGGGCGCAAGCTATCGTCGATGGTTCGGCAACAGGACTCGATGCCGGCATGACGAGCGCAGTTGCCGGTGGCACCACCGTTGCAGCCCTCGATTCGATCACCGCAATGGTTGGCCACCCCGAAAACGAGCATGTCGAATACGCAGGACATTTGCGCCAGTCCATTCCCAATACACTTTACGACGCGGCACATTCCTCCGAGCTCGCGTACCTGTTAGTAATCGCGCTTGTTCTTGACCGGAGTGGCAGGACTGTCGAGCGGCAGCTTGTCCTCGCCGAAGAGCAGCTCGGCCATCGGCGCACCGACTTGCTGCGGAAGTATTACGGCGAGCTTGCGTCGACCGGGGCCGAATACCGGCTGCCGCTTTTGGAGATTGCGTTTCCGGCGCTGAAACTCAGGCCCAACCCACAGCTGACGTTCCTCGTAGAACTCACCGGCCGTTTGATCGAACTTGACGGTGAAATCGACCTGTACGAATACTGCTTTTACCGCATCCTCATGGGCTCTCTCGATCAGGCGGTCGATCCATCAGGAAAGCGCGTCGGCGCCCGGACGGAACGCAAAGCGGTTCGCGGCGCGGCCGTTACCTTGCTGTCCGTTATTGCCCGGCATGGCCACGATTCGAAAGTCGAATCGGCGCAGGCGTATGCCGCCGGGGTCGTCGTCTTTGGTGGGTGGGCACTGGACGCCGACTACAATCCAGACCTTGATTACTCAGTATCGCTACTCGACAAAAGTCTTGATGTGCTGCTTACATTAAACAGCAAAGGCCAACAAATGCTGCTCAAAGCGATCTGTGCTGTGGTCATGTTTGACGGCCAGCTGACTGTAACTGAGACCGAACTGATTCGTGCCATTTGTGCAAGCCTGGGCTGCCCGTTACCGCCGATTCTGGTGCAAGAAAGCCGCTGACATATGCAGCGATGAGGCGCGGTAAGAATTGGCGTATTATGGAACTCTTGCATCGTTTTTGGCTCACATGACCGAGTCCATCACGGCAAGAGCCGCCAGGTGTCAGTGACCGCCAGAGACGAGTCGAAAAACAGGAGCCCGATCATGAGTAGACGATTTCAAGCATGCCTGATAGTCATCAGCCTACTGCTCGCGCTGCCTGTTGCTGCTGCGACGAAAGAGGAGCAGCGCGTTGCGGACGCCGCCGATGTTCTTGACCAGTTGCTGCGAATCCCCGAACAAACGATTCCACCTACACTGCTGGCGCGTGCGTACGCTGTAGCGGTCATTCCACATGTAATCAAAGTTGGTTTTGGCCTTGGTGCACGTCGCGGCAAAGGCATCATTGTGGTACGCCAGGATGATAATTCATGGAGTAACCCGGCGTTTGTCACACTCACAGGCGGCAGCATCGGCTGGCAGGTCGGCGCACAATCCACTGATGTCGTTCTTGTTTTCAAGACCCATATTGGCGTCGATGGTATTTCGAACGGTACGCTGACGCTTGGCGCGGACGCCTCGATTGCAGCCGGGCCCGTAGGCCGCCACACCGAAGTCGCGACCGACATTAAGTTTCAAGCCGAAGTGGTGTCCTACTCGCGCAATCGGGGACTTTTTGCTGGCATCGCGTTCGCAGGATCCGGCGTAACAATGGACCGTAAGGCAAATGCCGCTTTTTACGGTTCGACGAGCATGACACCGGAGAAGATATTTTCGGGCTCTGCAAACGCCGCACCTGACATCGCGAATACGTTCGTCCAGATCCTGACGGCACAGACAAGGCGTCTGCCAACCAAGCCAGGGATGCAGACAGGCACATCGACAGATGCGCGACCGGCCGCTAATGAAGAGGCTGGTGTACGTACCTATGGTATGCCGGACGAAGACGAATCAGACAACTCGTCCGACTCCTACGACCCGAACAACTGATCCGGTTTGCAATGCGGATAGGTCTGTAGCGGTTTGCGTGACATGATTCAACAAGTTCAGGAATGGGCTGCGCTGATTGGCCCAAATGCCTATTTGCAGGCCACCGTAATCGCAGCCGCATTTATCGTAATCGGCAAAATAGCCGATTGGGTGTTGTCCGGAATGATTGGCCGCATCGCGGCACGCTCGTCGACCGACGTCGATGACAAACTGATCGATCTCTTCCATAGACCAATATTGCTGTCGTTTGTACTGCTAGGCCTGGGTCTTGCAACACAACGACTTGGCATGCCGGACGCACCGGAGTTCCTGGCACTCGGCTCTCTGAAGACGATTGCCATCGTTATCTGGTACAACATGCTGCGTCGGCTCGCAGCCTTAATCGTACAGATTACGACTCGCCGGAAGACGAGTAAAATAGCTCAGACCGGCATGCTGCAATTACTGCAGAATATCATCCAGATCGTTCTGTTTGCGCTAGCTGTCTATTTCGCTTTTCTCGCCTGGGATATAAATGTCACGGCATGGCTCGCGTCGGCAGGTATCGTCGGTTTGGCGCTCAGCTTCGCTGCCAAGGACACGTTGGCGAATCTGTTTGCCGGCGTTTCAATTGTCGTCGACGCACCCTACAAGAATGGCGACTTCATCATTCTCGATTCCGGAGAGCGGGGCGTTGTGACGCACATCGGTTTGCGCAGTACGAGGCTGCTAACGCGCGACGATGTCGAGATCACGATTCCGAACGGCTTGATTGGCAATGGCAAAATAATAAATGAGGCTGGCGGGCCGTCAGAGAAACATCGTATCCGCATCGCGGTCGGTGTCGCCTACGGCAGCGATATTGACCACGTTATTGCGGCGCTTGAGCAAGTTGCCGCGGAGCATGCCGAGGTGTGCGACCAGCCTGCACCGCGGGTCCGCTTCCGACGGTTTGGCGATTCCAGCCTCGACTTCGAGTTACTCTGCTGGATTTCGCGGCCCGTTGATCGGGGCCGGCTGCAGCATGAATTGAATTGCGCCGTGTACAAGGGCTTCGCCAGGTGCAATATCGAAATACCGTTTCCGCAACGGGACCTGCACGTGCGCTCGATGCCGGCTGACTAAGCCTCTGAACGCAGCTGCGACGGCCGATTATTCGTCGCCAGGCTCTTCGTTGCCAGGCTCATCGACACTCGATTCTTCGTTGCCGTGCTCCTCGATACCCGGCTCTTCGTTAACGTGCTCCTCGATACCCGACTCTTCGTTGCCAGGCTCATCGACACTCGACTCTTCGTTGCCGTGCTCCTCGATACCCGGCTCTTCGTTGCGCCGGCGCAGTTCATCAGCGGCATCCTCCAGATCGCGCTCGGCACCAATCTCGACAACGGGCGCATTTCCGCCGTCAGTCGCTGGCAACGAGTCGCCCGGCCCGCTGCTTATGACAGCGCCGCTGGCAGCGTCTGGAATTACAAATCCCGGCGCGTTAGTCGCAACATCGAGTGCGTCTGGATCACCGTCATCGGCTGGCGGCACTTCACCAAACTGGCCAAGATACTCCGCTTCCTCGCGGCGACGCTGCGCCTCGTCCTTTAACCGCAGTGCCTCGGCCGCAGCTTCCTGGTTGCGACGCAGCTCCAGTCGTTTGCGCTCTGACTGCGCTTCCAGAGCTTCCCGCTCGGCCTGCTCTTCCCTGGATGCGATCCGGCTAACCGCTTCGCGTGCGTTAACGCACTCAGAGTCATACCGGGTTTCCGACCGGTTCTGGGAACACCGGACCACAGTGGCCTCTAGCAGTATTGGATTCGCTATGAACTCTTCGACTGAGCTCGGCGGCTCCTTGGAGCAAGCGCCAAGCAATCCAAGACCACAAACGAGAAAAAATAGTCGGATCTTCATCATAGGCCGCCCGTGCTCAAAAACAATTGTAGAAAACTCAGCATCCCGCGATCAACATCATAGCACCGCTGCATGCATCGAAATTGGCTCAAGTTAGCAGCTTACAGACAGAACCCCGTCAAGGCAGCATGAGTGGCGTTCTGCGTGCGGGACTTTCCGGCAGCATTAGCTGGCCTGGCCCCGGGCCAATCGATAACAGGTCCGGATACTGCCCGGTGCCAGTACGATATTATGTGGCCCGTGCAGTCACGATAGGAAAACCATGAACGTGTCAGATTCGAGCCAGTTTTCGCTACTTGGTCAGCGCCGTTTCGCACCGTTCTTCGCGACACAATTCCTGGGCGCTCTTAACGACAACATTTTCCGCAATGGCCTGATCATTCTGATCACGTATCAGGGTGTTCTCATCGCCGGGCTGGACCATAGCCAGCTAGCCAACGTCGCGGGCGCTGTGTTTATCCTGCCATTTTTCCTGTTGTCGGCAACGGCCGGCCAGCTAGCCGACAAGTACGAAAAATCGATGCTTATGCGGCGCATCAAGTTGCTCGAGATTGGACTGATGCTGCTGGCCGCATTTGCGTTCATCACAAAGAGCTACACCGTGCTTTTGTTTGTGCTGTTTCTGATGGGTTGTCAATCGACCTTGTTCGGACCGGTCAAATACGCATATCTGCCACAGCAGCTGACAACAGACGAGCTTGTTGGTGGCAACGCACTGGTCGAGTCCGGTACCTATGTCGCGATTATTGCCGGTTTGATCGTTGGCGGCCTGGCCGTGGCATTCGCGCCGCAAAATCAAACACTGATCGCTGCATGCCTCGTCGCAGTTGCGTGCACCGGTTACCTTGCGAGCCGCCAGGTGCCTGCAACCACAGCCGTTGATCCCAAGCTCAGGATTCGCTGGAACCTCTGGGCAGAAACATGGCGCATTGTCGGCTTTGCACGCGAAGAGCGTAGCGTATTCCTGTCAATACTCGGCATCTCCTGGTTCTGGTTCTTTGGTTCGGCGATGACTTTGCAGATACCGGCATATACGCTCACGATTCTGAATGCGGACGAAGCGGTCACCACGAGCTTGCTGGTCGCGTTTGCAGTCGGTGTCGGTGTTGGTGCGCTGTTCTGCGAACGAATGTCCGGACACCGGATCGAACTGGGTCTGGTGCCATTTGGATCCATCGGCCTGAGCGTTTTTGCGATCGACTTGTATTTTGCACAGCCTGTCGCAAACACACTCGCCGTGTCATCGGTGACGGAGTTTCTTGCGCGTCCGGGTAGTTGGCGCGTTCTGCTTGACCTATGTCTGCTCGGTGCGTTCGGAGGGTTCTACAGCGTCCCGTTGTATACCCTGATCCAACAACGCTCCGAACGCCGGCACCTGTCACGCGTCATCGCTGCAAACAACATCATCAATGCAGTATTAATGGTCGGTGCTTCCATATTGTCGATCACTGTTTTGTCGCTGGGCTTCTCAATTCCCGAGCTATTCCTGGTTATCGCAGTTCTGAACGCCCTAGTTGCGACGTATATCTTCACACTATTGCCCGAGTTCCTGATGCGGTTCCTGGCGTGGATTCTAATCAACATTTTTTACCGGATTCGCCCGGTCGGGATGGAAAATATTCCTGACAAGGGTCCGGCAGTTGTGGTTTGCAATCACGTCAGTTTCATGGACCCGCTTCTGCTCGGTGGATCAATACGAAGGCCGATGCGCTTCGTGATGTACTACAAAATCTTCCAGATACCATTGCTGCGATTCCTGTTCAAACACGCCAAGGCCATTCCAATAGCGTCTGCCCGGGAAGACGAGCAGCTGATGAATGAGGCCTTCGACAAGGTCGACGCAGAACTCGAGGCCGGCAATATCGTGTGCATATTTCCGGAGGGAGCCATTACTCAGGATGGAGAAGTGCAACGCTTCCGGCCTGGCATCGAAAAAATCATCGCCAGACGACAGGTGCCGGTAGTTCCAGTTGCGCTCGGTCGCTTGTGGGGCAGTTGGTTCAGTCGCCAACAAGCGGGCGGCGTTCGCAAGATTCCGGGGCGGCTATTTACTCGGGTACTGTTGACGATCGGTACGCCTGTAGCCGCCGCAGAGGTCACGGCCGAAAAACTGGAGTTGCTCGTGCGTACCTTGCGCGGCGATAAACGCTAGCTTGCACACTTAACCATGGATCGCGGATTCCGGGTACGGGTCAGGGAGCAGAACCCGGTTCGACGATTCCCAGTTTTCGGCTCCATTCCTTGAGCAACTCGTCCTTGTTGCCAAACAATCCGGTGCCATGGGTCGCCGCCAGGTGGATTTCGGCGAGGCGGACGAAGCTGTCGCTCGCAACAGGCAATATCACACGATTACCTGGCGCAGCGGCGGCGTCATTCACCGTGTCACCGAAGACCATTCTCGCACTGCTTAGCGCCACGGGCGCCATGGCCGCGTCCAGCCAGATCAAACCCGTTGCCGATGCACTGGCGCGGTGTATCCAGCGCTGTGTTCTGAACAACACGCGCGAGCCGCCGGGGCTAAATGTGACCTCTTCAACCGTATCCGGCAGCTGCAGAACCCGGGAACCAAGACGCCCTTCAGCAAGACTGAATTGGTGGGCCCGATCATGCTGATCCACGAGCACAAGATACTGTGACCTCGGGGACGCCTCAAGCCAGCGAATTGCCGCGTCACCCTGCCAAAGAGTCTGCAGGTTGTAATTGCCGGAGGAGTCTCGCCTGATTACGCGCAAGACACCGGTTTCACTACCGATGTACAGGTGATCGCTGTTCGCAAAAGCGATCGAAGCGTGTTGTTCACCCAGGTCGAAGCGCGCAACGACGGCACCGGTCACGGCATTGATGATGTGGGCGCGATTGCCGTTGAGTATGCCAAGTGACGACGCATCCGGCGAAAACGCAAGATGCGTAATCGGGTTTCCTGTTATGTCGCGAAAGAAAGGATTGGGTTGGCCGTCAACCAGATTCCACACACGGATTGAATTGTCATCCGCCACACTGGCGACGAGCGAGCCATCCGGGCTCACACGAAGCAGGCGCACCGCGCCGCTGTGTCCAACGAATCCCACCTCTTGAGATTCTGCGAACAGCGAATCGAGATCAGCATCCGCGGGCAACATATGGAGGTCACCAGCGCTATCACCGATTACCACAACCGACGCGTCCGGCGTGACAACAGCTACGGCATCGCCCGATGGTGGCCAAATCAGGTGGCCGGCATCGCCGCCTTCAATCGTGTCAAGAGCCGGGGCTACCGGTGAGCTCCAAAATCTGGCGGCGCTGTCTGGCCCGGCGGTAATGACCGTCTGGCCATCAGCACTGAACGAGAGCAAATTTAGTGCGTTGCTGTCCCCACCTGAGCCCAGCGGCGGCCCAATCATACGTCCGTCAGAGTTGTCGTGGAGTTGGAACCCTTTTGCCGGTGTACCAATGAGTGCGCTCGTTCCGTTTGGGGCCAACTCCAGTTGCCAACGGCCCGGCCCGTATCTTTCAACCAGTGGCTGCTGCGGTCTATCGATACGCCACAACGACGCGCCCTCTTCCCCATAGACAGCGCCAAGGGTCTCGCCACCGGCCGCCAGCCTGATTTCACTGGGCTGGGCTGCAAGGTCGATCTGAGTCAGTAAGGAGCCATTGCGAAAGTCCCAGACACGCACTGCACGGTCGTAGTCGGCCACCGCGATTCGGTAGCCGCCTGCATCAACCGACACCAATGCCGGGGTGCCTGCAATCGAAAGTTCTGCCTCGATCTCTGCCTTCTCCAGCGACCACAGTTCCAGCCGCGTCTCGATGTCACCGCGACGCTGCACGAATAGATGTTCGCCGTCAGCGGTTATTCTCGACGCGGCACTGCCTGCCCCGACCGGCAGCGTTGCGTCGAGGTCACCTGTCGCCGTATCCCAGAGATTGACTTTGTCCTGTGTTGCAGTCAGGAGGTGCCGCGCCCCCTTGTTGAGGCCGATGAGCTGCTCATTCTCATTAACGGCGATCGCTCGAACAGGCTTACCAAATGCCAGGTCCCACACCCTGGCGCTATCGCTTTGTGTGGCCCTGGCGACCGCATAGCGCCCGTCTTCGCTAAACCAGACATTGTCTGTTTCCCGCTCGACCGGTTCAGGAACATCAAGTCCGCGCTGAAAGTCCTCGATGAGCCCCTGAGAATTGAGTTTCAGGTTCCAACCGACAAGACGCCCGGCCACACCGATTGCCTCGTCCCGAATACTGACGCTCCAGGTGCCGTGGATTGGCTCACCGACGAGTCCCTGAAGCTGTTGCGCCGGAATCCGTATGTCTTCATTGCTGAACGCCCGTTCAAGCCCCGCTTCGATCTCGACCGCTCGCCCGGACGGGGCAATCAGCTTGACACGCAGGTCGGCAAGGCGCGCATGGCTGATGTTCAGTGTGAGTCCGATACGACCAACCTCGCCAACCTGATCGACGATGACCCGGCGAACAAGCGGTGTGACCTCCAGAGCGGTGATCGTCCAGTCATCACGGCTCTGCAGTCCCTGCGCTGACAATGACCACTGCATCACTCGCGCACCATCGGTCTCGGTCAATAACACGCTGCCCGGATTGAAGATGACTTTGCCGCGATCACCGGCCGGCAGGCTCGCAAGTAACATCGGATAATCGTCACCCACCAGTGATGCCGCGCGACTGCGTCTTTGTGACGTCGACAATACCAGTGACTGAATCGTTGCCAGCAATGCGTCATCGCGGCGTTCCGCCTGCATCGCTGCGCGCGCGCGGCGATCCCAGAATCCCGCAAGCAATTCCTGCGGGAGCCGGCCGCTTGCGGGCAACTTTGATGCCATATCTGCAATTCTGGCGATCTGTGCTTCGTCGTTCGCTACCGACGCGCGATTTTGCAAGAAGCTCCGATAAAGGTTGGCTGCAGCATCGACGTGGCCCGGGAAGAAACGCATTTTCTCATAAGCAGTTTCTGCGGCTTGCAAGTCGGCGTTTTCCGAGGTCAAAACCGCAACATACGGTTTTGGCAACCACTGCGTGTACGCAAACGGAATCGCAATGAACGCCAGCAATACCGCAACGGCAATCGCAGGCGCACGCCAATGCGTCGGCAGATTCTCATTTGCCCACCGCGCGGTAAACACCGCTGCGTAAAGACGGTTGCGAACATTGAGATTGCCATCCTCACCGATCGTGACTAATCCGAGCGCAATCAACCGACGCTGCAGAGGCGAGCCGAGATCCGCCGCTACCACGATACCCTTACGAATCCTGCCATAGAGATTTAGAAGCGGCTCGCTGCGTTTGCGGTCATTAACGACCTCGCGATGAATGTGACTCATATGTGGTTCGCTGTGCAGCGCAGCACGTCCTGCGAGTTGCTGCGAGGCAATGCGATCAACGTGCTCTGAAACCTCACCGGACAGCTGTTCGCGCGCAACAGATCGCGCCAGTTTTTGTACCAGGTAGGGCTGCCCGCCCGTCCAGTAATAAATCCGATCCAATGCTGTGGCCGCCTCGTCCGGCGAGAGGTCCAGCTCGGTTGCGAACAGGTCGATATCCTGGCGCGAAAAGTCCTTTAGCGGGATCTGTTGCGTGATATTAAACGGTGACTGTTCCCTTGCGGCGATCAGGCTCAGAGGATCGCACTCGCCCAGTAGCACGAAACTAAGCCTCGAGAAATCCGGGTCGGTCATGCGGGCCGTGTGTGCGGCGCGAATACTTGCGAGCAATTGATCGGCGAACGGGAGCCCGCCGATACTCTGTATTTGGTCTACAAACACAACTATGCGCTCCGGGACATTCTTCAGGATGACCTCAGAGTAGAATTCAACCAGTCGCTGTCGGTTGCTGAGAATCGACTTGTCCTGCCACCAGGACTGTAAGTCCTCGCGGATACGTAACTGCCGTAACAACCGATACGCGACGCTGTAATACCAGCGTCCAGCATCACTGCCGCCATTTCGCAACCCGAGCTGCTCCAGATCGAGCGTCGCAACTTTGAAACCGTTGTTTTCGAGTCTCGCAGCAACCGCCGCAACAAGGCTGGACTTGCCGCTGCGACCTGGCGCGATTACGTGCGCATAACGACCCGCAACCAGGGACTCATAAAGGTCATCATCGGCACCGCGGCGGATGTAGCCTGCCCGCACGGCGTGTAGCGGTGTGCCGACACTAAAGAACTCGCGGGCTGTATCGAGTCCCGCACGGTCTGAGCCAGGCGTCTGTTCGTTCGAATTCCCGCTCATCATTATTCCTGCTGCGGCGCGCTGATGTATTCTCTGTAATTTACAGCAGTACCGCTAGTGCGGGCGGCAATTCTGGAAAGAAATGTGACGGAATCCCGGTTACTGAAGAAGGATCTGTTCGGCGAGATTTGGCGCACCGGCAGCGGTGCCGAGCAAAAAATCGTGCGTGACGCCGGTACAGCACGCCGATGGCTACGCTGGCTGGCACGCCGCTTACTGCGCCACGAAGCACGCGCTCTTGCAGCGCTGGATGGTCTCCCCGGCATCCCGGAATTGGTTGAGATCAGATCAGATCGCCTGGTCCGCAGCTATCTTGACGGGACGCCGATGCACCGCTGCCAACCGCGAGACCCGACTTATTTTCGTGCTGCGGCCAGCCTGCTGCGGCAGATGCATCGATCCAATGTTGTGCACAACGATCTCGCCAAAGAACCGAATCTGCTCGTGTGTGCGGATTCTCGCCCGGCCTTCATCGACTTCCAGCTAGCCTGGCACGCAAGGCGCCGCGGCCGTCTATTTCGCCTGCTGGCCTACGAAGACCTTCGTCATCTGCTGAAACACAAGCGAACCTATTGCTCGCAGCACCTGACGAAACGTGAATGCACAATCCTTGCTAATCCGTCATCGCTGTCTCGCGCCTGGATGGCCACCGTTAAGCCTGTGTACCTGTTCGTTACGCGCCGACTTCTCGGCTGGGCGGATCGCGAGGGTGCGGCTGATCGTAATGAGCGGGCCTGAGGAACTGCCGATAAATTCGCTATACTAGCCCGGACTATTCATGAATCGCTGTGATGATTGCGCAGTGCATTGTTCGCACACAGGCTTTCCCGACCGAGCGGAATACCAGGGTGTATTCCCGAGGGAGGAAAATTCTGTGTGCGGACAAGGATCAAGCAAGGGCGCGAGCGTATTCATGAATAGTCCGGGCTAGAATCCGTCACTGACCAGGGACGAACCTCGTGGAGTTTTGCCACCAACATAATCTGCTTAGACCGGAAACGGCTGGCACTGAGCGACGACACGGCATTCGTGTGACGCTTCCGCCTGGGGATACGTGGCGAAAAATCCTGGGCGACGACTGGGAACGGTTGCACTGGTATCCGAGTGAAGCTGAGCGAGATCGCGCGTTTGAGGGTATGGCTACTCGCCATGGCTATTACCGGGACAGCGATTCTCCGACTCAAATTCTCAGCAAGTTGATCCGCTAACGCCGCTGTGTGCCGATGAAAAGGTAGACGTTTCTTGAGCCGCCTTCGCCGAATCCAGCCGCCAGGTAGACCGGACCGAGCAAGGTCTCGAGGCCGGCGAAGACACTGCCATTCAGGCGCAGGGAATCGAAGCTGATATCGGAGCGTGACTGCCAGACATTGCCAGCCTCGGCGGACACGCCAATGTACACAGGCATTTCGAGCACACCACCGGCTGAATTGCCAAGTCGGCGATAGTAAACAAGCCTGGAGAGTGCCGCGTGCGGACCGCCAATTTCTCCACGCTCAAGCCCTGACAGGCGCAGGAACCCGCCCAGCGGAAAGAAGTTCTGCAACGCAGCACTTGCATCGTCGCTGGTCGCATAGGCAAGTCCCAATTGCAGGCTGTTCTTGCCGCTACTCCAAACCGCAGAAAAATCTGATTCGAACGTCTCGAATGAACTATCGGCACCGAACCCGTGGCGGGATAGAGTCCAGTTAACATCTGCCTGGACGCCGTGACGGGGAAACCAGGCATTATCGAACGAATCGAAGCCGAATCGTGCGATGACACCCCCGGTATCGAAATCAATATTCTCCAGAGCGGGATCGCCGACCTTGACCCTTGCCTCTCCGGTCCCTGAGAAGGCCCCCACCCGGAACTCAGCCGACGAGCCAATCTCCATGCCAAAGTCCAGCCCTGTTTCAACTGCGGAGATTCTAAGTCGCGCCACAGCATCACCCGTATCGAACGCATCGCGGTTGGTTTGACCTAGCTCGGCCCGTGGCGCAAGGAACCAGCGTGACCGGGCGCCGAGCGGTTGATAGAACTCCGAGAAGAGCATCGGGTCGGTGCCCAGTCGAAAGTCGGTACGCCATTCGGCACCAAGTTGGTTAATGCCGGTACGGGTTAGCCTTGCTGCGAGATTGAATGCCGTCGACCCTTCAAAATCATCTTCGAGCGCCACTCCGAACTGTAAATAATTCGGGCCCCAGCTGGTTGATCGAGCGCGGAACTCAACACCGGTCTTATCGTTTTCTTCGACTAACCGATAGCTAACCTGCTCATACAATTTGAGACCGAACAGTCGATTTGCATCCGCCGCCAGGCGTTTTGTGTCGACCGGCTCGCCGAGCTCAAGATCCAGACGCGATTCGAGAAACTCCGGCATCAATCGTCCATCCTGCACTACACGCACAAACGCCAGCGATCGCTCAGCCCTCTCGGGAAGGGCTCGGTCAGCGAGATGATCAGCATAGGTTTGCTGGTCAACAGAGATCTCCGCAAGCTTGTCGGCAATCGCGCGTATCGCGCTTGCACCGGGTTCGATCGCCTGTGACATACCGCCAAAATTGGTGGATGCGAAGCTCCCAAGTTTCGGTTGAATCAACAGATCCTGGTCACCGAGCCGCTCAATCTGGCGCGATGTTTCCTTGCGGATAAGAATCGTCAGCATCTGTTCTGAAATTGTCAGCGCAGAGTCGAGCTCCTCCGGGCTGTACAGCGGAAATTCGACGACCACGGCAATTATGACGTCGACATCCATTTCCTGCATGACATCGATTGGCAGGTTGCCGACAATGCCACCATCGACCAACAGGCGGCCATCGACCCGGACCGGCGCGAAGACACCCGGGACCGACATGCTGGCCCGAATCGCCTCCGCGAGATCACCGTGTCCCATGACATGAGCTTCGCCGCGCTCTATGTCCGAGGCGATAGCGCGGAAGGGAATTGCCAGATCGTCGAAATCTCTTATGTGTGAAACATCGATCGTCAGCTCGCGCAAGATCAGGTCGAGTTTTTGCCCTTGAACCAGTCCTTTGGGCAACAACAATTTTCCGTCGCGGATACCGACACCGATGTCCAAGGGAAAATGTTCGTCATCTTCTTTACGGCGAAAGGCCAGATGTTCGCGTCGCGGTGTATCCGACAACGCCTCGGCCCAGTCCATCTTTTCCATCAGGTCTTCAAGTTCGCCGGCGCTTATGCCGGTGGCGTAAAGGCCGCCAACGATGGCACCCATGCTGGTGCCGGCAATCGCGTCGATTGGCACGCGCAGACGCTCGAGTTCACGGAGCACACCGATGTGTGCAGCACCACGAGCGCCTCCGCCGCCAAGAACCAGCCCAATCCTCGGCCGCTCACCAACCCGTGCCGCCGAATCACTGTGAACCTCGGCCACCGCAATCGTCACTTGCAGCAACAGGACGGCCAGGATATGGCAGGTCAGGAACTTAGTGAAAACACAATGCATCATCGGCCATTCTATAGTCTGCAGACGATTCAGGCGATGCTGACAAAGTGTGCGTCTCTCTCACGACGCATAGTTATTATCGAATAAGCAG
>Ga0255052_10001171_pt1 | contig 20038 bp, 17 predicted proteins | sample JV7_2_21_MG_FD_188632 | JGI IMG/M metagenome (GOLD analysis project Ga0255052, IMG submission 188632) | Seawater microbial communities from Jervis Inlet, British Columbia, Canada - JV7_2_21 | ecosystem: Environmental > Aquatic > Marine > Inlet | place: Canada: British Columbia | collected... | reverse complement strand
CGGTAACATCAGTCGCTCCTTTCGCACCAGCCCGAACAGCAGCCTCAGCTGCAGTTTTATTAAGTGTCAACATTGACGTAATGACCTGTTTCAGTGACGATTCCTTCATCTTCTTGTGTTTCACTGCAGAGCAGAGAACCCCTGTTCCAAGCTGTTTGGTCAGAACAAGTACATCACCAGCATTTGCCCCGCTTGCTTTCAAAATATTATTCTTCTCAACTGTTCCCGATATCGCAAAACCAAATTTAAACTGCTCATCTTCTATGCTGTGCCCGCCTATCAGACATGCACCCGCTTCCTGAAGCTTTTCAACCGCTCCTTTTAAAAGCCTCCTTATAACTGCCGGCTTATAATCACATGATGAATATCCAAGAATAGCAAGTGCTGTCAGAGGAGTGCCTCCCATGGCAAATATATCACTCACTGAATTAGCAGCACATACCGCTCCAAATGTGTAAGGATCATCGACTATTGGAGTGATAACATCTACAGTTTCAACCATAAGAGTGTTCTTGTGACGAAACACTCCTGCGTCATCACCTGGTCCAACAACGACCTTACGGCTCTCGCACTTGTTTAAGCCTGAAAGTATTTCAGATAGATCCGCCGGACCCAGTTTTGCTGCTCAGCCAGCGGCCTTTACCTTCTCCGTTAATCTCACTTTTTTCATAGTTGATTATATTACTCTAAAGATATTGGCATGTCAAAAACAACTCTTTTGACATTTCCCCCGGGATTCCTGCATATTACTATGTTATGATTGACCTGCACACACATACTCTTCTCAGTGACGGCGTGCTGCTTCCGTCAGAGTTAGTGCAAAGAGCCGCTAATGCTGGCTATGTAGCACTGGCAATTACCGATCATGTTGATATGTCCAATATAGACTTTGTTGTACCACGTTTAGTCGAGGCTTCAGCTAAACTCGAAAATCACTCGCATCTGAAAATCATACCCGGAGCAGAGGTAACACATGTACCGCCTGCTTTAATCGGGAAACTTGTTGAGCAGGCGAGAGATCTCGGAGCCAAAATTGTCATAGTCCACGGTGAGACAGTTGCGGAACCTGTCATTGCCGGCACTAACAGGGCTGCAATCGAGGCAGGAGCAGACATACTGTCTCATCCCGGTCTTATAAATTTGGAAGAAGCTGTACTTGCAGGAGAAAAGAATGTGGCACTTGAGATAACTGCAAGAAGCGGACATAGTCTTTCAAACGGCCATGTTGCTAAGATAGCAATGGCAGCAGGAGCAACTATGATTATTAATACTGATGCTCATGCCCCTGAAGACCTTATTACTGTAGACAGGGCCAGGACTATATTGAGTTCTGCCGGAATACCGGACGAAAGTCTGGATTCTATTTTTGCGAATTCCCAGAAGTTGCTCGAGAATATCAGGAGGAATTAATGCCGAAAGTAATTAAAAAGAGAACTCCCAGAAAAAAGCCTGTTCAGGAAAGCGAAGTAAAAGGCGCTGCCTTGCAGGCATTGGACGCAATTAAAAAACGGCAGAAACAGCTCATTATTGGTGTGTCTGTTATAGTTGCGATTATTATTCTATTCATAACATTTGCTCTATATTCAACTTCCAAGTACAAAAAAGCTTATTCATTACAAACTGAAGCTACCAGATACTATTATGGTGAGGCCATTGACTCATCATTATCCAGAGAGGAAAGACTAAAACAGGCGTTGGAGCTGTACAAAGAATCAGTTAATGTGAAAGTTGCACCATTGACCTTGTTCTATCTGGGCAACACTTATTTCAAACTTAATGATTATGAAAATGCAATTAAAGAATATAATAATTTTATTTCAAAATTCGGTGGGGAAAAGCAGATCCTTCCACTGGTTTATCATAAACTCGCATCCGTATATTTCAAATCGAATCAAAACGATGAGGCCCTGAAAACACTCGGCCAACTTTCTGAAGTGGACGGCGGCATTTTTAAAGATACCGCTTTAATACTTGAAGCAAGATATTATGACAAGATAGGACAGAAAGAAAAGGCTATCGAAATATACAAAGGAATTATGGCGGCATTTCCAGCATCACCATGGAACGCTGAAGCCAGCTCAAGAATCGACGCGGAGGAACCAAAGAAAGTCGAAGTAACTGGCAATGAGCCAGAAGTTAAAACAGAAGATACAGAAGACACGGCAGATGAAAAACAACTGCAGCCTGCATCAGAATGAAAAAGTATCGAACCCGTTCAGACAAGTATTGATTATAATGTCAGGTTTCTTTCAGGGGGGACCACAATCTGCTTTCCAGCAAAAATCATAGCGTTTCTTCCAAGACCATTCATATTAATAATTCTCTGAATAGATGCTCCAAGTTTTTTTGCAATCTTTGCTACAGTATCTCCGTGTTCTACTTGATAGAATCTAATATTCATTAAATCCTGGACTACTGTCTTGTTGACACTGGCCATAAACATCTTCTTTGCGCTCTTTGGTATCCTGAGCTTATATTCTGCAACATCCGGAGGAGTGCACCAGCGTCTAAGTTCGGGGTTCAGATCTTTTATTATGCGTTCATCAACTCCGGAAAACCGGGCTATCATGTCAATCGACATCGGCTGATTAATTACTACTTCATCATATTCAAGAGGCCTTTGATACTTTATTTTCTTAAAACCAAATCCTTCGGGATCCATTGCAATCGCAGCAGCTGCGATATAAAGAGGTACGTAGTTCTTTGTTTCCCCTGCAATAAACCGGGTCTCTCTTATTTCCCAGTAACTTGTAGTGCCGGAACTCCTGAGCGCCTTGCGAATCTTTCCCTCTCCAGCATTATAAGCTGCAAGAGCAAGGTTCCATGAGCCAAATTTCTTGTATAGATAGTTCAGATACTTCGCAGCAACTTTTGTCGATTTTTCGGGATCACGCCTTTCATCAATCCACCAGTCAATTTTAAGGCCAAGTATCTTCGCGGTTCTAGGCATAATCTGCCATGGGCCGGATGCCTTTTTATGAGAATATGCATCGGTTCTGAATTCACTCTCGATAAGTGGAAGATATACCAGCTCACGAGGCAACCCATTATTTACCAGAATATCCGACATCTGAGTTACGTATTTTCCGGATCGCATAAGGCGCTTACTGAAACTATTTTTAAACCTGGAGAAATCTCTTAAATTCTGCTTGACAGCATTATTGTATCCGTGAGTTTCATAGAGGGCCTTAATAGCAGGCTGCTTGACATCAATAGTTGAGAGAAATACTGGACTTTTAACCGGATAATCATTAACGGGGGTAGCAATCTTTTCAGAAGAGAAACCTGTTTTCTCTCCAAACGGAATCTGTTTTAAAGCAGGGCTATCTGCCGGTAAAAACAATGAAAAAACAGATCCGGCATAAGACGATATAGGAATAGCCATAAATAATAATACAGCTGTTGCAATTGAACGAATATGTGTATTCATCTTTTTTGTGATTTAGGTGTAATTTCTTTTGACAGCGAGCTGAGCCGTGTGTCAAGTTAATTAACAGTATAGCAAATGTTTAATAATTGTACAAGTCAGATCAAACTCCATGAAAAATGTTTTGCGAGTTGTATTGTTTCACATCCAGCCGTAATTTCTCAAGGCTCAGCATATCATATTCTGAATATAATATGCTGAACACTGTATTGTTAGTAAGTATCGGGGCTATATTGTCATCAATAATACCCCGGCTTTTCAACTCTTCCCAGCAAGCAGTATATGGCATAGGAGAAAATTCCGTAAGATTAATTCGCACATCCAGGTTCTTTAGAAATTGCATGCCCTCCGCCACCTCTTCCAGTTGCTGTCCTGGAAGTCCGTACATCAGATAGACGCCGATATCTTCCTTTTGAAAACCATTATTTTTCAGATTACGTACTGCAGACAGGAATACATCCGTAGTTACTTTCCCACCTGTTTTCATCTGACGCTCAGTGTTTACTGTCTCAAGACTCAGCCTCAGGGTTGTGAATCCAGATTTTTTCATTAAATACGCCATTTCATCATCTATATACTTTGCATGAAGCCCGTTTGGACAATGAAATCGCACAGCAATTTTTGAATTAATAATTTCTTTTAGTATTAGTTTCAGATGAGATCCCGAATTCTCAAGAAGAGCATCATCATAAAATGCAAAGTCTCTGACACCTATATCATATAACTCCTTTATTTCACTTACTACAGCCAGTGGCTTACGCTGAATGAATCCATCAAAAAGGACTGATGATGCACAATAGGAGCATCTGTAAGGGCATCCCTCGCTGGTCAAAAGAGGGACAACGGATATGACCCATAGAAGCCAAGTTTATGGTACGGCTTTGGTTTCCTTTTGCCGGTCAACCTGCAGCCTAAACTCTGAATTATGGATTCTATACCTTCATCTCCCCCAACTTCATCAGGATGGCACTTAGTATTATGAATATGCCCCCTGAAAATATGGTCAGCGCCGGAATATTTTTGAGCATGTTCATGGAAAAGCGTGGCATAGATTCCCCCTAGAATAACGGGAGTGTCAGGAGACAGTGATTTTACAATCTCTATCACCTTAAACACTCCGGGATACCAGTAGGTCATTATTGAGGTAACAAAAATCATATCACAGGGCAGAAGTCTTTTAAGCCTCTCTGAGAAGACATCAATATCCATACCATACCGGGCAAAGTTTTTTGGTACATTTTTTAGAACTTCCGGCTTATCAATTATTTGCCTGGGGAATTTACCTGTACCGAATTTTCTTTTTGTTTGGACTTCAGCAGTACAGTCAATTAGTTCCAGGTTAATATTAAACCGGCTCAGGTATTCAGCAACCTTCAGCAATCCTAGTGGTCGAGACCAGAGATTCATGGCAGAGAAGTCATACACCCATGGATTTATCAGAATGAACTTTGGTTTCACTGGTTTGATAAATATATCAGATTATTTAAATAATTTTTTATACACAGATTTTAATTATGGTGTTATAATTTTCCAATTAAGAAATAGATTTTTCAACCCATTTATTGATATGGAGGAATAAAGATGAAAAAACGTCTGGAGTCAATTTATACCTTTATGTTTTTTCTTTTTCTGGCAGGCGCTTTAATGACTGTTTTAATGCCTAAGGTAGTACAAGCAGAAGGTGAATCACTTTTTACGATTTCCGGCTTATCAATAGCCGGCAGTATAGAAAACCTGGAACCTGTTGGTGTTGTAGACATATTTGCAGCATCCACAGAAAAAGTATACTGCTTTCTCGAGGCAACAGCCATTAAACAGGATACCACAGTTAGTTTTATCTGGTATCATCGAGACAAGAGGATGGCGATAGTAAATCTTCCTCTTAAAAAAGGAGCAAAGTGGCGTACATATTCAAGCAAAAGACTTGGAGGATTGAAGGGGGAGTGGAAAGTTGAACTGCAGGATGCTAATTTAAATGTCCTTCAAACTGTTGGGTTTACAGTGGAATGAACTACCTCGCAACAAGCTACGGGATATCAACAGCGGTCATTCCCGAGATCTGTTGATCGGGAATCCATGATTCGACAAGTCTGGATTCCGGCTCAAAAGACTACCGGAATGACAAACGTGGCAAGCCACGGGGAATAATACCCCAAGTGATTTAAGGACCCCTGTTATTTAAGCGCCTCATGAACCCTGCCAACCAGTTTAGCAGAGGGGGTAAGCGTCTTGTCTCCTTTTTCCTTCCATTTGGCAGGACATCCCTGCTTGGTATGTTTTGAGAGATGCAGATTTGCCTTGAATTTTCTCATCAGTTCATCAATGTTCCGGCCCATATTATAGAAATTTACTTCTGAATTCAAGAGTACTCCGGCAGGACTTATTATGAACGTTCCGCGTAAAGCAAGACCTGTGTTTTCATCATAAACACCAAACATTCTTGCAAGATTACCTGTTGGATCCGAACCCATTGGATATTTAACTTTTGCAAGAGATTGTTCATGTCTATGCCACGCCAGATGCACAAATTCTGTATCAGTGCTTACAGTAATAAGTTCCGCACCCATTTTCTTGAATCTGTCATACTGCTCTGCCAGAGCAGCAAATTCAGTAGCTCAGACAAAGGTGAAATCTGCAGGATAAAAGAAGAGTATCGTCCACTTTTTATTTTTCTTAATAGTCTGAAGGCTTATTTCACTAAAATCTCCCTTTACGGGATCAAATGTCTTTAATTTAAAATTCGGGACACCAACTCCCACATTGCATGCTAAACATTCACAAGCTTCTATCATTTCATGCCTCCTCGTTCCTTCTTGATTTTATCAATTAAAGCATTAGACTTCTCTTTTACTCAGTAACTGTAATTTCTTTTGTTGTCTCCCATTGCCCATGCAGGTTGCACCTCTCTACAACCTTTAATGTCGATGTTCTGTGTTTGCCGTCTTTCTGAAGTGTAATAGTGACTTCAGGCTTAGTAAACACAGGTGTGAGGTCAATCCTCGCATTAAAATTCTGACCAGAATGAAGATCTATCCATTGTATATGATGTCCCTCATCCATAACATGAGGCATACTGCCAACAGTGATTTTTATCTGAAAAGGTTCCCCGGCTTTTACAGTGTCAGGACATTCTATTACAGGCGTGTGTTTCTTTTCAGTATCTGTCATATTTGCGGGATCCTTTGGTATGTTATTTCCGCAAAAAAGTCCTTTCTCTGGCATTTTTTGTTCCTCCTTTATCAATTAAATTGACCATAAACATCTTATTACATTAAAGCGCTTGCGCCTCTACTTATAACCTGGGGCCCCTTTACCGGGCTTGCCATACCCCGGAGCACTGTAACCTGGGGTTGCTCCTTTATCGGGTTTGCCGTACCCCGGTGCGCCATATCCAGGAGCGCCGTAACCCGGCATCGCCCCTTTACCTATTTTGCCCGTATAAATATAGTCATTATCTTTTGCAACAGAGTGACATCCGTGACATCCCTTGACTTTACCTTCAGCCGCGATCGTATAGTCGGCATTATACTTTACCCAAAACCAGTCACCACCTTCAGGGTTATATCCCTTTACCTTGTACATAACCGTTAGAGCTGCCAATTTCTTATCAGATGTATAGTTTTCTTTCATGATTATTGAATGATTAGCAATACCTTTCGACTTCTTAATTGAGTTAAGTGCGATTTTATTTACATATACCGTTATGAAATCTCCGTGAGGTCTCGTCCCTCTGAACATTTTTTTCTTGCCCGGCCATAAATCCCATTTCTTATAAGGCATATCTTTAGTGATAAAGTTGAGAAGGTCTCCCCCTGATGGTCCGGGCATGGTCGTTTTATAACCTTCCGCCTTAACCTCGTAAGGAATTGCCATATGATAAACAAAAGCAGCTACAGTAATAACTGTTGCTGAAAGTAGGAATATAAAATATTTTTTCATTATTACCCCTCCTTTGAATTAATTGTGCTTACATTATATATGAAATATATGAAGCGTATTGCTCCATTGCTGTCGAATTTATTTCAATTCTAACGTTTTAGCCCTGACCTCGATATGATATACATCATACTTGTTAATTTCTTCAAAATGTAACTTGTCCAGATAATAAATTTATTCGTCTTTTGCTTTGTATTCACATCCTGTAATTCCGCAATAATTCCCTACATACTCAGCTGCTGGTCTGTATAATGAAGGTTTGTCCTGAGCAAGTCCAAATCGCTCTTCAATTATATGTGCACACCAGCCTGCTATCCTCGAAACTGCAAATATCGGAGTATAGAGATCATGAGGAAACCCCATGATCTCGTAGACTGCACCACTGTAAAAATCTATATTGGGTTTGATATTATCTTTTCCTGCAGCTGTGAATATTTTTATCGCTGCCTCTTCAACTGACTCACACAATTTATACAGGGAAGACTCATCCATCCCTGACCCAAGCTGTTTAAGTATATCTTTCAAAATAGCAGCTCTCGGATCGTACGTCTTATAAACCGCATGCCCCATACCGAATATCTTATTTTTCTTTGATAGCTGTTCTTGTATCCAGAACTCAATATCATCTGCATTTTGTAGATTTTCGAGCATAGCGATAACCTTTTCATTGGCACCACCATGCAAGGGGCCGGATAAAGCTGCCAGCCCTGCTAACACGCCTGAATAAATACCGGCCTGAGTAGAAACCACCTCTCTGCATGCAAATGTTGATGCATTAAAAGTATGATCAGCATGAAGAATAAGGCAAATATCAAGGGCCTTTGAGATTTCAGGAGCAGGCTTATCTCCTTTAAGCATAAATAAGATATTTTCTGCATGAGAAAGATCTTTGGAATAAGGAATAGGCTCAAGTCCCTGCCGAATGCGTTCCCAGGCAACCATTGCAACTGCCATGACAGCTATTAGTTTTGCAGCCTTGTCTTCATAAGCTTCCGGGCTGACATTATCAGTATTTTTATCTGCAAATCCGGTGATCGATATCGCAGCCATTAAAGCCTGCATAGGCCCTGCATCTTTTGGCCATAGCTTCATTGATTCAGTAAGATATTCAGGAATGGAGCTGTAGGATACAAGCTTGTTTTTAAAATCATTTAATTGAGATGACGTGGGCAATACGCCTTTAAGTATAAGGTAGGCGGTTTCTTCGAATGTTGAATGCCTGGCCAAATCTTCAATACGGTATCCCCTGTAGATTAGAACCCCTTTTTTACCGTCAATATAACTGATTTTTGTATCCGCTACTGTTACGCCTCTCAAACCTGTATTTTTTATGACATGTTCTTCTGCCATCTTGACTCTCCTTTACACAATAAGGATATTTTCACACAATCTCTATGAAAAAAATTTCCATTAACTGGTTACTTTACTAGGTTAATAAGGCTCCCTGCCAGCACCATCTCTATCTGTCGTCCGCTCATTGCATGCTCTACTTTATAATTCTCATCTTTGGTCCTGTTTATAACATTTAGATCTTTTCCTCTTTTAATACTGTTTCTGATATCATCGATTGCAAGAATATCATCCTGATCTATTCTGTCCCAATCATCATGATTAACAAAGGTTAATGGAAGTATCCCGAAATTACACAGGTTCTGCCAGTGAATTCTTGCAAAGCTCTTTACAATAACCGCCTTAAGTCCAAGATATCGCGGACCGAGTGCAGCATGTTCCCTGCTCGAACCCTGACCATAATTTAACCCGCCCACTACAAACGAACCTCTTTCCTGATATTTTATGGCACGTTCATAATAGGTTTCATCGATCCGGCTGAAAGTAAATTTGCTGATCTCCGGAATATTGCTCCTGAACGGGAGCACCTTCGTGCCAGCAGGCATTATCTCGTCAGTCGATATATCGTCCCCCATCTTAAGAAGCACCGGGCCTTCCAGACTTTCAGGCATAGGAAGTAAGGAAGGAAGCGGCTTTATATTTGGTCCTTTTTCAAGCTCAACCTTCTCATCTTCCTTTGAAGGGGCGATCAACATATCATTATTAATGATTATCTGCTTTGGCTCTTTGAACCCAGGATAATCCATTTCCATGGTACGAGGATCAGTAATTACACCGGTCAATGCTGAAGCAGCAGCTGTCTCCGGGCTGCATAGGTAAACTTGATCATCTTTTGTTCCTGACCTTCCGGGAAAATTTCTCGGCACTGTGCGAAGGCTTATCTTTCCGGTTGCAGGCGCCTGTCCCATACCAACACAACCGTTACAGCCAGCTTGATGGATACGTGCTCCCGAATGAATCAGCTTTTGAAGAAATCCCTGTGATGTCAGGTTTTCAAGTACCTGTCTTGAAGCAGGATTGATATCAAACGATACGCGGTCATGCACCTGTTTACCATCTACTATTAGAGAGGCTATTGCAAAATCACGCAGTCCCGGATTAGCAGATGAGCCTATATATGATTGATATATATCTTTGCCAGCTGCTTCTCTTACGGTTACGACATTACCGGGACTGCTGGGAAGGGCTATGAGAGGTTCAAGATCAGAGAGATTGATCTCATCATGAATATCATATTCTGCATTATTATCGGCAACGATTTCTGTAAAAACATCTCCTCTCCCGTTGATCTTTAAAAAGGCCTTAACCGCACTGTCTGATGGAAAGACCGATGTTGTAGCGCCAAGTTCAGCGCCCATATTTGCAATAACATGCCTGTCCATTGCACTGAGATTATCTAACCCCGGCCCATAATATTCAAATATTTTGCCTACGCCGCCCGATACACCATAACGCCTCAGCATCTCTAATATCACGTCCTTTGCACTGACCCATTCAGGAAGACTGCCTGTAAGCCTGATTCCCATTATCTCGGGCATTCTGACAAAAAAAGGCTCGCCTGCCATCGCCATCGCTATCTCAAGCCCTCCTGCTCCCATAGCCAGCATTCCTAATGAACCGGCAGAGCATGTATGGCTATCCGAACCGAGTAGAGTTTTGCCGGGAATTCCAAAATGCTCCATATGAACAGGGTGGCTTACACCATTGCCAGGCCTGCTGTACCATAGACCATATTTCCTGCAGGCACTCCTGAGAAAGAGATGGTCATCAGGATTTTTAAAGTCCATCTGTAAGAGATTATGATCAACATATTGCACAGAAAGATCTGTCCTGATGCATGGAATGTTCATCGCCTCAAACTCAAGCATTACCAATGTTCCTGTTGCATCCTGCGTAAGAGTCTGGTCTATCTTCAGTCCAATCTCTTTTCCGGCAGCCATCTCACCACTGATAAGATGGCTTTTGATCAGTTTCTGTGTAACATTCTCTGCCATTTAGTTACCTTCATTATTTTATTTACAATTATATCCCATTTGTTATTAAAGGCATTATGATTTAAATCATTAGCAGAAACACTCAAGCCCTTACTGTAATTATTATTAACAATTAATAGCTTAAATATGAGATATAAAATACATATAAATCAATAAGTTATAAAATTACGGACAATTTATTAACTGAGATTTGTTATAATAACGTAAAGGATATTAACATATAATGATTGCGATTAAACACAGCACCCAATAATTATTGTAACGAAGGGCATGAATATTGGAATGATAAAAAGAGCAGCAGGTTGGTTAACTGAGTTTATTGTAAAGGCACTAACCAAAGACCGAGAAGTGTTTGATGTCCCCCCGTGTGATTTTGCTAAATTCCTTTTTGAATTGCGTCTCTGTGATGTGATACTGGTAGAGGGTAGGACACGGATAAGTGACGTAATTAAAACAATTACCCTCAGTTGCTGGACCCATTCAGCGCTCTATATCGGGCGGTTAAATGATATAGAGGATAAAGAGCTTCGCAAGCTCGCTAGATCCTTTTACATGGGATCTCCTGATGAACATTTAATTATTGAATCAATACTGGGCGAGGGTACTATTATCTCGCCTCTGACAAAATACCAGTACGACAATATTCGTATTTGCCGCCCTAAAGATCTTTCCCCTCAAGACGCACAAAAAGTGATCGAGACGGCTCTCAAATATCTTGGAACCAAGTACGATACTCGCCATCTCCTTGATATTGCAAGGTTTATGTTTCCGTACGGTGTGCTCCCAAGGCGTTGGCGTTCGTGTCTGTTTGAGCACAATCCCGGCCAAACAACCAAGACAATCTGTTCCACGATGATTGGCAAATCCTTTGCCGCGGCTCACTACCCTATCCGCCCAGTAATACAGCGTACAAATGGAAATAAATTAAAATGGTTCAGACGCAACGCAAACCTTATTACTCCAAAAGATTTTGATTATTCACCCTTTTTTAACATTATTAAATTTCCTTACATGGGAGACGATATGTGTGTTTACAGGAATCTTCCCTGGGATAAGAATGGTGTGGTTTACAATGATGAAAAAGAATGCATGCGCGATAAGTCAAACGGAAAAAATAAAGAAAAGAAAGATAAGCATGGAATATTGTGGCATCTATTACAAAAGAGAGAGACATAGCGAAATGAGATTCGAATGCAATAACAATATACAGGAGGTAAATCAATGGTTTTACTTATGTGGATATCATTAATAGCGGGTCTAGTCTGTATACTGGCCTATTTCCGCGCCTCCTTATTTATTTGCACAGTAACAGCTACTGTCACGCTTTTAATAATGACTCAGTGGTATGCCATATCGACAAACTGGCTTGTTGCAGACATCATTATTTTATTGTTGGTTGCAACTTCGCTTAATGTTCCGAGTATTCGCCGAAAGCTTATTACAGGCAGACTATTCAGTATATTTCGAAAAACCATGCCCACCATATCCTCAACAGAAGAAGAGGCTTTACAGGCAGGCACTGTCTGGTGGGATGGGGAGCTTTTCAGTGGAAATCCGGACTGGAAAAAGCTTCGCTCTTTGCCGTCTCCAGCATTAACTGAAAGAGAACAGGCCTTTATCGATGGTCCTGCAGATGAACTCTGCCGTATGCTTGATGACTGGCAGATTACTGAAGAGCTTCAGGACTTACCGGAAGAAGTATGGAGTTTTATCAAGGAGAAGGGGTTCTTCGGGATGATCATTCCTAAAAAGTATGGAGGCCTCGAGTTTTCCACCCTTGCACATTCTGATGTAATAATGAAGCTTTCAAGCCGCAGTGTGAGCGCGGCCGTAACGGTTATGGTGCCAAATTCCCTTGGTCCGGCTGAACTGCTCCTGCAATACGGCACAGAAGGGCAAAAGGAGCACTATTTGCCCCGCCTTGCACGTGGAGAAGATATTCCGTGCTTTGCACTTACCGGGCCACAGGCTGGAAGTGACGCTGCCTCGATGCCAGATACCGGAGTAATATGCCTCCAAGACTTTAACGGGCAAAAAGATGTTCTGGGGATTCTTTTGAACTGGGATAAGCGTTACATTACACTCGGGCCGATAGCCACGGTTCTGGGACTTGCGTTTAAACTTTTTGACCCTGAACACCTTCTAGGTGAAAGAGAAAATATCGGCATCACCCTTGCTCTCATACCTACTGATACTCCGGGGATTACTATCGGCAACCGCCATCTCCCGCTTAATTCAGCTTTTCTGGTCGGGCCCACCTGGGGAAAAGATGTCTTCATCCCTGTTGAATGGATTATAGGAGGACCTGCTCGTGCCGGAGAGGGCTGGCGAATGCTCATGGACTGTCTCGCAGAGGGGCGCTCTGTTTCACTCCCTGCGCTCAGTACCGGTTCAGGAAAACTTGCAGCCAGAGCAGTAGGTGGATATTCCCGTATCCGCAAGCAATTTAATATGCCAATCGGACGCTTTGAGGGTGTTGAAGAAGCCCTGGCGCGAATGGGCGGATACACGTACCTGATCGACTCTGCCAGACTCATGACAGCTATAGGGGTAGATCAGGGCGAGAAGCCATCTGTGGTTTCTGCCATTGCCAAATACTATCTTACCGAGCTTTCACGCAAGATAATAAATGACGCAATGGATGTTCAGGGAGGAGCAGCTATTTGTTTAGGACCGCGTAATCTCCTTGCACGCATCTATCAGTCAACACCGATCGGAATCACTGTTGAAGGTGCCAATATCCTGACCCGCAGTTTGATTATATTCGGTCAGGGCGCTATTCGGTGCCACCCTTTTCTCCTTCGCGAACTGAACGCTATTAATCACAAAGATAAAAAGCAGGGCGTGATTGAGTTTGACAAGGCGCTAACCGGACATATCGGATTTATTATCAGTAATGCTATCCGCTCATTGTTACTTGGATTGACAGGTTCACGTATTGCTAGCGTGCCGGGGGGACCTGCTACTAAACCATATTACCGTCATCTGACCAGAATGAGTGCGGCTTTTGCCTTTGCTTCGGATATCTCCCTGCTCATTCTTGGAGGATCATTAAAGCGGAAGGAGAGGCTTTCCTCCAGACTTGCTGATGTGCTCGGCTACATGTATCTTGCTTCGGCTGTGATAAAGAGATATGAGGATCAGGGATCTCCTACCGAGGACAAACCGTTGTTGGACTGGGCCTGTCAATATTCCCTGTTTAAGATTCAGGATAGCTTTGATCGACTATTAAAAAATTTCCCAAATCGATATGTGGCACAACTAATAAAACTGGTTATTTCCCCTCTGGGTAAATCCTTTATTCCGCCTAACGACAAATTAGACCATAGAGTTGCAGATATTCTTCTTTCTCCATCCAAGTCACGGGATCGTTTAACAGAAGGGATACATATTCCGGACACTATCAACGAGTCACTAGGCCTTATCGAAAATTCTTTGGTTAAGGCAATTGCAGCCGAGCATGTGGAGAAAAAAATCCGGGAGGCGATTCGACGCGGTGTAATGAAAAGAGGCGCTAAAGAAGAAGAATTGAAAGAAGCCCTCAGCAATGGGGTAATCAATGAAGATGAGGCAGCCACAGTTCGAACCGCAATCGCGGCTATGGAAGAGGTTATCCGTGTGGATGACTTTTCGATCGATACGCAACACAAGGAGAAAAAAAGTTTATTAAAGGCTTTTAGTTATCACTGATGAAAAGTAAAAGCAGCTCACAACTCGAAATGTTGCAAGCTATTTTGGGAGAAAAATAATGAAATCAAAAAAGCTAAAAGATGTATTTGTTGTTGACGGTTGCCGTACGCCTTTTATCAAGGCATGCGGCAGGCCCGGGCCATTCTCAGCATCTGACCTGGCCTTTGCTGCAGGACGTTCTTTGCTTGCCCGGCAGCCGTTTGAACCTGATACGCTTGATGAGGTAATCATAGGATGTGTCATTCCGGGGCCGGATGAAGCCAACATTTCCCGTATTGTAGGCTTACGACTGGGATGCCGCCTGTCTACTCCTGCCTGGACAGTGCAGAGAAACTGTGCTTCCGGCATGCAGGCACTCGACAGCGCAGCATTGAATATAGCTGTCGGCCGTTCAGATCTGGTTTTGGCAGGAGGAGCAGAAGCGATGAGCCGCGCTCCTCTTCTGCTTAACCGATACATGCTGAACTGGTTGAGTGATTGGCGTTTCGCTCGTAGTTTCATTGGAAGGCTCCGTGTCCTTGGTCATTTTCGTCCTCACTATGCAAAACCGGTAATCGCCCTGATTTGCGGCCTTACTGACCCTATTGTCGGTATGTCAATGGGGCAGACTGCAGAGGAAATTGCCCACCATTTTGATATAAGCAGGGATGAGATGGATGAGTATTCCGTAATGAGCCACCAGCGCCTTGCCATTGCACAGGATAGTGGATATCTTGATGAAATTGAAGTCATTTACGACGACAACGGGAAATATTATGATCATGATGAGGGTCTTCGTCGTGATACAAATAGTGAGAAAATTGCAAAGATGAAACCGGTTTTTGACCGTGAAGCAGGAAGCGTAACAGCTGCCAACAGCTCCCAGGTAACTGATGGCGCAGCAATGCTTATCCTTGCAAGCAGGGAAGCAGTAGAAAAACATAGCTTGCCCGTGCTCGGAAGGATCGTTGGCAGCAAATGGGCCACGCTTGATCCTGCTGAAATGGGCCTTGGGCCCGTTCATGCAGTGCCTCCGCTACTAACGGAACACAAACTTGGACCTGATGACATCGATTATTGGGAGATTAATGAAGCATTTGCCGCACAGGTGATCGGCTGTCTCAAGGCATGGGAAGATGAGGAGTACTGTCAAACCATGCTGGGTCTTGACCGCGCATTCGGAACTATCGCTGCTGATCGTTTGAATGTCGATGGCGGAGCAATCAGCCTCGGACATCCTGTAGGTGCAAGCGGTGCCCGAATAGTACTGCATCTTTTACATGTTATGAAAAGAAATAAAGCCAGAAGAGGTGTGGCTTCCATTTGTATCGGTGGGGGACAGGGCGGCGCCATGCTCCTGGAAAGAGAAGAGGGTTAATACAATGAAAGATACTCGAAGCAAGAATCATTGGCGATTAGAAAAAGACGAAGACAATATTGGCTGGTTGTACTTTGATAAGGCTGACTCTGGAGCTAATGCGCTTTCAGCCGATGTTCTGGAAGAACTTGATCTTATTCTCAAGAATCTTTTAGAGGAGAAACTTCAGGGACTTGTGATTCTTTCTGCCAAACCAAATGGTTTTATAGCCGGAGCAGATATAAAAGAGTTTACCAAACTGAAAGATGCATCTGCAGCCGAAAAACTGATACGTTCCGGGCAATCGGTCTTTGACCGTCTCGAGAATATGCCATTTCCGACAGTAAGTCAGATCCATGGGTTCTGTCTGGGAGGCGGTCTTGAGCTGGCACTGGCATGCCGTTACCGGGTAGCTGAAGATCACCATCGTACCCGACTGGGACTTCCTGAGGTAAAACTCGGTATTCATCCGGGTTTTGGAGGGACAGTGCGTTTACCGAAGCTAATCGGGGCTCCCAAGGCGATGGAACTGATGCTGACCGGACGTGCTATTGACGCACGGAAAGCAAAAAAAATCGGGCTGGTTGATTACGTGGTTCCGTTACGTAACCTTAAAAAGATGTCAGTGATCTGTATTAAAAACAATCCGCCTGTGCAGAAACCCTCCCTTACATTGCGACTGACGAACAGCACATTCGCACGGCCTTTCCTTAAGAAAGTCTTGCTCAAAAACATAAAAAAGCGTGTTAAGAAAGATCATTATCCTGCTCCCTATGCCATGATTGACCTCTGGAGCTCGCACGCTGGCAATCCGAAGAAAATGCTCATTGAGGAGGCCCGTTCTGTTGCCGAATTACTAACCGGAACAACCTCGCAGAATCTGGTCAGAGTCTTTTTCCTCATGGAAAGACTGAAGTCAATGGGCCGTGGCACAGATTTCAACGCCTCACATGTTCATGTTATAGGAGCAGGTATCATGGGTGGTGACATAGCTGCATGGTGCGCCCTGCAGGGTCTCAAGGTAACCCTGCAGGACAGGGAAGCAAAATATATCGCCCCTGCCATGAAACGGGCTTATACACTTTTCAGGAAACGCCTCAGAACACCACGTCTCGTGCATAATGCAATGGATCGGCTCATGCCGGATATTCATGGAAGAACAGGTCTTCAACATGCAGATGTTGTCATCGAGGCAATCTATGAAAATGCTGAAGCAAAACAGGATCTTTTCCGGACAATCGAACCGGTTATAAAACCAGATGCCCTGCTTGCAACCAATACTTCCAGCATCCCTCTTGAGGAATTAAACAGGGCACTTTCTAAACCGGAGCGTTTAGTAGGATTGCATTTCTTTAATCCGGTTGCAAAAATGCAACTTGTTGAGATCGTGTCAGCCGCGTCTACAGGACCTGATGAAGTAAGTAAGGCAAAGGCATTCACCCGACAGATAGACCGTCTGCCTCTGCCGGTACAAAGCACCCCGGGTTTCCTTGTAAATCGGGTGCTGATGCCCTATCTGTTAGAAGCGGTCTCGATGGTAGAAGAAGGCATTTCTCCTGTTGATATTGACAGGGTCGCAGTGGATTTTGGGATGCCGATGGGACCGATCCTGCTTGCTGATACTGTAGGACTTGATATATGTCTCCATGTTGCAGAGATTATCTCAAAAGGGCTGAACATCACGATTCCAGATCACCTCAGGACGCTCGTCAAAGAAGGAAAACTGGGCAAAAAGAGCGGACAGGGTTTTTATAGTTATAAAAAAGGGAAACAGATAGCTCCCGCTGCATCATCAGGAGCTTTGGCTCAGGATATAACCGACCGGCTTATTTTACGAATAGTAAACGAATCGGTTTCCTGTTTGAATGAAGGAGTTGTCAAGGATGCTGACCTACTTGATGCCGGGATAATCTTCGGCACCGGATTTGCCCCGTTTCGCGGAGGACCTCTCCACTACCAGTATACAGAAGGGATGAATAGTCTGTCTCTCAGATTAAAAGAGCTGGAAAAACATTATGGAAAGCGCTTTCATCCTGTGAAAATGCTAGAAGGCGCAGCTACATAGTGCTATGAATCAATAAGCAAGGAGCTTCCATGCATAAACAAACACAAGACATCATATCCCCCCAGACTGCCAGGACATTGCACGGGCTTTTTCATGAGCGGGTAAAACGCACCCCGGACAGTCCCGCATATGGATACTTTAATAATGTAAGCGCTTCATGGGAAGAAATCGGATGGTCCGAGATGGACTTCCAGGTTGATCGGTGGCAGACCGCGCTGAACAGGGAGCAGCTCAAAGTAGGTGACCGCATCGCTATATGGATTTCAAACTGTAAAGAATGGGTTATGCTGGATCAGGCAGCACTTCGGCTCGGGCTGGTAGTTGTACCTCTTTACCGCAATGATCGTCCGGAAAATGTCGCATACATTCTTAATGATGCAGATGTAAAACTCTTACTGGTTGAAGATGAGCAATACTTCCAGCAGTTGAATACGCTCCGGGACAAGCCCAAGAGTCTGCTGCGTGTTCTGAGTCTGCGCCAATCCGAAAATGCAACGCATGATGCACGTCTATCTTATGTATATGACTGGCTTCCGGAAAAGGGTGATATCATGCAGGATATTGACTGCCAACCCGATGACATGGCAACAATCGTTTATACATCAGGCACAACCGGTCATCCAAAGGGTGTAATGCTTAGCCACAGGAACATCCTGTGGAATGCATACAGTGGACTGCAAGGCGTGGCCGTCTACCAGGAAGATGTTTTTCTCTCTTTCCTCCCACTTTCGCATACATTAGAGCGTACTGTTGGCTATTACCTGCCGATTATGGCTGGTTCGACTGTAGTATACGCCCGTTCCATTCCCAAGCTCAGCGAAGATTTCATGTCTGTCTGTCCGACTGTTTTGGTCTCTGTGCCACGCATATTTGAAAGGATATATGGAAAGCTGAAAGCCCAGTTAGAAGAAAAAAAACCGATAGCCCGTTATCTCTTTGAGTCAACCGTGAAGGTTGGCTGGCAACGATTTGAATACCTCCAGAAACGGAGGAAATGGACCCCCGCATTGCTCATATGGCCATTCCTTGATCGCCTGGTCGCGAGCAAGCTTAGAAAACGTCTTGGCGGCCGTCTGCGTCTCTCGGTCGTAGGAGGAGCATCCCTACCTTCAGAAATCGCAAAGGTTTTTATTGCCCTGGGAGTGCCGTTGCTGCATGGATATGGCCTGACCGAAACCAGCCCTGTGGTAAGCGTAAATCTATTAGAGAACAATCAGCCCGAAAGCGTTGGAGTTCTGTATAAAGATGTTAAGGCCAGGATCGGTGAAAAGAACGAACTTCTCATAACAAGCCCCGGCGTCATGCTTGGTTACTGGAATAATCCTGAGGCCACCAGAAGGATGATCGATAAAGATGGGTGGGTCCATACCGGGGACAAGGCAGATATAAAAGACGGACGTATTTATATCACCGGGAGAATCAAGGAAATTATTATTATGTCAAATGGAGAAAAAGTTCCACCAACAAATATCGAGACTGTCATCGAGCAGGATCCTCTGATCGAACAGGCTATCGTTGTTGGAGAAGGAAAACCGTATCTTGCAGCGCTGCTAGTTCTCAGTGAGGGAGGTGAGAAACGACTTGCCGCAGATCTGAATCTGAATTCAGACAATCCTTCTTTCCTGCAAAGCGATCGTCTGCAGGAATATTTAATCAGGCGAATCTCCGACCTGATGCGTGCCTTTCCCGGCTATGCAATAATCCGCCGGGTAGCCCTGCTTCATGACCCCTGGACCGTTGAAAACGGTTTCATGACACCCACACTCAAACTGCGCCGGCAAATCATATTGAAATACTATCGTGAGAGGGTAAGCACATTATACGAAGGACATGAGGTCTTTGCCTGAATGAGAACCGTAACAGCGCTCTGAATCAGTAATCCTTCCAAAGCCCAGCTTCCAACCAATGCTGATATGAACCGCTGTATTACTGCGGTAAAGAACTAAGAGTAATCTCGGCAGAATTCTTCCTGTTTTTCTTCTGCTCATACATCAGCGTATCCGCCTTGACTAATAGTTCATCGATTGAACATGGGTGCTCAGGATCATAATATGCTATACCTACACTGAGTGAAAGGTTAAAAACGCGGTCATTACGTAAGTTGAATAAATCAATCCTCGCTTGCAATCGAGAGTCAATAATATCAATATTATCTCCGGTCAGTGATTTCCTTCGAAATAACGGTCATAGCTACCGGTTCATGCTTGTCTTCCATAATAGGACTAAATGTCTGAAGGAAA
>Ga0255052_10001170_pt1 | contig 20051 bp, 16 predicted proteins | sample JV7_2_21_MG_FD_188632 | JGI IMG/M metagenome (GOLD analysis project Ga0255052, IMG submission 188632) | Seawater microbial communities from Jervis Inlet, British Columbia, Canada - JV7_2_21 | ecosystem: Environmental > Aquatic > Marine > Inlet | place: Canada: British Columbia | collected... | reverse complement strand
GCCGTAGTCGCTTTCTGCAAGACCAGACGTTGGTGACCTGTTGTCATAGCTGTGGTAGTAACTCAGCTGCCAGAAAAGATCTTCGATCATCTCCCATTTAAGGCTGACATCCAGCTCACCACGAACTCTCCCCGTATCCGAGAGATTTGGGATCACCTGAAGCGAAGTGGACAAGTCCAACTCGGGCGCATCGTATCGATACCAGTCCCATTTTACCGTCGCAAAAGACTCGATCGTTTCCTCATTGCTTGGGACGATTGGAGGTATTGCATCTGGGTCACCCGCAAGTTCTTCCCTGGTGCCCATCAGCCCCCCCTCCAGAATGAGTGAACTATGATCAGTTTGCCTAAGGATTCGACCGCCGGTGGCATTGACCGAGGTTCGCAGGTCGAGACGGAGCTCATCATTTCGCTCGAAGTTCAAGCCGCCGCCAGCCAGCCAACGGTCTTTCAATAAGCGCCTGTAGTCCAAAGAAAGGGTCTCGCGTTGGTTTGCGTCATTGTCTTGACTGTCGGTGAGAGTGGCATCGGCGCTCAGGCTCAGGATCCTCGCTTCCGTCCGATAATTCAGATCCAAGCCGAAATTCACTTGTAACACCTCATTGGCTTTGGCGAAGTTGTAGCCTAGCGTAACGTCGCCATCGAGCCGGTTGATGGCTTTTTCCTCAATCGGCGTCATTTTCACGACCTGAGTATTGTTAAAGTTTATCGGCCCCGCGCTTGACTGAACGACGAGCGTATTTTTATCCTCAGTGCGGACCAGATGCCCCAGGAAGCGCTGTCCGAGAACAGTTTCGACCTGAATGTTCTGATCGCTGCTGAGATAAGCCACCTCATCCCACTCGATGTTGATCGTGTCTGTCGCATCCGTCTTGAATCGCAATCGACCTCTTTCAAGAGACTTCACTTCGCCGGTTAGTCGATCGCCGTTATTGAAGATGACCACGTCTGTATTCGCAAAGGCGGTGCACGGCAGCATGAACAGCGCGACTACAAAGATACGTATTAGACTTGGTGTCGGAACGACTTGCCTGCTCAATTCCGTCCTGACCGGGTGTATTCGATCGCACATAGAACTATCCTGTCGGTTGTGCTTGAAATTCTTTTGTAGTGTCGGATGTTAAGGTATTGTATTGCAAGGTGTAAGCGGCAAGCTATAGCGCACCAGGGCTGACAACGACAATGACAATCATCCGCTCGATTATTCTCCTCATCGTGTTCGCTGCTCTCTTCGGCTGTGGTCGCGAGCCGGCGGAATTGGTGCTCGTAACTCCAGAGTCGCCAATTGACCGGGAGATTGCGCAGGATTTCACCAGACTGCTCGGTCGCGAATCGACAATAAAGTTCTCTCTTACCGACGATGTTGCATCCGATGAAGCGGCGCTCGATGCGTTGGTTTCCGGGGCTGCCGATATCGCGCTTGTGTCTAACAGCATGCCGTTTCGAACCGGCGTATCGACAGTCATGTCCCTCTATCCGACAGTTCTGCATATCGGCCACCCGGTTGGCCGGGATGCCTCGAGCATTGAGGACTTGCTCCGCGGCGCAAGAGTTTTCGCCGGCCCCCCGGGTTCTGCGTCACGGATCCTTTTTGAGCGCATAACCACGCGTTTCGGAATATCTGATTCGGATTTTTCCTATTTGGAATTCTCTGGTTCGCCGGACGATATCGTGCTACCGGAAGTTTTCGTCGTGTACGCACCTATTTCCCCTGATCGCCTGGAGCAATTTCCGGAAGTCCGCTTATTCAGTCTGGGCTCTCCGGATGACATCGGCCACGGCTCACTGGTCGATGCGGCGACGCTGTTGAATCCTCATCTGGAAGCCTTTGTCATTCCGACGGGCACGTATGGCGACATCACGCCGGAACCGATATTAACGCTTGCCGTCGACATGTTGTTGGTTGCAAGGCAAGACCTCAGCGAGGCCATTGTTTACGACCTGGTACAGGAAGTGTTGCGTCTAAGACCAGCTCTTTCCGCCCTAAGACCAGGTTTATTCCGACGACTATCGGATGATTTCGATGCCAGCAACTCGACTTTCATCCTGCATCCCGGATTGCTTGCCTACACACAGCGGGATGCCCCTACCGTTTATGAAAGGTATTCTGGAGTTGCGGAGGTTGTCGTTACGATTCTGATCGCTCTTGTCAGCGCATTCCTTGCCGGCGTCCGAATTTATCGCATGCGGCGAAAAAACCGCATCGATACTTTTTATTCAAGAATAATCGCTATCCGAAATTCAATACCCGAATCATCATCGATCGAGACACGTCGCCAGAAAGCGGAGGAGGTCCGCGCACTGCAGACCGATGCATTCGAACTGCTGGTGGATGAGAAGCTCGCCGCCGATGAGAGTTTCCGGATCTTTATTACACTGTCGAACGATGTGCTCCGGCAGCTAGGGGCGCTCTCAGGCGATAGTCGATTATCGGACACCTGATCTATTACAAACGCCGTAAGCAGACGGTTGGAGATTTACGAAGAAGTTGATGACCAGTGCATTGATCCTCACTGCCGGGGCGAGCATCAATATTCCACGCGGCACAAAAGGAGAAGGAGCGGGTAACAGCAGCAGTCTTGAGTGTCGAAGAGAGTGAGCTGATCTTCGGCCTGGATCTTTATGCACGCGGAGTTCAGCCGGCCGGGGCCCTTACCCGATCGAAGGTGGCATACAGCACCGGCACGACGACCATAGTGAGCACGGTTGCGAAACCCAGCCCTACCGCGATGGTGACTGCCATGGAGACGAAAAAGGCATCGGGGAACAGGGGCGCCATGCCGAGAATAGTGGTTGCCGCCGCCATTGCGACCGGCCGCAAGCGGCTGACGGCGGAATCCAGAATGGCGTTCCAGCCGTCCTTGCCTTCCCCGATCTCCAGATCGATTTGATCGACCAGCACGATGGCATTTTTGATGAGCATCCCGATAAGGCTCAGCAGCCCGAGGGTAGCCATAAAACCAAAGGGCTGACCGGTGCCGAGCAGTCCGGCCGTCACACCGATGAGCGCCAGCGGCACTACCAGCCAGATGATAGCGACCTGCTTGAAAGCATCGAACAGCAGCAGGGTGATAAGAATCATCAGCAGAACGAAGATGGGTACGGCGGCCATCAGGGGGCCGCGGGCATCGTTGCTGCTCTTGTATTCACCCCACCATTCCAGAAAGTAGCCGGGGGGCAGCTCGATGGCTTCGATCTTCGGCCGCACCCGCCCGAACAGCGGCACCGCTTCGCCGACCCGGGGATCGGCCAATACTGTGATGGCCCGTTTACGATTCTGACGCCAGATGATCTCGTCTTCGAATACGGTTTCGAAACCGGACACCACCTGGCGCAGCGGAATCATGCGGCCCGCTGCCGGGCTCCAGATCTGCAGATTCTGAATGCTGGTGACGTCGAGGCGCTGGCTGTCCGGTGCGCGCAGAACGATAGGCAGCAGTTCGTCGCCATCGCGAAAGACGCCGGCCATGCCGCCCTCGAAAGCCTGCAGTAACACCATGGACACATCCCGGTAGCCGATGCCGTTGAGATTGGCCTGCTCTTCCGCCAGTACTGGCCGGATCAGCTTGGTGCGTTCCCGCCAGTCGTTGCGGATACCGAAGGCATTGGGATCCTGGTGCAGGATTTCCTCGGCCTGTTGCGCAATGCCCCGCAGCACGTTCGGATCCGGGCCCATGAATTTCGCCTGAATCTTGCCGGGTTCGCCAGGCCCGAGAATGAACTTGCGCACCTGGGGTATGGCGTCTGTGTAGGTCGTCTCCAGATGTGCCTGGATCTCGTCCATAAGGGGATTGATACGTTTGAAATCGTCCACGTCGACCAACAGCTGGGCGTAGGCGGAGTTTTGTTTTTCCGGCTGATAAGTCAGCAGAAAACGAAGCGCGCCGGCACCGATAACCGACGACACATGGGTGACGCCGTCAAGGCTTGCGACATACTCCTCGATCTCGGCCACGTCGGCTGTAGTTCTATCGATGTGGGTGCCCTGGGGCAACCAGTAGTCCACCATGAACTGAGGCCGGGTGGAACTGGGGAAGAAGCTTTGTTCCACCTTGCCGAAGCTGGCCAGGGAGAGCACGAACACGCCGACAACACCGCCCAGGGTCAGCACGCGGTAACGAATACACGTGCCCAGGACACCGCGGAAGCGATTGTAGAACGGCGTGTCGTATGGGTCTTCATCGCCTTCCGCCACCTTGGGCTTTAGAAACATGATACTCAGCAGTGGCGTGACGGTGATGGCCATGACCCAGCTCAGCATCAGCGAGATCATGACCACGGTAAACAGCGATCGGGTGAATTCGCCGGTCTTGTCTTCCGAGGTGCCGATGGCGGCAAAAGCCAGCACGGCAATCACGGTGGCACCCAGCAGGGGTAACGCCGTCTGCCCGACTACCTCCAGCGCGGCCTTGCGCCCGTCAATGCCGCGCTGCATACGCACCAACATACCGTCCACCACCACGATGGCGTTATCCACCAGCATCCCTAAGGCAATGATCAGTGCGCCCAGCGATATTCGCTCGAGCGTGACCCCCTGCAGACTCATGATAATGAAGCTGCCGGTAATAGTGACGAACAGGATGAAGCCGATCAGCAACCCGCTCCGGAGGCCCATGAAGAACAACAGCACCACGATAACGATGGCGATGGCCTGCAGCAGACTGTTGACGAAACTGGAGATGGCGATTTCCACCGCTTCCGACTGCACGGCGATTTTGCCGAAGCCTATTCCTAACGGGATTTCTCCCTGCAGTTGACCCATCCGCTCGATGAGCGCTTCGCCCATGGCGACCACATTACCGCCGGCCACGGTAGAAATTCCCATGCCGATGGCCAGGTTGCCGTCGTAGCGTAGTCGTGTACCGGGCGGCTCCACGTAGCCGCGCTTGATAGTCGCGATGTCCTTGAGATAGATCTGCGCGCCGCCCGGCACGCCCTGAATCAGCAGCGAGCCGAAGTCTTCCACGGTGTCGAACAGTCCCCGGGGAGAGATGGTGATGAACTCCGCGCCCACCTGGACCTGGCCGGCATCCGCGACGATGTTCTTGTCCTGCAGCCGCTCCATCACCAGTCCCGGCGGCACCCCGAGCTGGGACACGCGTTCCCGATCCAGTTCCACGTAGATCGCTTCCGACTGAGGTCCGAAGATCTCGATCTTGGCGACGTCCTGCACCAACAGCAGTTCCCGGCGCAGGAACTTCACCACTTCCCACAGTTCTGCATAGTCGTACTCAGCCCCGTAAACGGCCAGGAAAATGCCGTACACGTCACCGAAATCGTCGTTCACGACCGGCGTGCCGGCGCCGGGAGGCAGGTTTCTCGCCGCATCCCCGACTTTTCGGCGCAGCTCGTCCCAGACCTGCGGTAATAAATCCTTGTCGTACTTGTCCTTCATGGTGGCGGTGACGATTGAGAGGCCGCGAGAAGAGCGGGATTTGATCTCCTTGAGCTGCGACATCTTCTGCAGGCCGACTTCGATCTCGTTGGTGACCTCTTCTTCCACCTCGGCGGCAGAGGCGCCCGGGTAGGACGTAACGACCAGCGCGTCCTTGATGGTGAACGCCGGATCCTCCAGGCGCCCCATGTTGGTGTAGCTCATGATGCCACCTACGACCATCACGACTGTGAGGACCAGGGTGGTGGTCGGGTGGTCCAGGCAGTATTCGGTGAGCTTGATCATTTAGGGTTGATATTCCCGTACCGGCGAACCCTCGCGCAGGTTATGTACGCCCGATGCGGCGATGCGGCTGCCCGGTTCAAGCCCGCCGAGGATCTTAATCCTGTCGCCGGACAGTTCGCCCACCGTCACCGCGTGCTTGCGCACTTTCATGTCATCACCTACGAGCCAGACAAAGGCGGCGCCGTTCTCATCGGAGCGCACCGCTCCTGACGGGATTGAGGTGCCGGTAGAGCCTTCGAATTCCAGGTCAGGCGGGATGGTCAGAAAAATGCTCCCGGTCATGCCCGGCCGGATCACTACGTCGGTGGGGTTATCGAACGCGAAAGTGACCTGGAAGGTGCGGGTAACGGGATCCGCCGTGGTATCCAATTCCTTGAGTTTTGCCGGGAAGCTGCGGTCCGGGATGGCCGGGATGACCACCCGCGGCTGCGCTCGTGCCGAACGCTCTTCAACGCTGACGTTGGGCCTGGCGCGGGCCCAGTCCTGTTCCGGGACGTTGACGTCAATCTCCAGGGAGGAGTCGTCTTCCAGCACCAGTACCGCTTGTTTAGCCTGCACATTGGCGAAATCATTAACCAGCTTCTGTGCCACCACGCCCGCGAACGGCGCCTTGAGTTCGGCGTCCGACAATGCTTTCTCGGCGGTGCGCAGGCTCGCCTGGGTCACCTCCAGATTGCGGCGTGCGAGATCCAGATCCTGGCGGGTAACTGCATTGTCCTTGAACGCCTGATCATAGCGCTCAAAGTCCGCCTGGGCAGCGTTGCGGTCCGCCCGCGCCCTGTCCAGGGCTGCCTGGAAATCCACGGGGTCCAGCCGCGCCAGCGCCTGCCCTTCCTCGACGGTCTCGCCGGCCGACACCAGGAACTCCGTCACTCGCCCCGCGACTTCAAAGCCCATGTCGGAGCGCTGAGCCGCCGCAACGGTACCGGCATATTCGATCGTCGTGCTGTCGCCTTCGCTACCGAAGGTAATGATTTTGACCGGTCGCGCGATCTCCTCCTGCACCTCGACGACTTCCTCGCCGCAACCGACAAGGACGAGCAACAATATCGCTGCTGCTGGCGCTATTCTGTTCATTGGTTTTTCTTCTCCGTTTCCCGTCATGGGATCTCAGCCGACCAGCCGCCACCGATGGCCCGGTAGACAGAGATTACATTCTGTACCACTTCGCCCTTGCTGACGGCGCTTAGGTCCTGCTGGTTGAAAAGGGAGCGCTCGGTGTCGAGCACGTTCTGGAAGTTGGTCAATCCGCTGCGGTACAGGGTGCGGACGAGGTTGGCTGAGGCAGCCGCCGCAGCCACCGATCGTTCCAGTGCAAGCAGACGTTCGCCCTCAAAAGCATAAGCGATAAGCGAGTTCTCGGTATCCCGTAGTGCCTCCAGCACACTGGCCTCATAGGCGGCCAGTGCCTGCGCAGTGCGCGCTTCTTCCACGCCGATGCTGTTGCGGACCCGGCCGCCATCGAACAGATTCCACTGGAACACCGGGCCAATGGACCAGGTTTCATTATTGTCATCGAAAAGGTTGCCACCCACGCCCGCATAGCCAAAGTCGCCGTTGAGGAAGAAATTGGGGTACAGGGCACTGGTGGCGATGCCGATGCGCGCCGTTTGCGCCGCCAGGCTGCGCTCCGCCCGCCTGACGTCGGGCCGGTTGCGGACCGCGTCGGCCGGGATCCCCGCCGACAGTACCTGCGGTGGTTCGGGTATGGCCTTTGACGCCGATAGCTCATTCGTCAGGTCACCCGGCTGCTCACCGAGCAGAACACTCAAGTCGTTGATGGTCTGGCGGATAGCACCCTGAAGCGACGGCACCGCCGATTCGGTGCTGGCCAGGTTCAGTCTGGCCTGCTCCACGTCCAGATCCGGCGCCAGCTCGGCGCGGTTGCGGGCTTCCACCAGGCGCAGGGTCTCCTGCTGCCGGGCAACGTTTTCTTCGGCCAGCCGCAACCGCTCCTGGAGCGTGCGCAGGAAAACATAGTTGCCGGCCACCTGGGCGTTGAGAATCACCAGCACGTCACGGTAGGCTTCAACGGTAGCTTCGTAAGTGGCCTGTGAGGATTCCACGGTGCGGCGCACCCGGCCCCAGAAATCCAGCTCCCAGGTCGCGCTGGCGCGCAGGTCGCTGAAGTCGTCAGTGGTGTCCACGCCGGGCAGTAGGCCCAGCCGCGATTTGCTGCGGGTGATGCCGCCGATGGCATCCACGTCCGGGTAGCGTTCGCCGCTGGCAATGCCCAGGAATCGTTCAGACTCTTCGATGCGGGCGACGGCGTTTTTCAGTCCCGGGTTGCCGTTCTGGGCGCGCTGCACCAGCTCATTGAGCTGCGGATCGTCAAGGGTCTGCCACCACTGAGCAGTGGACTCGCCGCTTCCCATTCCGCCAATCAGCGCCTGATGCCATTGGTCCGCGACAATAATCTCGGGCTGCTGGTAGTCCGGACCGACGGTGACACAAGCCGACAGCATGATGCTGGTGGCAATAGCCGTGGTGCGCTTGAGGCTTGATGCGATCATTATTGTTCTTAACTCATGACAGGCCGTTGAAGCCCGGCTACTTTAACTCAGCGCATGCCCGTAGGGTAGTTTCGCCCGGAGCGGGATTTGGCATGTGACATTCAGAAAGGCGGGCCGAAAGCGCCGCCATTTGGATTATCGGTGCGCCTCGTGGCCGCCACTATCCACATTGCGCCATTCAACCAACACCTTTGGCATCGGAATATCCGGTTTTCGTCAGCACCGGAATCCCCCAATTGCCAAAGTTGCGGCGGGGTGATACAAATAACGTCGCGCTGCCAGCCCGATTGTCTAATTAAGTCACCTTAATTTAACAACGCGAAAAAGGTTGACGCAAATCGGATATAAATGACCGCCACTCGGCCGGTATTCTTCTACGGTTGAAGGTGGTGTGAATTACCGTCAAGTAAAGGATTGTGAAATGTTGCTACTTACCCGCTTAGCCGGTTTCTGTTGCCTCACGGCCTGTGCCGCTATGGCCCTCGCACAAGATGCGTTTGTCTATCCCAAGAACGACCAGACCATGGAGCAACAACAGAAAGATAAGTCTGAATGTTACAGCTGGGCCAAGCGGGAAACCGGCTTCGATCCCCAGGCTCAGTACCGTACCGAGACGCCGCCACCACATCAATCGTCATCGGGCCCGGACGGATCGATGGCTCGAGGTGCTGCCCGCGGTGCGCTGCTCGGCGAGATTGTCGACAACGATGCCGGTAAGGGCGCGGCCGCAGGAGCCGCCATCGGTGGCATGCGCAAGCGGGATCGGCAGCGACAGGAGCAGCAGGACTATGAACGGTGGGAACAGGAAGAGGCCGCCAAGTACAACGAAAAACGCAGCCGCTATGACCGGGCCAATAAAGCCTGCCTGGAAGCCCGCGACTACAGTGTCAGCTAGGAGGTCAACGTGAATAAACTCAAATTGCTTTACACGTCCGGCCTCTGTGCGATCGTCGGTATGGCCGCAGCTGCCGATTTCGATGGCTCCAAGCCGCTACTCTGTTCGACGGCGACCTTGAGCGAGTGCATCCCGGGCGGCGTCTGTGAACAGGTGACCTCGGACAGCATCAACGCCCCTGACTTCGTGCGAATCGATGTTAAGAAAAAGACCGTCACGGTTGACATGGCAGGTCAGGAGGACCGTCCGCCCAGCAAGATCAAGAGTTCGGCGGTCATCGATGAGAAGCTTTTTCTACAGGGGTCCGACGCCGGCAAAGGGGTGCGGGATGGCCTGGCCTGGAGTGTAGCGATCGATCAGAAGACCGGAAAAATGGTGCTCACCGCATCGGGTGACGCCGTAGGTTTCGTCATTTTCGGAGCCTGCACAACCATTTGATTGCGGGCAGGCAGACCTGCGCGCCGATCGACGAAACGCCGAAACGCCTTTTTTCCTGAGGTGTGCGCTACGGGCCGTTCAGTCCACGACTTGAAGTGACGAGGACTCAATGATGTCGGGAACTCTTCCGGCTCTGACGTGCTGTCGCATTCTTTGAAACCTTCTACGCATCTTCAGCCTTATGAAATAAGGAATGTAAAGTAGTAATTGGTGCCAGAAAGTCCTTACGCCGATCCTTTTATAGTCAACCAATACGGGAATAAGGCGCCCATCAGCCTGCTGATTAACACAGACATTGTGCGGCCCTATGCTGAGATAGTATATTTTTTTATCCAAAAACAGCTTTTCGAGATCATCCACCATATTCCAGAACTGTTTGTCGTTGATTCCTCCATATTCGAAAAGCGTCTTTGACACCTGTCCGTCATCATCTGTTACTAACTGGTTAATCGAGTAGCGGGTTTTGCCATCCTTTATCGGTTCGTAAACCTTTGCGAAACACTGATGCAGATCAGCAGGAGTCTTTGAAATTATTGAGCGATATTGTTTGTATTCATAATCATTCAAATCCCATATTGCAAATCTCAAAAGCGTATACAAGGACGATGGAACGCGGATCCTGACAAATAGAATTTTCCTGATGACATGCGGCTTTGATTTCTTGACGGCAAATTCATTGTATCGATAGACATCACGATATGCCCCTTCGCCGAGCTTTACATTCAGCTCGCGAGGTTTTTCGAAAAGTCCTACCTTCATGTCCATAAACTTTTTTTCCACTCGGTTCACGTATCTTGCCTTAAGTCCGGCCGCCCGTTCAATCATCCAGTAGCTCGCTAAACAGCCGATGACGTAGCTCGCCGGCGCGCGTCGCCCAACCGGCGCCGACCAGGCTGACTTCCGTTGCATTTACCTCGTACAAGTACACGCCGCCGCCGTGGCCGGGCACGATCCATCCAATCGTAAGCAGAAGGCCCAGAACGGCATTTCGCATGGACAGGTGCCTATATTGATGCATGAAGTTTCGCTTGTTGTTGTATGGCTGCATTCGCAAATGCTGGAGCTGGCGATTAGAACAAGTCCAATCGTACACACGGCTACAGGAATTTAGTATCCGAAAATCGCCAAGTTTTCGCAGCGGGCCCTGCGCGGCCTTGCCAAAGCGCCATTCTATGTCACACTTTGCCTTCAGCTTAACGGGTTTTGCTTGCGGGAGAAACCATGGAATCGCTGGTCCTAGACGGCCGCCAGACAATTATCATTGCCATTCTGGTGCTCTACTTTGGCAAGTTGCTGAATAGCAAGATCGGCTTCCTGCGTAATTTCAATATCCCCGAACCGGTAACCGGCGGGTTGATTGCCTCGGTCGTATTCGGTCTCGTTTATGCAATTTTCAAATTGCAGTTCGAATTCGCGTTGGATGTCCGTGATGAACTCCTGATCGCCTTTTTTACGACGATCGGCCTGTCCTCGAGATTCGAGACGCTATTGAAAGGCGGGGCACAGCTGGGCATCTTGTTGGTGCTCGCCTGCGTTTATCTTGGCATCCAAAACGGGACCGGCGTTTTAGTGGCGACGCTCGCGGGCTTCGACCAGCTCGTTGGTCTCATCGGCGGCTCGGTGTCGCTGTCGGGAGGACACGGCACAGCGATTGCCTGGACGCCGATATTCCGCGATGAGTACGGTATCGAGCTGGCTGGAGAGCTTGGCATAGCCTGTGCGACCTTCGGCCTGATCCTGGGGGGGGTGCTGGGTGGGCCGCTGGCCAGGTTCCTGGTGCAGCGCCACCGGCTGGAACCCGAAAGCGATGCTGTTCAGACGGTGGGGATAGAACACGAGCACGAAAAGATCCCGATCGCGTATGAGAGCATGTTGCGGGCTGTTTTTGTCATTTTCCTGGCCATCGGCATCGGGATTAACATTGATCTTGGGCTGCGGCAGCTCGGCGTACAGCTGCCGACGTTCGTATCTTGTCTGTTCGCGGGCATTCTCGTGACCAATCTCGGTCCCCTCCTGTTACCGAAGGTGAAAATGCCAAAGCCCGAGCAATCACGCAGTCTCGCGCTGGTCTCCGAGATCAGTCTGGGGCTGTTCCTCGCAATATCCCTGATGAGCCTGGAACTCTGGACCCTGGCCGATCTGGGTTTCGCGATCCTGCTGATGTTGCTCGCCCAGATTGTGGTGGTGTTGCTATGGGCCGGGGTGGTGGTGTTCCGGGCCATGGGTGCCAACTACGACGCGGCCGTGATGTCGGCCGGCTATGTAGGCCTCGCCCTGGGCGCCACGCCCACCGCCATTGCCAACATGACGGCCGTCACTAAACTCTACGGGCCCTCGCCGCGGGCATTCATCATCGTGCCGCTGATCGGCGCGTTCTTCATCGACCTGGCGAATGCGATTGTGATTCAGCTTTACGCCGGCTGGTTCGGTTGATCCGGTGAGGCGCATGCCAACAGCGTAGAATTGCGCAATCGATATGCAGGTCCGAACAAGGGGATGATGTAATGGAGTTTCTGAGACTGCGGCCGGGTCAGGGAGGCTATCTTGTATTGCTCTGGACGCTCGGCGCTTTGCTGTTGCTGCGACCGATGATCGAGGAGTTCGGCAAGTTCCCCTGGCTCCTGCCGCTTTCCTTTTCCGTCGTCATGCTGGCGATCGTCAGTCTTGTTAGCAACCGTCGGCATCATGTGATCGTCGTGGGCATTCTGGCCCTGATCGCAGTCGTCGGCGAATGGTCTCGCCTGACCGACTATGGATTAAACCAGGTCATCCCCGGTCTGGCCGGGATGATTGCATTTATCTGGATTGCCGTGGTGCTCGCTAAGGACGTGTTCCGCGATCGTGAGACCGTCAGCGCGGATGTGATCTATGGCGGCATCAACGTATATCTGCTGGCTGCCATAGCTTTCGCCGCGGCTTACAAGGTCCAGCTGTTGCTGGTACCGGATTCCATCAGTGGACTAGCCGCTGAACCCACGATCAGCGACACGCTTTACTACAGTTTCATCACCATGACCACGCTGGGATATGGTGACATCACACCCGTGAGTGCCAACGCCCGCATGCTGGCGAGCACCGAAGCGGTGTTCGGCCAGCTCTACATCGCTGTGCTGCTTGCCAAACTGGTGGCCACCCACATTTCGGGAAAAGCCGGAAGCGGTAGCCAGAGTTAAATCTCAGCCTGCGGAACCGCCGCGCTGTTGTACCTACTCCGTTTGGGGGTGACGCGTCTGCTACCAGTACAGCGCGAAACTCGAAAAAACGTGATCGCCTTCCGGCCTGTTGTCGGCGTGAAATTCATGCAGCCACTTGGCGATGAACGAGTACTCGGTGTACCTGCACGACACGCCGAGCAAGAGTCTGTTCGGGCGTTCCGGGCGCGCCTTCAGTCATGGCTGTATTCGCACGCAAAACCCGTTCGATCTCGCCGAGCTTTTGCTTCAGCCCAAAGGTTGGGATCGTGAACGAATCGACGCGCAAATCGAAACCCTCGAAACCCTCGAAACCCTCGAAACCCTCGAAACCCTCGAAACCCTCGAAACCAAGACCGTACACCTTGCGGAGCCGTTGCCGGTGATGCTCCTGTACTTGACGACCGACATTGGTCCCAACGTCGAACAGCACTTTTACAAGGACATCTATGAGCGGGATCAAAGAATTCTTGCTGCGCTAAATGCACCATTCGAGTTGGAGCTGCCGATCGATCTACGATAAAGAATTAAAGGGGTCAGAGCCCTTTTTATTCTGGCAGGTGAACGGCTAATGAAAACTCAATGAGAACAAGCACCTTTTTTGGTTGTACCGACGACCCCTGAGAATACCGATGTCTTTAGACGCCTGGCTGACGATTGCCATACTCGCCGCTGTTTTGATAGCACTTCTGGCGACGAGACTCCCGCCGGTGGTCGTCTTCCTCGGCGCACTCACCGTGAGCATACACCGTTGCGGACTTCGTGAAGATGGGCCTGCCGCTGACGCTCCTGGTCGGGGTCGTTACAGTAGTATTGGCGCCGATCTTCTTTCCCTTCTAGCGCTCGACGTAGAGGATCGTTCGTCCGCCGACTGTCCGTATTGAGCGCAGAGTAATCCGTTGGGCGGGTGTGTCACTACTGAGCGATCAATCCATCCCTCGACAGATGTGTGGCGATCGCTTGTGCCTCGTCCACAAAGACTGAATAGTTTGCCTGTTCATCGAATCCCTGGGCTATCTTGGACTTTGACTCTATTGCCCAAACAACTTCACGACTAAGGGCGGAGTAAAGCTGAGTCGCCACCACAAGCGAATGCTTGAACTCAACGGCCTGCGGTTCTACGTATTCCTCTAGTTCGACGCTCCACACATTGTAGTAATAGGTCGGCCTGAAATTGCGTGTCGCCTGAGGATTCATGTCCTTGACTTTCCCCTTTGACTCGAGGCTCACCAGCTGCGTAACCAGTACCGCATCCGCATCAATCTCCTGCACCATCGCCAAAAAAGTTTCCCGAGTCACCGGTGTCTTGGTGTTCATCATCGAGGTACTCGCGATCGCATCTGTACCGAGTTCGGATAATTTCTTCACCACCTCATCTTCGAGATACCTGCGCGAATCAAACGCCGAATGCAAAGTAATGACCAGGATTTTCTGGTAGGGCGCATCCGCGGACTCCGAAACTTCCTGGGTCCTGGTAATCTGCGGTCCCGTGGTACAAGCACCAATAGCGACAGCAAACCAAAAAAACAGCGGAATCTTTTGCCAGATAAACTTTAGCGTCACTGTAAAAACCTCGTTGAGTGAATTCTGAAACAGCATGATGCGGATGGCCAAGCTGAAATTATAGTGCGCAAGGATAAATATTCGATAATAACGGTTCGACGCCTATTTCCCGTGTACGACGGGTGGCACGGCTAAGGTACCGGATCTATCTAGAAGACATGCGTCTTCGAACGCCAATCTGTAACGGTTGCGGTAGTTTGGCAGTCACTGGAGGGTCCCCGCGCGACGATTCTTGCATGCGCCGGCAAGATGCGGCTTTACCTATGTGGAAGCAACAACTTCCTTGAATGGTGTTATTTCTCTCGATATCTTACGACCGATACGGCGATCCGCCATGCGAAGGTCGTACTCGTCCTGCAAATTAAGCCAGAACTGAGGGCTGTTGCCGAAGAACCGGGCGAAGCGTAAAGCAGTTTCAGCAGTGATGGCGCGCTCACCATTGACGATATCGCTGACACCGCTTCTGTTCATTCCGATAGCCTTTGAAAAAGCGTAAGCCGTCAAGCCGAGTTCATCAAGGAACTCACTTTTCAAAATCTCACCCGGATGGATTGGTGCAAACTTAGGCATTGCGCTCCCCAATTTAGTGATAGTCCACTATTTCTACTTGAAATACGTTACCGTTTCTGAACATGAAACAGACTCGATACTGATCGTTTATCCGAATACTATATTGACCCGCTCGATCACCTGACAACTTCTCCAGCCGATTTCCCGGCGGTACTCTCAGGTCATTAACATCTTTGGATGCATTAATCAGCAACAACTTCTTGCGAGCTCGCTTCGCAATTTGGTTCGGAATTCCTGTTCCGCGCTCATCATTGAACAGTTTCTCGGTGTCAGTACAAGCGAACGACTTAATGCTCATACTGGCCGAATCCTAATCTGCGGTCAGTGCGATAGTAATACTAGCCGGCAAAGAACGTCCTGTTTGACAGGACGTTCTACAGTACAGGACATATTCGTCGTATTCCAGCACGTGTTTGCGAACCACGAGTTTCCAAAGTCCCTTCGCAACGAGAGATCAAGCTATGTACCCTCCAATCACTAAACGCGCCAGCTGCTAAGCTTGGCTATCCATCAAGAAAAGCGGTGCGACACAAGCATCGGCATGGTTTGTAACAGTCTGATCGCTTTGCTGCGCTCGGAAATTGTCCGTCCAACCCGTCATCGGGCAAATTCTAGGGAAATAAGATCACATCATTTAGTCCACACAGAGCATTGTTCTTCTGGCTGACAATTCTCTCTATGTGTGTGATTGCGTTTGGGTTCCGAGAGAGACTCTGGAGAGTGTTTGCATCGAGCTCGACTCGACTATCGAAGCTCTACCTGGCGCTGTCGTTGGTTGCGGTCGGCATCGCCACTGCACAGGAAGGCGCAGTCGACGATGCAATTCCTGAACACGTCGTGCTCGAGAACGAGAACGCCGTCATCGGCGAGATCATTCTTGATAAGCGCAATATCTTCGACCTATCGGATCCCGAGGAAGACAAGTGGCTGTATCGCTGGGCAAATCGGCTGCACATCGTCACCCGGGACAAGGTCATCGACAATCAGCTGTTGTTTGGCTCCGGCGACAGATTTTCGGGCCGGCTACTCGAAGAATCCGAGCGCATTCTGCGCCGCAAGCGTTACCTGATCGACGCGGAATTGAAACCGGTTCGTTATCAGAATGGCGTTGTGGACATAAAGGTGACGACCCAGGACGTCTGGTCACTGACGCCGGATATTTCGATATCGCGCAGCGGCGGAGTGAATCGCACCGGATTCGGCATCGAGGAATCCAACCTCTTCGGCCGCGGGCAGCTCGTTCGGCTCAAGTACGTCGACAACAGTGACCGGACATCCACGCGTTTCGAATTCGAAAACAGAAATCTGGGCCGCAGCTGGTGGTCAGCCTTTGTGCGTGTCGCCGACAACTCGGATGGCGATACGAAAGTGCTGTCGCTGGTGCGACCATTTCACGCGCTCGATGCCCGCTGGACGGCCGGTAGCCAACTGCTTGACGATGATCGCCGCACGGCGTTGTATCGACTGGGCAATGAAGCCGCGGAATTCCGTCACGAACGCGAATACGCGACAGCGTTCGGTGGCTGGTCCCGGGGTTTACGAAACAGGTGGACGCGACGCTGGACGGCTGGCGTTGTCTACGACCATAATATGTTTGCCGATGTGCCGGACCCGTCGCTGCCGGCGCTGATTCCCGAAAACCGCAAGCTCGTATATCCTTTCCTGAGCATCGAGATACTTGAAGATCAGTTCGAGAAAACTGTCAACGCCAACCAGATTGGGCGAATCGAAGATTTCTTCCTGGGCACACGCCTGTCGGCCTCGCTCGGCTGGTCCGACCGCAGTTTCGGTGCCGACCGCGATGCGCTGATTTTTTCCGCGTCGGCAAGCCGCGGTTTTGGCTCGCTCAAAAAGACTTCGCTGTTGTTGTCGGCAATAGTTAATGGTCGGCGTGAGGGCAGCAACACGGCAAACGGCACAACGACGATCAATGCGCGCTTCTACCACAGGCAATCTGAGAAACGTCTGCTCTTCATGACCCTCGAAGGGACCGCAGGGCATGACCTCGACCTCGACAATCCTGTCCAGCTGGGCGGCAACAACGGTCTGCGTGGCTATCCGCTGCGTTACCAGACCGGCGACTCGAAAATGCTGTTTACGATCGAGCAGCGCTACTTCACGGACTGGTATCCGTTCCGGCTATTTCGCATCGGCGGGGCCATGTTTGTGGACGTCGGGCGCACCTGGGGGGACAACCCGATAGGCGAGAGGAATTTTGGCTGGTTGCCGGACGTCGGCATCGGTCTTCGATTCGCACCGACTCGGTTCAGCGCCGACAAAGTTTTGCATCTCAATTTCGCATTCCCGCTTGGTGGCGACGCGTCGATAGACAGTGTGCAGATCCTTCTCGAGGCAAAGCGCAGTTTCTAATGCCTAATCCGCTTAACGGCACCAAAGCATCAGATCCAAGTTCTGGATTCGGGAGGCAGGGGCCGGAATTTCACGCTGAGGCGAGCTTGCCAGCCGACAAACGCACGACGAATCGGCAGGAAGCCGATTCGGACGAACGAGCAATGCGAGTTCGCCCGAAGGGTCACGCGCAGGATGCGCGTGATCAACTGCGGTCAGAATGACCGAGCAGCAAGGCTGCGAGTCACTAAACGCGCAAGCGTTTTGGACGCCGAAGGCGCCCTTTAGGGTGAGGATCGCCCAGAGGCGATCCGAATCAAATCTTCTCACCCCGACCAATTTTTCCCTGTCCAGATCAACTATTTACAGTGCCCTCAGGTAGGCCACTGTCTGCGCACAGCGGTGTTTTTTGACCTTTGGATAGACTCCGTTCTGGGCGATCGAACAAATCGTTTTACTTCAGTTTGCGCCAACGTGCACCGCGGCCACGACCTTTTGGCTCGATGAGTCCTTCCTTCTTCATTGCCCGAAGCACAAGCCGAATCGTCTCTCTGCTGACATCTGGACATTCACGTTCGATGTCGACAATTCGAAAAGGTCTGACTTTTCGTTCTACCGTTTCTCTGACACGTTGCGACTTTGACATTCCTGGTTGATTCAGATTGCCGACGCGTTCTTCGAATTCTCCATAAGCTCGCAATAACACGCCCCAGAAGTATTCAAGCCAAGGCATGACATCATGTTTGCTCTCGTGCCAGGCCTGGGAGCTTACTTCCAAGGTTTCGTAGTAGGACTTGTATGAATCCTGAATAACGCGTTCCAGACTGATGAACCGGCCGACGTCGTAGCCCGCGTGATATAGGACTAGCAGCGTTAACAATCGTGCGATCCGACCGTTGCCGTCACGAAACGGGTGGATACACAGGAAGTCCAGTATGAGTAGCGGTATAACGAGTAGCGGTTCGCGATTCTCCTTCGTTGCAGATTCATATCGTTGAACGAGATTTAGCATCGCTTGAGGTGTTGCGACTGCCGATACCGGCTTGAAGCGAATTTTGACGATGTTGCCATCGGGGTCTCGCTCCACGATTTCATTGTCGGTAAGTTTCCAATCGCCGCCTTGTTCCGATAAGTAACTATAAATGCGCTGGTGAAGCTGCCGTATCACGTTCACGGTGACCGGCATGTCCGTACGCGATTGATGAATGAGTTCCAAGGCATCACGATAACCTGCAATTTCTTGTTCCGAACGGTTTCGCGGTGCATCGTGCTGGCGAACTAGCGCTTCGAGCCTTGCATCGGGTGCGGTAATGCCTTCCAGTTTGTTTGAGGCGTCGGTGGACTCTATTTTCGCAACCGTCAGAAGAGCTTCTAATAATTCCGGCCGCTGCTGTTCATAGAGCTGTTGCTTGCCGCGGCATTCTCCCAAAGTCCTCATGACGGATGCTTGTTCAGCACTAAAGGTCAGAGCATCTAGATAGGTGGGGGTAAGGGAATTCATCTCGTCAGGCTATAGAGGGTATTTCTAGGCCTATTTTACCCCTTTTTGCCATTCATTACCCTCTATAAACGATAACTTATTGATAAATAATGCTTTCACTTAGATTCGTTGGGCACACAGGCCGTTTTGTAATGCTATAGAGGGTATATCTTACATCAAAATACCCTCTATAATAGAGCGATACCCCCTTATTCCCGCGGCACTGCGACCCGTCGTGGAGCGATTTGAAATCGTATAACGCGGGCGATGGTTTTAGTTGCGGGGTTTTCGCGACCCTCAATTGTCCCGAAAAGAAACCCTAACGGATTGAATTATTTGCCAAGGCCCCCGCCTGAGTACGACAAGAAAACTCCGATCACAGTGTGGGACTTTTGCGGGAGTTAGTCCTGCATCGTTGTGCACAGTACTGCAATTGCGTCCGTGGACGCCTCCTGATTGATCAATAAAAACAATCAGTTAACACCCAAGATCTGGATTCGGGAGGCAGGGGCCGGAAGTTCCCAAGACGCGCAGCGTTTTGGACGCCGAAGGTGCCCTTTAGGGTGAGAATCGCCCTAAGGCGATTCGAATCAAATCTTCTCACCCCGACCAGCTTTTCCCCATCCACATCAATTCCTTACAAACCACCTTGCCCGGTCACTGTCTTTTTGCGGGATGGTTTGCGGGAATTTTGCGGGGATTTTTTTGGGCCCCGCATTTGTCCTACTGAAAGTTGCTAAGCAGTTGAATCACGTAATGGAGCCACTGCCTGCGTACGGCAGCGCTCGACAGTCAGCTTTGCTGTATCTGGTTGAGGAACTACGGATGGCTGGTTCGTAGATGTGTGCTCGAAGCCTTCTAATACCTTGTTACAATTGATGAAAATAGTGCCAGCATGGACAAAGTCAGGAGAAATGCATATGCGATGGAACAACGACGACGATTGCTCAATGGCCCCCCGTATCCAGTTGGCATCGCGGACGAACAGAGTCGCTTTATCGCTTTATCTATTTATTTTGTCGGCCATTTTCATTCTTGGTGCCAACAATTCGGCCGCCCAGCAACGCGAACGACCCAATTTTCTTGTGATCGTCGCGGACGACTTGGGGTACTCAGACCTCGGAAGTTACGGCGGCGAGATCAACACGCCTGTATTGGACGATCTTGCTCAACAAGGCATGCGTTACACGGACTTCTACGTAGCCCCTACCTGTTCCGTTACCCGATCGATGCTGCTTAGTGGAACGGACAATCACGTCGCCGGCCTTGGTAACATGGGCGAGATGTTAGCGCCGAACCAGGTAGGACAACCGGGTTACGAAGGTGTGCTTAACGAGCGCGTTGCCACGGTCGCCTCGCTGTTGCGAGATAGC
>Ga0255052_10001169_pt1 | contig 20055 bp, 14 predicted proteins | sample JV7_2_21_MG_FD_188632 | JGI IMG/M metagenome (GOLD analysis project Ga0255052, IMG submission 188632) | Seawater microbial communities from Jervis Inlet, British Columbia, Canada - JV7_2_21 | ecosystem: Environmental > Aquatic > Marine > Inlet | place: Canada: British Columbia | collected... | reverse complement strand
CTATGGTTTGAGAGGGATCGGCCGAAATGTGAAGCCAGATGCTGTGCAAAACCGGATAGGACAAACTGTAACCGCCAGAAACAATCCAAAACACTCATAGTTCGTCTGATTCAGTGATAAATTTATCATTTTTTCGTCCGCCTTGGTGAAATGTTCGGGTTAGTAGGTCCCGGATAACCGCTGCGCGGTTTCCGGGATGACGGTGCCTCTTTATACACTCTGTGCTTGACGTTTCCTGTTTTCTGTATCAGTTGTCCGTGGCCCGGTGCCTTAACCACAAGGCCCCACCCAGGAATACCGCTGCGACCACCAGCCCGATCAGCATGTCAGTGGAAAACAACCGGTCCAAAATATTGGCAACGCTCACTTCGTGATCAAAATCGCTGGTGACCGGAATACCCAGTGCCGTCCCGATATTGTCATTGCCATGATTATCGGCGGACATGATCAACGGGCTGTTGGCATACCACTCACCAATGACACCGAACAGGTTGTTCTTCAGTGTGAAAGTCTGCAGGAATTCTATCCACAGTTGCAGTACCGCCAATACCACCGGCGGCAAGGTCGCGAACAACAGCGGTATACGTGGCGCGAAAGAAGAAACCAGTATCAGCCAGCCATATAGGGGTAGCGCCCAGATGGATTGGGCCATGTAGCTCAGCAACACCATGCTCCAAGCCTGGAAGGGGTTGCCGAGACCGAGGAATAATGTCCACGGGTTTTCGCCCAGGGACAGGACCACAATCGACAAGATCAACAGGGTAACGATATGAGTCAATACATATACGACCCAGAAGATAACCGGTGCGACGAGCATGGCTGAAAGCAGTTTTGAACCCATGGTCAGCGTGTCGGATGCCGGTAGTGATTTCCAGAACAATATACTGCGGTCTTTGCGATCATCGTACAAAGAACCCAGCAGGTAGAAAAACACCACGAATGCCAGTACTATCGAAAACATCATGGACATCGCAAGCGTGGATTCATACATGAATTTAGCGCGGATTCCGACATCCTGTTGAGAAACGAAACGGATGAGTTCTTTGAGCGATTGAAATTCATTATCGAAGTGATTGAAGGTGATGATAAACATCAGCGTTACCACGATATAGATGCCTGCGATCGCAAGCGGCGTGGTACGGAAAGCACCCTTGTTTTCCCAGAACTCACGTTTTACCAGGGCCATTAAACGGTTCATGCTTCACCTTTGCTCATGGTGGCGACAAACAGGTCGGCAACACTGGGCGTGCGTACTTCGCCGAGGTTTTTGAGTTGTTCGCGGTCTGCGTTGTCATACAGGAAAATATGCCGGCCGAATAACTCACGTTCATGCAGTGGTTGCATTTCACGGGCTGCTTCAGCCCTGTCAGGCGCAACCATCAATTCAGAATATCGTTGTTGCACATCGTCCATGGTGCAATCGAGTGCGATACGGCCGTCCTGGATAAAAATGAGATCGCTGAGGATATGCTCGACCTCTTCCACCTGGTGGGTAGTAATAACGATGGTGCGCTGTTCATCAAAAAAATCGTTTAGCAGGTTGGTGTAAAACTGCTTGCGATACAGTATATCCAGCCCCAGTGTGGGTTCATCGAGCACCAGCAGCTTGACATCAATGGCCATGACGATGGCCAGGTGCAGTTGGGCCACCATGCCCTTGGAAAGCTGTTTTACCCTGTGGTCCATGGTGATCTTGGTCGAAGACAGGTACTGCAGACACTTTTCGCGGGAAAACCGCGGGTGGATATCTTCAGTCACTTCAATCAGTTGCCATACCCTGATCCACCGGGGCAGGACAGCGACATCAGCGATAAAACAAACATCTTCCATCAATGCGGCCCTGTCCCGGGAAGGGTTTTTCCCAAGCACGCTCAATTGCCCGTCATAGGTGGCGAGCCCAAGTATGGCTTTAAGCGCAGAGGTTTTTCCTGCGCCGTTAGGGCCAATGAGACCAACGATCCGGCCTTCAGGGATCTGCAAATCAATGTTGTCAACTGCAATGGTGCTTTTGTAACGCTTGGTCAGACCCTGCGCTTCTATGACGTAGTTCATCAAGAAATACCTTCTTTTTCTGCAGCGGATTGGAGCAGTTTGTCAATATTCAGACCCAGTTGCTCGATACGATTGATCATGGCGGGCCATTCTTGGGTGAGGAACTTCTGTCGCTCACTTTCAGTCAGCTTTTGCCGGGCGCCTTCACACACAAACATACCGAGGCCGCGGCGTTTCTCGACCAGTCCGTCATCGACCAGCGCCTGGTATGATTTTGACACCGTAATCGGATTGAGTTGGAAGTCGGTTGCCACCGTACGGACCGACGGCAGGGTGCCGCCTTCCACCAGTGTGCCATCCAGAATCATGGCAATGGTGCGCTCTTTCAGTTGCCAGTAAATTGGCTGGCTATCATTCCACTGGACTGTCATGGCAGTTTTGATTATCCGCGGCGGAACAGCAACAAACCAAGGTTAAGGCTACGGCGCTTGGGTTCAGCAGAATCGCTGATGGCATGGTCATCAGCATTATCAACTTTTACTGCAGGGCTACTGTCCTGGCGGGCCGATTGCACCTGCTGGCTGGTTTCAAACCCGGATATGCTGCTGACCAGAAGTAAAACTGCCGCAAGTATCGCCAGGCGGTTAGAAATACGGATTCGGTGATGTGGTGTCAACTTCATCATTTTGTTTCTCAGCAATGTAGTAATGATTCGCTAGTGTTGTAGTGAAGTATAACACTACAAAATCAGATTGCAAGCGTTTTGAAACAAAAAGCCATTTTGCACGTTATTACGGGGAACAAAGAGTGAATCCACCCATGATATCTGCCCGAAGGGTGAAAATGTTTAAGATGGATTCCAGCGCCGGACCGGAATGACGCTCTTTCGGTGGAATGACCTTGGTCTTGCCTACCCGCCTTGGAGGGGTTTGGTGCTACCCCACCATGCCAGTCCCAGGGCGATCAGCATCGGAATATACCGTTCGGCAATATCCCCCGGTGTCTCGGTCGTCCAACTCAGGATAACCGTGAGTGCAAAACCGGATGACATCGCCGCGATCCGCCAGGCAGGCCGGACCGGCCCGCGCCATAAGGTAATGATCAGTAACGGACCAAAGGCTGCCGCCAGCGCCTGCCAGGCAAACAGGACACGGCTGAAAATGGCTTCAGGTGAGTAAATGGCCAGTACAATGGCTGCAACGCCAATCATCAACACGCCCCAGCGGGCCTGTCGCAGGCTCTCCCGGGTTGCTTTTTTGCCATTGCGCATATCGTGGCTTACGCTGGATGCGGCCACCAGTAGCTGGCTGTCGGCGGTCGACATGATCGCGGATAATATGGCGGAAACCATGATGCCGGCCAATACCGACGGCAACAGCATGGTCGCCATGGCAAACAGGACCTGCTCCCCGTCACCCAGGGTTGCTGCCAGGACCCGCCCACACCAGCCGAGCAATACCATGCCGGTATAAATGATCAGCGCCCAGCCAATCGCAATCAGGCGTGCTGTTGGAATGGCGTGCCGGTCTTCCATGGCCATGAAACGGTTGACCACATGGGGTTGGCCCGGATAACCCAGGCCAATCCCGGCCAGACCGGCCACAAATCCGATGCCGGCAGCCAGGCTTTCCTGGCGGGTCCATAATTCGATGGTGGTCACGCCATCATTGGCCAGGCTGGTCAGAAGTGGTCCCGGGCCACCGATCGCGATCAACCCGATTAATGGTAATAACAAGGCGCTCAAGGCCATCAGAACCCCCTGCAGACTGTCGGTGATACTGGCTGCCCAAAAACCACCCAGCATGACGTAAGCCAGCACAATTGCAGCGCCGAGTGCGATCGCCGCCACCGGTTCAATGTCAAGGGCACTGGAAAAAGTATGGCCGGCTGCCTGGAACTGGGCAGCCACATAGAAGGTGAATGAAAACAGGATAACAACAGCACCAAGCCACATCATGATTTTGCGGGCCGGGTCAGGGGGTGGCCCGGCGAGGAATTCGGTCAATGTCAATGCGTTGCTGTCACGGCTTTTTTGCCATAACCGCGGTGCAACCCAATACCAGTTGATGACAAAACCGAGCAATGTTGAAGGGATCAACCAGATCGCCGGCAGGCCCCAGGCATAGGCAGCGCCCGACACACCCAGCAAACTCCAGGCGGATGATGAACTCGCCGAAGCACTCAGAGCGGCCACGGCCGCGCCCAGTTTACGTCCACCGAGGTAGAAATCTTCGCTGTCGGCGGTACGCCTGCTGGCCCACCAGCCAATGGAAAGTAACAGAATTTGATAAAACACCAGGGTGATAATGAGGCTGTTCATGGAACAAGCATAACCTCGTGTGCATGGTGCACCAAGATCTTGGCAAAATACAATGCACGGGTGATGCAAAATTATGCCTGGTGAGTGAATATTTTGTTTGCGCATGAGGTCAGATACGTGGACAATTCGCAAGTTATTTAACAGGAGCAATAACATAATGAATTCACTTAAACTCAGCGGGCTGCTTTTGGCCGCCGCTGTATTCTCAATTAACACCTGGGCCATTGATTTGAATACCGAAGAACAGAAACTGGGGTATATCATTGGCATGGATATTGGCAAGTCATTGCGTCAGCAGGGTGCCGAGGTAGATATAGATACGTTAATGGATGCAATCCGCACCACCTACACCGGTGGAACAACAGCCTTAACCGAAGAAGAGGCAACATCCATACGCGAGGCCTATGTGGAAAAACGGCAAGCCGCGCAGCAGGCCGAAGCCGCTGTTGCAGGCACCAGCAACATGGCTGAAGGACAGAAATTCCTGGCCGAAAATAAATTGAAAGAAGGTGTGCAGAGCACCGAGTCGGGGTTGCAGTACAAGGTCCTGACCATGGGTAGCGGTGCCAAACCAGCCGCCACGGACACCGTCAAAGTACACTATCGTGGCACCTTGCTCAACGGTACCGAATTTGACAGTTCCTACGCCAGAAACGAACCGATTTCCTTTGCTCTTAACCGCGTGATACCCGGCTGGACGGAGGGTGTTCAATTGATGCCGATAGGCAGTAAGTTCATGTTTTACATTGCCCCCGACCTGGCCTATGGCGAAGGTGGTGGTGGTCCTATCCCACCCGGTTCAACGCTGATATTTGAAGTTGAATTGCTGGATATAGAAATTCAGGAATAAACCCCACTCTGAAACGTGTCGAGTGATGCGGTCGCGTGATCAGGACTGGTGACGGTCCTGATCGCGGTTTTTATCCGGATACCATCGTGTAAAACCACGGCGGTAGTTGGTGCTGCAAATCGATTATGAATGAAAGTCTTAAAGATCAATTGACGGCGCTGGGGCTTGCCGCCAAAAAACCCGATCGCAAACCCAGGCGCCAACGCAAGTCTCAGGCGGATACCGGGAAGGGTAAGCAGGGCGCTGTCGATATTTCCCTGGACCAGGCCTATCGCATACGTCATCGGCAGGAACGGCAACAAAAGGAACGGGCTGCTGTGCGAAAACGTGAGCAGGAACGTCAACGCCGGCAAACCAATCAAAGGATCAAGGCGTTGATCAAGGCAAGCGCAAGCCACGATGAAGCCGCTGATATCAAGCGGAATTTCATCTACAAGGGCCGTATTCGAAGCGTCCTGGCGACAAAGGAACAAATCCGGTCGATCAATGACGGTTCACTGGGGGTGGTGTATCTGAGCGGTAACTATCACCTGTTAGCCTCTGCCGAAGTTGAGGAGGTCAGGCAGTTTGCACCCGACCATGTCCCGGACCTCAGCGGTACCCAGCCCGAAGGCGAACTGGAACACCCGGTACCTGACGACCTGATCTGGTAGAAACCGCCAGCGCCATGCCTTCACCGGCAACCGGTATTAAAAATCAGAGTGAAATATTGGCCACCAATAATCTGCGTGCCTGTTCCGGACTGATGTCTTTGCGTTTTGCGTAATCCAGCAACTGGTCCTCGAGAATATTACCCAGGACAAAGTAACTGCTTTGCGGGTGTGCGAAGTAGTAACCACACACAGACGCGGCAGGTAACATCGCGAAGCCGCTGGTCAGTTGCATAGCGGAATTCTGTTCTGCATCCAGCAGTGAGAATATCTTTTCCTTTTCACTGTGGTCCGGGCAGGCGGGGTAACCGGGGGCAGGGCGTATGCCGCGATAGTTCTCGGCGATAAGCGCATCGTTGCTCAAAGACTCCTGGGGGTCGTACGCCCAAAGTGACCGGCGCACCAGCCGGTGGGTGTATTCAGCCAGTGCCTCGGCCAACCGGTCGGCCAGGGCTTTTAGCATGATGGATCCGTAATCGTCATGGCTTTGCTCAAATTCAACCAGTTTCTTCTCTATACCAAGACCTGCGGTAACCGCAAACAAACCGATGTGGTCCTGCAATCCGGAATCCGCAGGGGCAATATAATCAGCCAGGCAACGGTTGTGACGGCCACCTGCCTTGGGTTTTTGTTGACGCAGGAAGTTCAGACGTTGGTGCCCGGTTGCAGCGTGCTCACCGGTGCTGACGATTACGTCATCCCCATCGGCCGATGCACGAAAAATACCAATGGTGGCACGCGCACCGAGCCATCTTTGGGCAATGATCCCTGTCAACATGGATTGTGCGTCCGAGAACAGGTTGCGGGCGGCTTCACCCCTGTCTTTATCTTCAAATATCCCGGGGTATCGACCCTGCAGTTCCCAGGTTTGGAAAAATGGTGTCCAGTCAATCAGGGGTACCAGTTCAGCCAGTTCTATGTCGTCAAAAACATGTAGTCCGGGCTGTGCTGGCCGGCTGATATCCGCGTCTTTCCACACGGGTGAAAAAGCGTTGGTGCGGGCTTTTTCGAGACTTACCGGAGCTTGCCGTGAACTGCCCTTTGCACGCCGTTCACGCATGCCCGCATAATCCGCGGCGACGGTTTCGGCCAGCTTCGTGCGCCCGGTCCGGCTGCTGAGCTTGCGTGCAACGCCCACGGCCCGGGAAGCGTCTTTGACCCAGAACACACCGTTTGCATATTCCGGGTCAATTCGTAACGCGGTGTGTAGCGGTGACGTGGTTGCACCACCGATCATCAGGGGTTGTTGCATCCCCCTGCGTTGCATTTCGGCTGCCACCAACCGCATTTCCTCCAGTGAGGGCGTGATAAGGCCTGACAAGCCGATAATGTCCACTTCTTTACTGACCGCCGTCTCCAGTATGGTCTCGGCGGTGACCATGACACCGAGGTCAATGACCTCGTAGTTATTACAGCCAAGCACGACGCCGACGATGTTTTTGCCAATATCGTGCACATCGCCTTTGACGGTGGCCATCAGGATCCGGGTCAAGCTCTTTCTACCGACGCCTGCACGTTGTTTTTCCGCCTCGATATAGGGGGTCAAAACCGCTACCGCCTGTTTCATTACACGCGCGCTCTTGACCACTTGCGGCAGGAACATACGCCCGTCCCCAAACAGGTCGCCTACAACATTCATTCCGTCCATCAGGGGGCCTTCGATGACTTCAAGCGCCTTGTCCGAATTTTGCCTGGCTTCCTCGACGTCCGCTTCGATATGGGAGTTGATTCCCTTGACCAATGCGTGTTTCAGACGATCTTCCACCGATGCCTGTCGCCAGGCTTCGTCTTGCGTTTCGGTTTTGCGGGTACCGAGGAATTCCTGGGCCAGTTCGAGCAAACGGTCGGTTGCATCCGGGCTCCGGTTCAACACCACGTCTTCAACGGCATCACGCAAAACCGGATCGATCTCGTCATAGACTTCAAGCTGGCCGGCATTGACGATCCCCATGTCCATGCCGGCGCTGATGGCGTGATACAAGAATACGCTGTGGATGGCTTCGCGAACCCGATCCTGGCCGCGGAAAGAAAATGAGATATTGCTGACTCCGCCGGAGACCAGCACACCGGGACAGTCCTGTTTTATACGCCGGGTCGCCTCGATAAAATCCAGGCCATAGCTGTTGTGTTCCTCGATACCGGTGGCAACCGCGAAAATATTGGGATCGAAGATGATATCTTCGGGTGGAAAACCAACTTCCTGTGTCAGTATTTTCCAGGCTCTTTTGCAAATAAGGATCCTTTTTTCCAGCGTGTCCGCCTGACCATTCTCGTCGAACGCCATGACAATGACGGCCGCACCAAAACGCAAAACCGTACGTGCCTGGGCGATAAATGTGTCCTCACCCTCCTTCATGCTGATTGAATTGACCACCCCCTTGCCCTGCAGACAGGCCAGGCCGGCTTCCAGTACGTCCCAACGCGAGGAATCCAGCATCACGGGCACGCGCGCGATATCCGGTTCAGCGGCAATCTGGTGCAGGAAACGGGTCATAACAGCCACGGAGTCAAGCAGGCCTTCGTCCATATTGATGTCGATGATCTGGGCGCCGTTTTCAACCTGCTGGCGCGCCACCTCAACGGCGGCTTCGAAGTCATCCGCCTGGATCAAGCGCTGGAAAATTGCAGAACCCGTGACGTTGGTGCGCTCACCGACATTGACGAAATTCAGCTCAGGCATCAGTGTCAGGGGCTCGAGACCCGATAAGCGGCACCAGGGTTCTGGCTGTGGTAATGACCTGGGTGCCTGATTTTTCAATACGTCCGCGATTACACGGATGTGCTCGGGCGTGGTACCGCAGCAACCACCGGCCATGTTGATTAATCCATCGACGGCGAATTCGGCCAGTACACCTGCCATGTGGTCTGGTGTGTCGTCATAACCCCCAAGCTCGTTTGGCAGCCCGGCATTGGGATGCACACTGACCGGGCATTCCGAGATACGTGAAAGTTCCTGTAACCAGGGCCTCAGTTCAGTCGCGCCAAGGGCACAGTTCAAGCCGATGCAAAAGGGTTTGGCATGACGAACCGAATTCCAGAAAGCTGCAACGGTCTGTCCGGACAGCGTGCGGCCGCTGGCATCGGTAATCGTACCCGAGATCATGACCGGCAACCGGTGGCCAAGCTCGGTGAATGCATCATCAATGGCAACCAGCGCAGCCTTGCAGTTGAGTGTGTCGAAAACCGTTTCGACCATCAGGATGTCGGAGCCACCCCGGACCAGGCCGGTTGCGGCTTCTTTATACGACGCGCGTAATTCAGCAAAACTGACGTTGCGGAAATCCGGCCGGTTGACATCGGGGGACAACGAAGCGGTACGGTTGGTCGGCCCCAGTGATCCAACCACGAAGCGGGGCTTTGCGGGTGTTTGTAGTGTGGCGCGGTCTGCTTCGGCGCGCGCCAGACGCGCAGCCGCTTCATTCAGTTCCATGACCAGTGCTTCCATGCCGTAATCCGCTTGCGAAATACTGGTGCTGTTAAATGTGTTGGTTTCAACCAGGTCGGCGCCGGCATCCAGAAAAGCCCGGTGGATACCTGATATTTTCTCCGGATGTGTCAATGTCAGCAAGTCATTATTGCCCCTGAGGGGCAGGGGGTGATTTTTGAAACGTTCGCCCCGCAGATCATCTTCCCCGAGTTCAAATGCCTGGATCATCGTCCCCATCGCACCGTCGAGTATCAGGATTTGTTCAGCTATCAGGCGGCTTAATTGCCCGGAACGTTGCGGGTCCTTTAACGGTTGTGAATACATGATTGTCGTTTCAGGCCGGTTTTGAAAGTGATTTACTGGCGATCAGCGTCAGCACTTCAAAATTAGGAGTGCGTTTCTCAATGGCTGAAATCTGGATGTTATGCAGTTCAAGACCGGCCTGGCGACAGAATTTTCGCAGCTGCGGTTCGGTGAAACCGAGGTTGACGTGGTTATATGGCGTAACAGCATTTTTATGCGCGTGTTTTTGCAGGGTCACTGCCAGTAAACGGCCACCGGTCCGCAACACGCGACTGGCTTCATTGAATACCAGTTGCGCGCGGGTGGTATATGTCAATGCGTGCATCAGTAGCACGGTGTCAATTGAATCGTCTGCAACTGGCAATTCATGCATATCGCCGAGATCGAAACTGACGTTTGGGTAATCAAGCAGACGTTTTTTGCCGGCTTCCACGACCCTGGGACTGACATCAAGACACCTGATACGGTGCGCACGGGGTGCCAGCAGTTCAGCCAGCACACCATCGCCCGAGGCGATGTCCAGTACATCACCAAGCTCAAGCAATTGCGCTATGGCCCGCGTGGTCGCCTCCCACGTGCGTCCCGGCGAATAGTGGCGTTCCATATCGCCCGCGACGCTGTCAGCCCAGTTTGAATGACCCTTGCGTGCGTTCAATACCTGGGGTATGCGCTCGCTATCCTGTTGTATCAAAGGGTCCGAAGTGTTTGCGCGGAGCAACTCCCACAAGGCATCAAGACTGCTGTCCGCGATTTTTCCTGCCATCCGGTAATACACGAATACACCTTCGCGCCGGTCACTGACCAGGCCCGCTTCTTTCAGCTTCGCAAGGTGAGTTGAAACACGCGGTTGGGCGAGTTGCGAAATAGCCGCCAGTTCCGCCACGCTGAGTTCCTCGCGGTCAACCAGCATCAAAAGGCGCAGACGGGTGCTGTCAGAGAGCAATTTGAAATGCTGTGATGCGTGCTGAAGATCCATCATCTGCTTATATATCCTTCTATCTTGATTTAAAGATATAGTAGAGGTTAACCAGTGATGTCGACGGGGTCAACCCGCAGTGCCCAGCGACTTGTACACGGGTTTGGGTCGCAGCAGCTTTTTTTGATGTAAAAGCGGTGTTTCCAGCAGGTAAAGTCTTTATAATTTCTGCTACCCATACGCAAAAATTCAGAGGTAGCCGCTATGCAGTTCCAGTTTACCGAGGAGCAGCTGATGATCCAGGACGCGGCAAGAGATTTTGCCCGGTCCGAGATCATACCCGTAGCCCCGGAACTCGATGCCACCGGTGAAATAGAGTTTGAAGATTACCGCTGTCCCATCGAGTGGCGGCTGGGGGATGAAGGCCTGGGATTTAGCGACGCCATGACGGTGCTCGATGCCGGTAGGGTCGGGGTTGCGGCACAGGCTGTTGGCATCGCGCGCGCCGCCTATGAAGCGAGTGTGGAATATGTCCGTGAACGCCTGGCTTTTGGTCGGCCAATTGGCGCTTTCCAGATGATACAGGCTAAAATTGCGGATATGAAAACCAGGCTGACAGCCGCTGAGTTGATGGTTTACAAAGCGGCCTGGGACAAGATGCGGAGCCAAACAGACGGATCATCTCATACGCTCGGTGCCAGCATGGCAAAACTGTATGCTTCCGAAGCCGCCATGTTTATCACTCACCAGGCGGTGCAGATTCATGGTGGTATGGGCTACAGTAAGGAAATGCCGTTGGAGCGTTATTTCCGCGATGCAAAAATTACCGGGATTTACGAAGGTACCAGCGAAATTCAACGGATGGTGATCAGCCGTCTGGAGACCGGTCTGCGTTAGACGGGTAGAAACCGGCAGTAACAGGGTGCGGAGAACCAGTGCAAGCCAGTAGCAACAAAAGCAAGCAGTTATTGATCGAACAGGTAAAGGAAATTTTGGCCAACCGGATGCCTGCCAGGGCAGCCAGGCAGGCCGGATTGTTTTGCGATGCATTTTTCCATCGCGTACCAATGGAACATCTGAACCGGGAAACGCCGGTCATGATCGCCACCATGGTCACAGGTCAGCTTGATTTTTTGCAGCAATGCAAACCCGGTAACTTTTCAATCCGGGTATTCAACCCCGATAAACAAAAAGACGGCTGGGAATACCGGCATACCATCGTGGAATTAGCTAATGACGATATGCCGTTCCTGGTGGATACGGCCAGCATGGTACTGCAGGAACTGAACCTGGGTATACACGTGATTGTTCACCCGGTTTTGAACGTCGAACGGAATGCGGACGGTGCGTTGAAGGCTTTTCACCCCAAGGCCTGCAAACGTTCAGCAAAAGAGTCACTGATTCACATCCATATCGACAAGCAGACCGACGCGGGCGTTTTGGCGATGATTGAATCCCGTTTCAATTCGCGTATGGATATGGTTCGCACATGCGTGGCGGACTGGGGGGCCATGCAGGAACGTCTTGAAGTTGCCATTTCAGAATTTGGCACCAACGTGCCGGATCTGAGCAAGGCGGTCCGTAAGGAATGCGTAAATTTCCTGAAGTGGATCGGCAATGACCGGTTTATGTTTATCGGTGCACGAAATTATGACATTGTCCAGGATGGTGATACCGCTTTGCTCAGAGTTGTCGACGGCACCGGTCTGGGGCTGTTACGTGAGTTTGGCAAGACCATATTGAGCCGCCCGATGGCCAGTCTCAGCGATCAGGCGCGTTTCCATCAGAATGCACCGCTGATCATCACCAAGACCAATGCGCCATCGCCGATGCACCGTAGCGGTTACATGGATTATATCGGTGTGCTGCGGTTCGACGAAGAAGGCAAGGTCATCGGTGAATACCGGATTTTAGGCCTGTTTACGTCGTTTGCCTATCTGCATCGCGCTTCAGAAATACCCTTGCTTGCAATGAAGGTGCGGACCGTGTTGAAAAACTCGGGTCTGGCCGAGAACCGCCATGCACGGAAATCATTGCTGCATATCCTTGAAACACTGCCCCGGGACGATGTGTTGCAAGCCAGCAGTACCGATCTATTGGCGATCGCAAGAGGTGTGCTTGATTTACAGGATCGCCGTACGGTTCGCCTGTTTATCCGCAGGGAACGGTTTGGGCGATTTTTCTCCTGCCTGGTGTATATCCCCAGGGACCATTTCAATACCGAAAACAGAGAGAAAATCCAACGCATACTCAAACGGGCATTGAAAGGGGACAGGCTGGACTACGTGGTGCAGGTTTCTGAATCTGCGCTGGCCCGTTTGCAGGTGATCATAAGGCCGAAAACGGGTTGCGCCCCGCAACCTGACGTACGTGTGCTCGAAAACAAGATTATCAATGCGCTCCGCTCCTGGAATGAAGAACTGACCAATATCCTGATTCAAAAACACGGTGAAGAAACAGGTTTGAAATGGGGCAGAACACTGGGCAGTGCTTTGCCGGCGGCCTACAGAGAAGATGTCTCGCCATGGGTGGCGGCATTTGATGTCGAGAAGATCGCTATGCTTGAGGACGAAAACGATCTTCAATTGAGCCTGTACCGCCCACGTGCCAGGGAATCGGGCATTATTCGCTTCAAGTTGTTCAAACGTCAGTGCACGATCCCGTTGTCACACGTGCTGCCCATGCTTGAGGACCTTGGCTTGCACATCGTCAGCGAGCGTCCCTATGAACTGAAATTTGATGAAGAAGAATCGATCTGGGTGCAGGATTTTGACATGGTTTACGGCACCGGTGACGAACTGGACATCGAGGCCGTACGGGAGAGTTTCCAGCAGGCATTCGAGAACACCTGGCGGGGTATTACCATTAGCGATGGATTTAATGGTCTGATCCTGGCCTGTCAGTTGGAGTGGCGACAGGTAAAGGGAATCCGGGCCTATTGCAAGTACCTGTTGCAGACAGGTATCACCTATTCGCAGTCTTACATGGAAGAAACCCTTGCCAAACACCCGTTAATGGCGCGTTTGCTGGTGGAGTTATTCGATGCCATGTTTAACCCGGCGCGGGACAGTGAAAGCAATTACCGCAAGGAATTGGCAGCCAAAAACCTGCATCGGACGCTCTACGGTCTTTCAACCATTCAACATTCCAAAGACAGGGTATTGCTGGAACTGCTGGAAAATATTGTTAAAGCACGTCAAAAAGACCGGGCCACACAGGTTGCCACCATCAAGAGGGTTTTCAAACTTGCCCTCGCCAGGGTCAGCAGTCTGGATGAAGACCGGATACTTTTCTCCTTTTACGAAGTGATAAAGGGAACCTTGCGAACCAATTTCTACCAGCGCTCGAAGGATGGCGGTTTACTGGAATACATGAGTTTCAAACTCAACTCCTCAAAAGTACCCAGTTTGCCAAAACCATTGCCGTTCAGGGAGATCTGGGTGTTTTCTGCCCACACCGATGGCATTCACCTGCGCGGCGGCACGGTCGCGCGTGGTGGTTTGCGCTGGTCTGACCGTAAAGAGGATTTCAGAACCGAAGTACTAGGTCTCATGAAAGCCCAGAACGTCAAAAATACCATCATCGTGCCGGTTGGCGCCAAGGGCGGGTTTATCGTAAAACACATGCCTGAAAATGGAAGCCGTGATGAGGTTATGGCAGAAGTAATTAAATGTTATAAGATATTTATCAATGGTTTATTAGATGTAACTGATAATTTAGATGAAGATACGGTTATCCCGCCGGATGGCCTGGTTCGGTATGACAGCGATGACCCTTATCTGGTTGTTGCGGCAGACAAGGGCACGGCGACGTTCTCAGACACCGCGAATGCGATTGCACTAAAACGCGGGTTCTGGCTCGGCGACGCGTTCGCTTCGGGCGGTTCGGTAGGTTATGACCATAAAGCGATGGCCATCACCGCACGGGGCGCCTGGGAAGGGGTTAAACGCCATTTCCGCGAGTTGGGTCTCAATATCCAGAAAGAGCCCTTTGACGTGGTCGGTATCGGTGACATGTCGGGTGATGTCTTTGGCAACGGCATGTTGCTGTCAACACAGATCCAATTGCGGGCCGCTTTCAACCACCTGCACATTTTCCTCGATCCTGACCCCGACATAAAAGCGTCGTACAAGGAACGAAAACGGTTGTTCAAACTTCCCCGTTCGGGTTGGGATGATTACGATCGGGAACTGATATCAAAAGGCGGTGGGATATACTCCCGCTTTGAAAAGAGTATCCCGATCAGCAAGGAAGTTCGTAGTTGGCTGGGCATCGAAGATAAACAGCTTGCAACCAACGAGTTGATCAGCGTGCTACTCAAAGCTGATGTTGACCTGTTATGGAATGGAGGTATTGGTACTTACGTCAAGTCATCAAACGAAAGCAACGCCGACGTGGGCGATGCACAGAACAACTGGTTACGGGTCAATGGAAATGAACTACGCTGCAAAGTGGTGGGTGAAGGCGGAAACCTCGGCCTGACACAGCTTGGGCGTGTTGAGTACGCCCAATCCGGGGGCCGCATCAACACTGACTTTATCGATAATTCAGCCGGTGTGGATTGCTCCGATCACGAGGTCAATATCAAAATATTGCTTAACCAGGTCATGCGTGCCGGTAAATTGCGCCCTGACAACAGAAATAAGTTGTTGGCGGAAATGACCGGTGAAGTCGCTCAACTGGTATTGCGTAGCAACTACCTGCAATCACAAACCATATCCATGATGGAAGTGCTCACGGGCGCACGCCTGGGTGCCAAGCAGCACCTGATTTCAGTGCTGGAAAACCAGGGCATTCTTGATCGTGAACTGGAGCAACTGCCCGGTGATGAAGAATTGTCACGGCGCCGTCTGGGAGGGCAGGGGCTCTATCGCCCGGAACTTGCCGTTTTGCTGGCTTACAGCAAGATCATGCTGTACCGGCAACTGCTGGAATCCGATGTGCCCGAAGATCCGTGGTTATCGAAGGAGTTGCAGCGTTATTTTCCGGAACCATTGCAGGAAAAATACGCGAACTTTATGCACGGGCACCGTCTGAAACGTGAAATTATTTCAACCCAGGTGACCAACAGCATGGTGAATCGCATGGGCGCCTCATTTGCATTGCGGATGCACGAGGATACCGGCGCCACGGCGGCCGAAGTGGCGAGGGCTTTTACCATCGCGCGTGAAATTTTCAGAGCCCGTGATTTCTGGAGCCGTATCGAAGCACTGGATAACAAACTGGACAGCGATCTTCAGATCAGCGCACTGCTGGCGATGTGGAATCTGTTACGCCAGGCTACCCGCTGGGTACTCAACCTGCCTGGCCACAAACTGGATATCAGCGCGACCATTGAGCGTCTCGCACCCGGTCTGGAAGTACTGGAAGCAAAAATCAGACGCTCGCTGAATGAAACCGAAAAGGAACGGGTCCGGGAACGTGCCGAGCCCTTACTCGCCGGCGGCATGTCCAAAACGTTGGCAAACCGGACTGCAAGCCTGCATTTACTGTATCCCGCGCTGGATGTTGTTGAAACGGCTGCCAGGCGGAAAACCGATGCGCTTGGTGTCGCAACGGTCTTTTTCGGTTTGGGTGACAAGCTATACCTCAAGTGGTTACGCGCAAGCGTCGAAAAACTGCCGGTTGAAGGCCAGTGGCATGCACATGCGCGTGGTAACCTGCGTGATGAATTATATTCCAGCCATCGCAGGCTGGCTGGCAGTGTCCTGGAGACATTTCCGGACGCAAAAGACCCGGTCGGTAGCTGGATAGAAGCCAATGCTGCCGATGTTGACCGCGTTTCCCGGATGTTGAATGACATGTATGAATTACCATCGATGGATTACGCCACGGTTTCAGTTGCGGTCCGCTCCCTGGAACAACTGTTGGCGACAACGGAATAACCATGGCGATTCCGCGGGTCCACTTCATCGCCAGCCAGGTCAAACCTGCAGGGGACGCCGCTGCGGCAATGCAAAAGCGTTACGGGCAGTGTGATTTGGACGATGCCGAGGTCATTGTCGCTCTCGGTGGCGACGGGTTCATGCTGCGTACGCTGCATCGTCTGATCCACAGACGGCTGCCGATCTTTGGCATGAAGATCGGCAATGTGGGTTTTTTGATGAACCGGTATGGTGAAGATGACTTGGTGGACAGGCTGACGGCTGCCCGCCAGGTGAACTTGAATCCATTGCGTATGGAAGTCCAAACGGAGTCCGGTACCCATGCCAAAGCGCTTGCCATCAATGAAATTTCCTTGCTGCGCGAGACAAACCAGGCGGCCCACATACGTATCCTTGTCAATGATTCGGTCAAGGTGGAAAAGCTGGTCTGCGATGGCATACTGCTGTCGACGGCAGCGGGCAGTACGGCCTACAACTCCTCGGTTCGCGGACCGATTTTACCCCTGGGTACCGATGCGCTTGCATTGACGCCGATCAGCCCGTTCCGCCCCAGGCGCTGGACCGGTGCGATACTGCCTTGCTCTGCCCGCGTCACTTTTGAAGTGCTTGATCCATACAAACGTTCGGTCAGCGCCACTGCGGACGCGCACGAGGTTCGTAACGTCACCCGGGTGGATGCATTTGAAGACAAGAAAACGGAATTGATTCTGTTGTTCGACCCGGATCATTCACTCGAAGACCGGATACTGAACGAGCAATTCCTGTAGAGGGCAAATTGCACCTGTATCCGGGATACTGGTGCAATATGCAGACCTGGCCAATTCTCATGTTGTGAGAAAAGTAGTGCTATGCTGACAGTATGGTGATCGACAACATCCATGACCTGAATACACAACCCCTGGTCGTGGCGATTTCGTCGCGTGCCCTGTTCGACCTGGATGAAAGCCACGATGTGTTCGAATTGGAGGGTCTTGAGGCGTATGCTGATTTCCAGCGCAGCCGGGAAAATGAGTACCTGCAGCCCGGCGTTGCCTTTCCACTGGTCAAAAAATTGCTGGCTTTGAATGATGATGAAATCAGCCATCAGGGTGTGGAAGTCATACTGATGTCGCGCAATAGCGCCGATAGTGGTCTGCGGATATTTAACAGTATCGAACACCATGACCTCAATATCGAGAGGGCCGTTTTTACAAATGGTGAGAGCCGGTTTCGTTATATGCAAGCCACCGGTACCGATCTGTTCCTGTCCGCCCATGCCGAAGACGTGCGCCGCACACTGCGGTCGGGATTCGCCGCGGCGATGATATTACCCGGCGCAACGGGCCGCGCGGGTAGCAGCCAGCTGCGTATCGCCTTTGACGGCGATGCCGTGTTGTTCAGTGACGAGGCGGAACGGGTATATCAGTCAGAGGGGTTGGAAGCATTTTCCCGGTGGGAAAAAAAGTACGCGAACACGCCATTGCCGGGTGGCCCTTTCAAACCCCTGATGCAGGCCCTGCACCGTATCCAGTCCTCCTACCCGATCGAAAACAACCCCATCCGTACGGCGCTGGTGACTGCAAGATCGGCACCTGCCCACAAACGGGTGATCCTGACTTTGCGGGGCTGGGGTATCCGCATTGACGAGGCGCTGTTCCTGGGTGGCAAACCCAAGGGGCCTTTCCTGGCTGCTTTTGGCGCGGATATCTTTTTTGACGACCAGCAGGTGCATTGCGAATCGGCGAGGGAACATGTCGCGACGGGTCATGTACCGCACGGTGTCAGAAATCAATAACCCGGTTGAAACCCCCGGTTGCAGTGCAAAAGTGAGACCCGAAAAAACAATTTTTCAGTCACCGGGTGCCAGGGATGCCTCCCGGACCGCACGGAATTCGTTGCCCTCAAACCATTGTGGCCATTCGTTGCTGTTGGCAAGCCGTTTGCCGATATTGAAAAACAGTTTGAGGTCTTCAACCGCCGCGTCTACGTCCCAGTCATCATTGACTTGATCTGCTGGTGAGTGGTAACGGTTTTTGACATAGTCCGCGTTGCGTTGGGTGATGTAATCAGCACCGTGGGTGCGGTCGACCGTACCACCGCGGGCATATAATATCGGAACGCCTTTTTTGGCAAAATTGAAATGGTCCGACCGGTAGTAAAATCCTTTTTCCGGCGTCGCTTCCGGCGTCACGGTCCGGCCATATTGCCGGGCCTCTTCGGCGAGTACCGTTTCCATTTCCGAACCACCATGGCCGATGACGACCACGTCACTCATTTTACCGCGGAAGTTCAAACGGTCCATGTTGATACCGCCGACGGTTTTGTTAAGCGGAAAGGCCGGCGTGCTTGCGTATGCTTTCGAACCCAGCAGGCCGGATTCTTCCCCGGTAACCGCCAGGAAACCCACGCTGCGCTGCGTCGGTGTTGGCAGTTTCGCAAAGGCCTGGGCGATTTCCAGCAGCCCGGCGGTACCGCTGGCGTTGTCTTCAGCGCCATTGAAGATGAAATCGCCTTCCTGCCCATCCTGATGCGGGGCCGTGCCGAGGTGGTCCCAATGGGCCATGTAAATAAATAGCTCGTCCGCCCGGCTGCTTCCCGGGACGATGGCGCCGACGTTGAAGGACTCGGCACGCTGGATGGTATTGCGGATATTGACATTGGCGGACAAACCCATGGATTGCGGCTTGACCGGACCTTGTGCGGCGTCCGCGGACAATGATTCCAGGTCCATGCCGCCAGCATCGAATAATCTCTGTGCGACCTCATATTGCAGCCAGCCTTCGACCTTTAACTGGTCCATGTTGTCGTTGTCCGTAGCCAGGTGAAATTGCGGGCCTTTCCAGCTGTCTTCGACCACGTTCCAGCCATACCCGGCAGGCGCGGTCTGGTGAATGATCAGTGCCCCTGCTGCTCCGTGCCGGGCGGCTTCTTCAAATTTATAGGTCCAGCGACCGTAATAGGTCATGGCATTGCCGTTGAACAGTTCCGGGTTCTGGGTCGCGTAGCCGGGATCATTGACCAGGATAACGACCGTTCTGCCTGCCACGTTGATACCTTTATAGTCATTCCAGTCATATTCAGGAGCGACGATGCCATAGCCCACCCACACCAGTTCACTTCGGGACAGGCCATTTTCTTCCAGTACCTGCGGGCTGCCGAGCATGACCTCCGAGCCATAGGCAAAAGAACTTACATTGCCTTCCGGGTCACTGATGGACAATGACATCGCCGCGTCCGCTTCGATGGAAACCAATGGCACAGCTTGGCGGTAGCTGTCGCCAAACATGGGTTTCAGACCCATCTCCCTGAATTGTTGCTCGAGGTAACTCAATGTCAGGCGCTCGCCTTCGGTCATCGGTGCGCGACCGCCGAATTCATCCGAGGCCAATGTTGCGACACGCTCCAGCAGACCGGTATTTTCAATTTGTTGAATAGCCCCGTCGTTGGCTTGCGTCAAGGTACTGGCACCAACGGCAATCAGCGTGGTCAGCGCGCCACGTAGTAAGGCATCTGGATGGCTAATGTTCATATTTGTCTCCGGGGTAACGGACCTGGCCTGTTTATGACCATGCCGTGTGGCTGGGATTATAGAACGAATCTCTTCAAAGGCTATTTTATAATGATGGGCTCCGCTTGAAGGTCAATTCCAAATCGGTTGTTGATTGAACCACGTATCTTGCTGGCAAGATCGAGCAATTCGTTGCCACTGGCCTTGCCGTGGTTCAGAAGCACC
>Ga0255052_10001168_pt1 | contig 20056 bp, 16 predicted proteins | sample JV7_2_21_MG_FD_188632 | JGI IMG/M metagenome (GOLD analysis project Ga0255052, IMG submission 188632) | Seawater microbial communities from Jervis Inlet, British Columbia, Canada - JV7_2_21 | ecosystem: Environmental > Aquatic > Marine > Inlet | place: Canada: British Columbia | collected... | reverse complement strand
CAAAACCATGGTAAAGTATGCTCGTGGACATCGGATACCTCCTGCTCAAATGGCTGTTTGTCAGGATGTATCTTAAACGATGTCCACTTTTTAAAACATCAGGTACTCATTTTTACGATGAACCAAAATTTATTTGTTTAGTTGAGATGGATCAGAGGAAAGTTTCTTTATAACATCAATTATTTCAGGTGGCATGGAAAGTTTTCCGAGATAGTCCGGTATGGGAACATCATGTTGTACTTGATACCTAAAATCTATAATAGTCACACCAACAATGTCAGAGGTTATGGTATCCCTACGAACCATTATCCCATACTTTTTGACCTCGGTATTAGCGGGCTTTGGTACACCAACTGACAGGTATAAGACATCAGATGTCTTGTCGTATGAATATTTAACTGGTTTCTTCATGGCGGTTCCAAATTATTTCAGCATCCGGTGGTTCTGAAGTCCCACTAGAAAATGCCGTTTTAACGTATCCTCTTTTCTTCTCTTCATCCCTAGTTGCAGCTACGATAACATATTCCGAAGTATTAAATTCCTGCGATATGGTTCTCATATATACAACAGACTTGGGATGCAAATCTGGTTGTCGATAAATGAGATCAGGATCGCTAATGGTGTCCTTCATATCTTCAAGATGTCTCGACATCTCCGGGTGGCGGTCAAGAATATGATCCTGCCAAGTGTCCTCATGTAGAGTTACAGTGTAGTCTTGAGGATCCTTTATGCTAAAACGTTTTTTGGTCATTTCTTTTTCTTGGGTTCAAGGGGGATCTCACCAAACATTTTTTCATAGTCGGCTATCAAATTTGACATAATACCGGTAGTTCTTTTTGCTGTCACCATTGTGATATATACACTGGCTAGGACCTCGCGATTATGAACTTGTTCAGTGCGTCTTTCCTCTGCAAAGTCTAATCTCATTTCTCCACTTTCAGTGACTGTCATCCCAACAATATTGGAAAAATAGGTTGTTGCAGAGTCAAAGTTAGTGACTATTTTGGGTTTTTTTTCGGATGTGCCAACCTGTTTCATACTTGTTTTACGCGCCATGACATTTCTCCTATTAGATTATATTGATAGCTCCATCTGGTTTCGAACGATTTAACCACAAAGGTTTGAGATCCGCTTCGCCCGAGTCGTGGCCTCCCGTTGTTCAATGCAAGCATGCCAGGAGCCCGGGAAAGAATAGGGCATTCCGTGTAGCGATGGAACACTTGCACTTGAACTGTTGTAAATCCGCCTGGCCGTTGAGGGAGCGACACCGGCCACGCGTCGGATATAGTCTACATTTGCTCTCCTGCCAATAATCGCACCACGTCCATAAATAGTGAAGGCGCGCTCAAGAGGAATGACCGGGAACCGCTCTTCAAACGGCACCTCGCGGGCGGCCTGGCCTCGACTTCTCTCCGTCCAGTATGTCCCGGCTAAATTGCCAGCCTCACAGCTACATACGTCGCCAGCCTGGAACTCCAGGCACCGCTCAACCGCTATATCGGTCATCCTGATCGGACAATACAAAGCATTGTCCGCCGGTTGTGGCGCTTCGTGTTGGCCTTGATCCCAAGCCAGCTTCTGGAAGGAGGACGCCCAGGACAAACCATACCCTGTAGCTGATGCGGAATGAAACCAGCCATCTCGCTGTCCTAGAATTTCAATTTTCCCTTTAAAATCACGCATAAAGGCGGACCTCCAAATGTCTATGGGACAATTCTATACGATATGAGATGAATTTAATCAAGGAGATTCAGGAGGTGATTTATGGAACGTTTAATTTCGATGAAAGAGGCTGCGGCGATGCTGGGAGTTGGGAGAGCATCTCTCTACCGACTGCGCGAGTTTGACAAGAGCATGCCGCGGGCGGTGGAGATCTCCCCAAGAAGGATTGCTTTTCGCTTGTCCGAGTTGGAGGCTTGGATTGCATCCAGGCCTGTTGCCGAGAAGGGCCCCGGCTTTGAGAAACGACAGGAGCTGGGGTTGAAGGCCGCATCGTCTCGGAGCAATTGCAAGTAAGCGGCCGGGATCCAGACGCGAAATTTTGAGCGGGAGGCGGGAAGATGCGATACGGTGAAGTTCATTCAACACTATGGCAGGAGGTCAGGTTTGTGAAGGTGTCGCCCCTTGCACAGCGCCTTTATCTGTATTTCCTGTCAGCCCCAGCGAGCAACTGTATCGGGTTCTACCAAATCCCACCGGGGTATGCTTGCACTGATCTGAAATGTCAGGATCAGGAATTTCGGGAGTGGCTTGGCGAACTCGTCCAGGTGGATTTAGTCCGCTGGGATCCTGGCCACAACGTCGTCCTGATAGTAGATTATTTGGCCGAATTTCCGATCTGCAATCAGTCCCATTTTTCGGCAGCGTTAAAACAATTGAAGGGCCTGCCGGATACTTCACTGACCACTGAATTGGCAGAGATCATCAAGGCGATCCCCGACGAGAGGTTGAGTTCGCCGAAGGGTCAAAAACGAGAATGGACCCTGGCGCTACTGAAAGCCCTTCCTGGACAGGGGTGTCCACAGGGGTGTCCACAGGGGTGTGAGCACCGTTCTGTCCCTGACCCTGACCCTGTCCCGGTCCCTGTTACTGAAGAGAACTCTTTATTAGAAAAAGAATCATCTTCTTCGGTAATAGAGCAGGAGAAAAAAACAGCCCCTGTTCAGAGCAGGGATTTAAAGGCACGGATGGCGATGGCTTGGAATAGTTCTTTTGGGAAAGATCCAAACCCCGCCCAGATGAGAATCTTGCTCGACTACGTTTCGAAGTTAGATCCTGAAATTGTAACCGCTGGCATTTTAGCGACTGGAGGGCGGGATCCGAGAAGCCCCATTGCCTACCTCAAGAAGGTCCTAGACCAAAAGCTTGAGACCCGGGAGGCCACAGCCTCCGAAGCCCAGCCCGACAACTTTAAAGCAGATCGGCGGGCCGACGAGGAAGCCGCGGAACTGGCGGCGGCCGCGTGGAAGCAGGTCGAGAGTCTGCCGACTGATGAACAGGAAAAGCTCCGAGAAGGAGCCATCCGGGCATTGGAATCGGATTTCAAACCGGAATTCATCCTGGCCCCTTTGATCCAGGCCAAGATGGTGGAATTGTTCCAGGATCCACCGGAGTCGGATCCGGCCTCGGGAGGGGTCGAGGATCCTTGGTGATTTATTTAGATTTGCGGGCACGGAGGGCGCCTCCCGGCTCCAGTCCACCCCGCAATTGCCGCGCCGCCCGGCGGGTGAATTCTCGGGCGGGTCTTTGCTCATGGGGGGGCCGACTGGGCAACGGCCGGTCCCCCAACTTTTCAACCTTTGAGAGCCACGAAAGGAGCAAATAACAATGACTGAAAAAGTTGATTATTCAGAATGGACTTCGGAGCAGAAATCAGCCGAACTCGACAGACTTGCACGGCGCGAAAGCCGAAAATTTGTGAGTTCCTACGCGGTAGCCGTTGAGGAGATTCTGGACCGGCACCCCTCCCTCGAGCCTGAAGCCGATCTTCCCAGCCTCACCAGGAGTCCGGCGGACCGATATGATCCGGATGAGCGCGAACTCATGTTGAAAATCGATGAGAAAGTAAGGGCGCTCCGATTCAAGGATACAACTTTAACTTACGAGCAGGCCCTGGAGAAGCTCCTGGAGGACGATCCAAAGCTGGCAAAGCAATATTACGACGCACAGTGACCGCCGCTCAATGCTCCCCTGACCGGAGGGTAAATTGAGGGCCAGGGGGGCGCTCTGAAAACCTCACAGGCGGCCTCTGTGTGCGCCGGGCGTAGAGCCGCGCGGCCAGAAAGGCGGAAAATGAAGGATACAGCAACCAAAAGGCGCTTCATTCAGATGAGGGCCCAGGGCCAGTCTTACGCGAAATGTGCGGAGGAGCTCGGGACAAGCAAAAGAACTCTCCTCACCTGGGCGAAGGATTTGGAAGTTGAGATTTCCAACTTCAAGGCTGTGGCGTTAGAGGCTCTCTACGAGGAATTCTTTATTTCGAGAGAGGCTCGGGTCCGGATCCTTGGAGCGCAATTGAAATCTGTTAAACAAGAGTTGGAGAGCCGTGATCTTGAAGGCGTGGCGACCTCTGTCTTGCTCACCTCATTTCTACGGCTTGTCGAAGCTCTGAAGGCGGAAGAGATCCCGCTGGAGTTTGAAACCCCGATCCCGGAGGATGAAACGGAAACCGAGCGGTTCAAAAGAGAAGCGGGCCTGGTAACACTCCTCCCGTGACGGCTTGGGAACCAAAACTACCCTAAAATTTCACCGAATACATTTAATTAAATTGGAGTTTTTGCGGGAAAAGGTCGAAATTTTTGATAATCTTCACAGTGGCAACTTCGATTGCTCACCTTTCTTGCCCTTTGCCTTGGGAGCTTTTTTGAATGTCACTCCTACTTGCTGGATTGGGGGCATTTCGATTTTCTTGCCATCAAGCAGTTGGGCCACTGTTAAAAGTTGAATTTTCGGATACTTTTGTCCCCACATTTCAGATTCATAGAAGCCTGCTGTCGCCTCTTCGGTTTTCATGGGACCAGTAGGCTCTTGCATTGAAATGAGAACTCCGAGAGCGGCCTTCTCTCGGTCCAGGACACCCTTTAGGTCTCGGACGTGAGGAGAGCTGGTTTTCCCGGCCTTCACTGACAGGATTACACTCTCAAAAATTCCGGGCTTGTCTCCTTGAAAGATAATCCGCCCGTCAATGCCCTTGTCTGCGCCCTTCTTCAGTTCAATAGGCCGTGCTCCCACAAGGCCAAGAGCCCACCATTGGAATTGATACGGATCGGATTCGGCAAGCCGCTCGGCGTCGGGTGCGCTTGTCGGTTCGCCCAAAACAACGTATGGCCGCTTTGTTGGGTCGCCATACTCTGCCTGTTCTTCCGCCGCGACAGCTGTCTTACTTTTTGCCGACGTTACCTGTTCGATACCAAAAGAATCTCTCAGACGTTCCTTGATGAGCGTAATAGCCAGGTGCGTGACATCAATACCGATCCACCTACGGTTCAGCTTTTGCGCGACTGCTGTTGTTGTTCCGCAACCGCAAAATGGATCAAGTACAATGTCGCCCTCGTTGCTGCTGGCCTGGATGATTCTTTCAAGTAAGGCTTCTGGCTTTTGGGTAGGGTAGCCAAGGCTTTCCTTACCTGCAGATTGTTTTATATCATCCCAATCATCAGTAACAGTGCGGCCCTTTGAATCATCGAGATATTTTATGTATTGAGGCACTGCACCGGGCTTCAATTGAACCACTATCCCTTCGTCATAAGCTTTTTGCATTCTTTCTTTTGTCCATCGCCACACCCTTGTTACTCCAAGGAACTCATAAGTTAAATTCGGTCTGTTATCGTTGGGATTCAGAAGTGGGAGCAACCGGTAGCGCCTTCCGTTATCATCAATGTGACGATAGGCCTTGTCTATATACCCAGGGTCGTGCTCAGCATATATAGGGTTAAATAATGCCTTATCTGATTTTGAATAACGAAGAATAATATCCCTACAATTAGTAAAATTAATCTTCATGTGACTTTTGGGATTTGAACGCCGCCAAGATATTTCATTGCGATAATTACTTGCACCAAAAATTCCATCCATGAGCATTTTTAAATAGTGGCTTGCCGTCGTATCACAATGTAGGTAAATGCTTGCTGTCGGCTTCATCACACGTTTGAGTTCCACAAGGCGAGGGGCCATCATCACGAGGTAGGCCAGCATGTTGCATTCACCCATGAAGGTCCGGAACGCCTGAAGGCAGTCCGCAACACGTCCTCCTGCGATTACCATCTCAGCGAAAACGGATTCGCTATCCTGTGTCCATGTCCATGTGTCGGTGAATGCTTGAATCTGACTAGCGGCTTTGCTTCCGTTTTTTTCCGCGAACAAAACATTGTATGTGGCATTTGAATTGAAGGGCGGATCCAGATAGACAAGATCAACCGTCTCGTCTTTCACGTAGCGGCAAAGGATATCCAGGTTGTCACCATAGTATAATTTATTTTTCAAGGCTTCCTCCCAATTCATTTATTGATAAATAGATTACACGGCAAATCTGTTGGAATCAAGACAAGTCAAGCACTGAAAAAAGAGATTTCCGCATGCTTTCTTACTGTGAAGGGTTTCCAATTATTTTCCCACTTGACACCCCTTCCCTGATTCCCTCATTCTAAATCTGTAGTTTCCGAGGGTGTGGGGGCCAATAATCCCCCTTTTCTCTATCCGTAATCTATCCGTGGGGGTGTTATATGTCCGAAAGTGGGTGGGGAGTGGCTAATGAAATTCTTCAATGGTTGTTGGGTCTGTCTGGATGGGCTGCTTTTGGGTTTCAATTGCACCGCTGGAAAAAAACGATTCCAAAGGTCGTTGTTGATGGAAAGTCCAGATATTACCAAAAAAATAAACTTCATGTAGCTGTCGATATAATTAACGAGGGACTGTTGCCTACATCAATAAAACAGATTGAGTTTTTCTTTAGGGGGAAAAAACTGAAACCCACAAGAGAGAAGAACAAAACCTTACATCGTGCCCTAAACTCACATGAATCTATTAATTACAGCGATGAATTGTTTTACATAAATATTCCTACGGAGGGAGATAGTGTACTCTGTGTGATTCACCACTCATTCTCAAAAAAACCGGTCCATAAAACCTTACAAATTAAAATCGATCTCCCCTCTTGACACATTCCCCTTGACTCCACCTGGCTACCCCCTAACGGAGCCCCGTTTGTTACCTGAATCGTTACCTACAACAGATAAAAGAGAACAAGGGGTCACAGATAACGCTGCAACCCCTTGATTTTACTGGTGGAGACGATGGGATTTGAACCCACGACCCCCTGCATGCGAAGCAGGTGCTCTCCCGCTGAGCTACGTCCCCTTAAATAGTGATGACTTCGTAAGAAGTCATCAACGCGCCCATTGAGGGGCGCCCAAATCAACAACTTGCATAGCAAGTTGTTGATTTGTGAGGAAAGTGAAAATGACACTTTTCACTTTCCGTTGAGTAAAAAGCCATGGATGGACTTTTTACGACCCTATCAATAGTGAAACGGTACTCCGTCCTCGAGCTCGATGTATAAACATGATTTTTCAGGAGCATAAACTACTTATCGGCTGCCTTTTCAAGCTTTTTACCGGCCTTCTGAATGTCCTTGCCAAGCCCCTCTACCGTACTGCAGGCGGCTAAGCTTACTACTATGAATACGCTCAATAACGCAAAGGATAATCTTTTCATGTTGTGATCTCCATGTTCTGGGAACCAGGAAACAGATTAACTCAAGAAAGCTACCGGATTATAACAGAATGAAGACGATATTCAATACAGACCATAAAGTCCAATCCCATTTAATATTCGTCAAAAGTAGTTTGACAATACTCTAACCGTTCGGCAGGCTCACGGTCCTGAGCAAAGTCGAAGGATTTCTAATGCTCTAATGCTCTACCCCACCCCTCCTGCCTCTTGCCTTCTGCCTGCTTTTCCATCCACAAACCCTCGCTCCAGAAATATGCTAAATTTGTACATATAATTCTTGACGTTGAACTTTGAACATTGAACGTTGAACCTGGAGAGCTTGACTCCGCCGAATCGGAGGACACAATGCAGATAGGAATGGTCGGACTCGGAAGAATGGGAATGAACATGGCCAGGAGGCTCCTTCAGAACGGGCAGGAGGTTGTGGCCTATAACCGCTCCTTCGACAAGACCGAAGAGATAATGAAAGAAGGCGCAATCGGGGCAAAAACTATAGTCGAACTTGTCAAAAACCTGAAACCGCCGCGAGCGGTCTGGATCATGCTGCCGGCAGGCGTTCCGGTTGATGCCACCATCGATGAACTGAAGGACCTGATGGAACCAGGCGACGTCATCATCGACGGTGGAAACAGTTTCTACAAGGACGACCTCCGGCGCTCTGAAGAGCTTTCCGGGACAGGGATCCACTACATGGACGCAGGTGTTAGCGGAGGCATATGGGGCCTTGAGGTCGGCTACTGCCTGATGATCGGCGGCCCGGAAGAGTCTTACAACTACCTTGAGCCTGTTTTCAAGGCACTGGCACCTCCTGAAGGGTACCTTTACTGCGGACCTGCAGGGGCCGGTCATTTCGTCAAGATGGTCCACAATGGTATCGAGTACGGGATGATGCAGGCATACGGGGAGGGCTTTGCAATCCTGGAAGCCTCCCCCTACAGTGAATCTCTGGACCACTCACAGGTTGCCCACCTCTGGAATCAGGGGAGCGTAGTCAGGTCGTGGCTCCTGGAGCTGGCTGAAGACGCCTTCAGCGAAGACCCCAGGCTCCAGGGCATTGAAGGGCATGTCTCAGATTCGGGTGAAGGACGCTGGACGATACAGCAGGCCATCGATACCGACGTGCCCGCGCCTGTCATCACGATGTCTCTCTTTTCCAGGTTCAGCTCAAGGGATACAAACCTGTTTTCGGACAGGGTCCTCGCGGCATTAAGAAACCAGTTCGGGGGCCACGCAGTAGTCTCCTCGAAAAAGAAGAAACGAAAGTAAGGGCATGAGCAAAAAAGACAGGCCCACCGAAACCACCCTGGAAACGATAGTTGAAGGGCACGTGACCTCCGAAACAGTTTCGCCTGAAGATTGTCTTCTGGAAAGCCCGCCTGACCCATGCACAATCGTGATCCTTGGCGCATCCGGTGACCTGACCTCCCGCAAGCTTATACCTTCCCTATATAACCTTTATATAAACAACGGCCTCCCGGACCCCTTCCTGATCGTGGGCTGTGCCAGGAGTGAAATAAGCACAGTCGAGTTTCGCGTCAAACTCCGCAGCGGCGCTGAGGAATCGAGGCATGATATGAAGAGATGGGCAGAATTTGAACCCCGTCTTCACTATCTGCCCATCTCCTATGACTCTGAAGGTTCCTACCTTGAGCTTGCGAACTTTCTGAGGGATCTTGAGAAAGATGTGAACACTGCTGGCAACCGCATTTTTTATCTCTCCCTTCCCATGTTCCTCTACAAAACCACAGCACAGCTTCTCGGCAGTGCGGGACTCTCCGCGGAAAACGTGGGTGGCAACGGCTGGTCCAGGATAGTGGTGGAAAAACCCTACGGCAGCGACAGGGCTTCTGCGGCCGATCTGGACAGAACTATCCATGAGAGTTTTAACGAGAGTCAGATCTTTCGCATCGACCATTACCTCGCCAAGGAGACCGTCCAGAACATCCTCATGTTCCGCTTCGCCAACGCAATCTTCGAGCCGATCTGGAACCGTAATTACATTGACCACGTTGATATCATCGCTGCTGAGACCCTGGGCGTGGAAAAAAGGGCCGGCTACTACGAAAAGGCCGGAGTCCTGCGGGACATGTTTCAAAACCATATGATGCAGCTTCTGGCACTCACCGCAATGGAACCCCCGAACGACTTTGAGTCAGATGCTGTTCACAACGAAAAGGTGAAGGTGTTCGGCGCGCTCCAGCCCTTCCCTACTGAGGATGTGTACGGGAACCTTGTCCTGGGGCAGTACGGACCCGGCATAGTAGATGGTGCAAAGGCCCAGGGCTACAGGGAAGAGGCGGGGGTTGATGACGAGTCGCTTACTCCCACTTTCGCCATGATGAGGGTCTTCGTGGACAACATGAGAGGGCAGGGTGTTCCCTTCTACCTCACCTCCGGCAAGCGGCTGGGAGCAAAGCTCACCGAGATCGTCATAAAGTTCAGGGAAATGCCTCACTCCATGTTCAGGGATATCCTGGGAGACGACATATCAGAAAATATCCTGACCATGGGAATCCAGCCCGAGGAGCATATTTCACTTAAGTTCCAGACCAAGAGCCCCGGGGCAAAGGTGTGCCTGCGCTCTGTGACCATGGATTTTAACTATCAACAGGGGTATGACGGCCCGACTCTCGCAGCCTATGAAAAAGCGCTTACAGATTGCATGAACGGCGACCAGATGCTCTTCTGGCGGCAGGACGGTATCGACCTGACATGGAAGTTCCTGGAGCCGGTTCTGGAAGAGTGCGAAGGATGCTCGGACAGGGATGAGCGCTTAAAGGCCTACGATGCCGGCAGTTGGGGACCGGTTGAAGCGGCTGAGCTTAAGAAATTACTCACTATGACCAGATAATCCCTTTTTACCACAGAGTCACAGAGACACCCTTCGGGTGAGTGCGAAGGGCGTAGGGCGAAGGGCGTGGTCTTAAGAGCAGTCATTGCGAGGAACGCAGTGACGAAGCAATCTTGTGGTTAGTTGATCTTGGACCTTGGATTTTGGGTCTTGGATCAACACACCCTGGAACTGGCTAAAGCGCTTCCAATACTCGCTGTAATCGCTCCGACACTTCATTCGCTATCGGCGCTAATTCCTCATTCCCCACCGGCCGCATAACGTCCTCGGGGCTGATCGCTGAAACTCCTGTTTTTCCGTCCTCACCCTCCTGCACAACCACGTTACACGGCAGCATCAGGCCGATCTGCTCCTCTATCTGAAGGGTTTTATATGCCAGTGGCGGGTTGCAGGCTCCAAGTATGATGTAAGGCTTAAAATCCACATCCAGTTTCTCTTTCAGGGTCGCCTTCACATCGATCTCCGTGAGCACACCGAAACCCTCCTCCGCCAAGGCCTCCCTGACCTTCTCAACAGCCAGGACGTAGGGTATGTCAACTATGGTTTTGAAATAATACCTGCCCTTTTCCATTTAAGCACCTCCACATGATTTGTTTTTTATAATTACAGTATAGCCTGAAAAAAAAATCGCGGGTCTCGCTTGCTCTGACCCCAATTCGCCGACCCCAATTCGCCCAATTCCCTAATGACTGCTTGTACCCCCTCCCCTTATGTTCCCCTCCCGCCAGGGGAGGGGTGAAAATAAATGCTCTAATGTTCTAACTCCTAATACTCCAAGCCCCAAATCACCACTAAAACTCCAAAAATCCATATATTTAATATGGACACTGCTGTTATTTGAGGTTATAGTAACAAAATTGGCACTTTACAGAGTAATGTGGGGGTTCCAACAGAGTAAAATTATTGCACGCTTGGGGGTAGTATGCTTTCTTTGTTCAGAATTTACAACAGAGATTCCCGTCACTTCATCTTGCTTTTCCTTGTGTTATTTCTCCTGACAATTTTCTCCTGCCAGAGAGCCGGCACTCCGATCCCGGCAGCGTCTACGGAAGCACTGGATCTATCGGAACATCCAAAATACAGTCTCTACAACTTCAGCAACGAGGAGCACATCGTTGATATCGGGATCCAGCCCCTGTGGATACCCACCAACACCATCGTAGAAACGATGAAGCTCGATGAAATCCTTTCAGAAACCATGGAAAAACTGGGAATGAAGTTGCGTTTTCACTCCTTTTACAAGGGTGCGGATGTAAACTATTTCATGGAGCGCGGGGATCTGGAAGTCGGTATAGGCGGTGATATGCCGGCCATCACCGCTGCAGCTAACTTCGATGTTTTCATACCGACCATTATTCAACAGGGGTTCGCATCCATAGTCGCCAAGGAGGTGTTCCTTCAGTCCAGCCTCAGGGGCAAGAGGGTCGGTTACGCTCTCGGGTCCAACGCCCATTATGCACTCCTTCAGGCAATCACTGCAGGGGGGCTTACGGAATCCGATGTTATCCTGGTGCCATTGGACGTGAACGAGATGCCGGGAGCCCTGGACAGAGGCCGTATTGACGCCTTCTCTGCCTGGGAGCCTACTCCCTCCATCGCAGAAGCTACCTTCGATAAACAGCGCCGGATCTTCAAAACCATGACAAGCGGGTATCTCTATTTCACGCGTTCCTTTGCAGAAAGATACCCGAAGGCAGTGAATCATATCCTCGCCTCCCAGATACGATCCATGAGGTGGCTCCGAAGAGGAAATTCTAACATGCGTGTAGCTGTCAAGCGGACAAGGACTGCCTGGGAGGAGTTTTCAGGGACTGAATTGGCCCTTTCTGATGAGAAAATATCGAATCTTAACAGTGAGGACATCCTGGGTGTAACGTCATACCCGATCATTCCCAAAAACTCCCTGTTAGAAAATGGGTCCTTACACAGGGAATTCATTTTTTTGAAAAAGCTCGGGAAGATACCGGAATCCACCCAATGGGATGTAGTCGTGTCGAAATTTGACAGTAGATTGATAAAAATAATTATCGAGCAGCCCGAGAAGTATATGTTGCACAAATTACGCTTTGCTGGTTCTGGAGAGACAGGTGACGAACCCCACTGAAACCGCAGTCCGGCGTAGGGAAATTCTTTTATTCTTCAGCCTCAGGGTCCGATTGATGATCGGAGTCGGGCTTTTAATGGTTGGCACCTTTGCTGCCAATTACGTCATCACGGTCTACGGAATTCCAGGCATCAGTCTTGAAGGAAGCTTCAAAAATCGCCAGTCTGAGGTCTTCAAATCACTGAACCTGACGGCTGAGCTGAAAAAGGATCGCCTCGTGCGGTGGCTGCGGGAGCAAAAGTCGCTGGCAACTCTCCTTGCGGATGATAACGAGATCAGGACAGGTATTTACACTAGCAGCTCAGTTTTCAGATCCATGTTGAAAACGAAATCCGGCAGAGGAGAGATAATCGCAAGTTTGAAGGCCGAAAAAACATATAAACATGTCATCGAGCATTTATGGTTATTTAAAAATACATACGGAATATTCGATGAAATAGAGATACTGGATCCTGTCAGCCAAGAGGTAATAGTATCCACCCAGGAGTCAAGGATCGGCGAGAAGGTCTCCTATTTCTCTGATTATTACCGCAGAATGCCCGTTTATAACGAGAGTCATATCTACATCCCCTACGACTCTAAAAACATGAAACATCACATCCATATCGCCCGTCCCGTGATGCCTCCTGAAATAAAAGGCCTTGCCAACAACCCAATAGGCCTTCTCGTTTTACACATACATACGGATGATCTGATAGTTCCTCTCATCGTAACCGGCGAAGACCTCGGGAAAACAGGTGAAGTGCTCCTGGTTGATGAGAACAAGACGATCATGACCTCTCTGATGAAGCCTCTGAAAGACGGAACGAAGGCTATCCCCCTGGAATACAAAATTGAAGCCCTGCCGGTCGAACTGGCTACCAGGGGCGAAGAGGGGATAATCATCGCTGAAGATTATCGGGGAGAACAGGTACTGGCGGCATACCGCCATGTACGCATATCCCAGGAGGCGGGATGGGGATTGGTGGTCAAGCGGGACACGGCAGAAGTTTTCGAATCCATCTACCGATCTCAACGGTATGTCCTGATCATTACCTTTTCTGCCATAGCCATTCTGCTCGTAATGACAAACTTCATAGTGACCAGGCTCACCGCACCCATTCAGGACCTGAGCAACGCAGCCTATCAGATCGAGGAGGGAGATCTTTCGGTCAGGACTGCAGTTACCGGCGCACCAGAAGTCAGAAACCTGGCTTTAGCCTTCAACTCCATGGTAGACCGTCTCCAGAACTGGAGCATGTCCCTTGAGACGGAGGTGAAGATAAGAACACAAGAGCTGGAAGAGGAGATCAAGGAGCGAAAACTGATCGAAAGAGCCATGGAAGAGGCCAACAGAAGCTTGAGCGCGCTTATCGAGGGCTCACCACTGGCAATCATTACAGCCGACCCAAAGGGGAGGTTCCAGTCCTGGAACCCCGCGGCTGAACGCATCTTCGGCTGGAAGGCAAAGGAAGTTATTGGGCGTATCAGCCCTATGGTTCCCGAACAGGACAGAGAAGAATTAATGGAAATGATCAGGAACACCCTGGAGGGAAACAGAACATTAGAATTGGATGTAGTCCGGCTCAGGAAGGATGGAACATCTGTAAACGTCAGCATCTCCACAGCTCCGGTACTGGACGAGGGCGTTCCCATAGCGGCAATGGCAATATTTGCCGACATAACCAAACGCAAAGTAGCCGAAGAGGCCCTCCTGAAAAGCGAAGAGCAGTACCGTACCCTTATCCATTCGGCCACGGACGCGATCATCTCCACTGACGCCTCGGGAAAGATAAACTCCTGGAACCGTGCGGCCGAAAAGATATTCGGTTACCCGGAAAAGGAAGCCATCGGCATGGAGATAACAAACCTTATGCCCCAGAGCTATCGAGAGGCCCACATCCAGGGAATGGAGAGGGTATTAGAAACCGGAATTGAGAAGATCATTGGCAAGACAGTGGAGGTGGAGGGCCTGAGAAAGAACGGTGAGCAATTTCCCGTGGAGATCTCTCTGGCATCCTGGAAGGTGGACGACCATATTAATTTTACGGCAATAATAAGAGACATCACCGAACGACAGAAACTGGAAGCCCAGATCCACCACACCCAGAAACTGGAGAGTCTGGGAATCCTGGCGGGAGGTATAGCCCACGATTTTAACAATTTACTCATGGGGATACTGGGAAACGCCAGCCTGGCCCTGCCCAGGGTTCCCGACGATAATCCCGCCCACCTCAACATCGAGAGGATCGAGCAGGCGGCTATCAGGGCATCAGACCTTACAAACCAGATGCTGGCCTACTCCGGCAAGGGGAAATTCATTGTAGGAATAATGGACATCAACGAGATCGTAGAGGAGATGTCCCAGCTTCTCACCTCCTCGGTGGGCAAAAAGTGCGGTATCTACTACAACCTTTCATCCGAACCGGTCACCGTAGAGGGCAGTACTGCCCAGATGCAGCAATTGATCATGAACCTAATCACCAATGCTTCGGATGCGATCGGGGACAATAAAGGCTCAATCACCATAACAACCGGCATTAAGGAATTTGATAGTACAGGCCTTGCCAGTGCCTATTTCACTGAAGTCCTTCCTGAGGGAATGTATTCCTTCATCAATGTATCCGATACAGGAAAAGGTATGGATAAGGAGACCCTGGAAAAATTGTTCGACCCCTTCTACACAACCAAGGAGGTAGGCAGCGGTCTCGGACTTGCCGCAGCCCTGGGAATAGTTAGGGGACATTGGGGGACTATTCAGGTAGAAAGCAAACCCGATGAGGGTGCTAATTTCAGGATCCTCCTGCCATACACCCAGCCGGACGATGCTCCTGTGAAAGAGGAAAAACCTTCCGACGAAACAGCCAGGTGGAGCGGAAGTGGAACAGTACTTGTCGTGGACGATGAAGAATACGTCCGGGATGTAGCTACCAATATTCTGGAAGAATGCGGACTTACGGTTATCCTCGCCCATGACGGAGCTGAGGGACTGGAGGTTTTCGGCAAGATGGGCAAAGAAATAGACCTGGTGCTGCTGGACATGACAATGCCTGAAATGAGCGGCAGCGAGGTGTTCACCGAGCTTCGCAGCATCGACAGGAACATAAAGGTCATTCTTTCATCGGGATATGCCGAACAGGAGATCTGCGCCGAGATCGTTGATGAGTACGGAGATGTGGAATTTATCCAGAAGCCGTATAAGGCTGCAGCGCTGGTGGAGGTGGTTAGACAGGTTATTGATTAGTTCCGGGTTTTGGGTAATTGGTCCAAGATCGTGATGTGTGATGCGTAATTTGTGGAAATTGGAAATTAGACAATTTCACATATAAAATCCCTCTCCCTTGATGGCCTGCACTGGGCCTGTCGAAGTGGGGAGGTTAGGTGGGGGTGAAGCACTACCCCTCCTCCTTCCTCTTCCCTTCTTCCTCCTTCCTGGAATCCCTGCGTTATATCCATGGTACAGGTAAAAACTACCAAAAATGAACAAAAACCGTGACAACTAACAATGATTCTGTCATATTTCAGTGAAAATTAGACACGTACAATCCAATTGGAATTTTGGAATATTTTTTTTTGCCAACAGTGTCCAATCTCCATTCCACTTTCCAATATCCAATGCTCTAACCGTTCGGCAGGCTCACGGTTCTGCCAGTCCTGAGCATAGCCGAAGGGAGCAGAGTCGAAGGATTTCTAATGTTCTAATGATCTGACGTTAAGGACAACCATGAGTATAAGAACAAAACTTCTATTTGGGATTATTGCGGTCGCGATCGTCGCCAGTCTGTCCGGAATATTCGGATACATCACGGTAAATAGGATCGCTGATTCTTTTGAGGGAAATGAAGAGCAAATAAGATCTGTAGTGTCCGCATCCAACAACATCATGAACCATATAAAAAGGGCGGAGATTCACCTCTATCTCTATCTTGTCGCGGGGGATAAAGCCGACAGAGATATCTATGAAAAAAGAATCGAATCGGTTATCAGCAATCTGGCCATTCTTGATTCTATTGTGGATGATCCAGGAACACGATCAATCCTGAACAATGTCCAGTCACAGGTGGGAAGATTTCAGGCGGTATGCAAGAACCTTCTTGATCGCTATGAAGAGGCGTCAAGGAACCTGAAAATATTTGAACCATCCGATTACAGGGAAACTTTCGATAAGATCAACAGCACCGCCTCAATCATACGCAGTGGAGGCCTTGACCTTGCAAAATTCTACACCGATTTTCTGAACAGGCAGGAATCGATTACCGCTGCAACCGAGGTGATCAGCTTCACTAAAAGAGCTGAGGGGCACCTTCTGCTGGGTCTCATGCTTAATAGCGATACTGACCTCAAAAAGTTTTATGTACGAACCGACTCACTGATTGAAAACGTCGAGATCCTGACCAGGAGAACCAGGATCCCGGAAGCCAGGTCCATCCTTGATCAATTATCTCAGACAACTGGCGAGTTCAGGGCAATCGGGGAAGCAATTATAAAAGAGCACAACGATCTTTTGAAAAGGAACGTCGGCCCCAGTCTTCATAACCACGATGACATGCTCAAAAAACTGTACTCCTTTTCCCGGCTGATACGTCTGGACGCCACAAGCATCCTGAATCTCAACGTGGATGTTGAGACTTCCGCGAAAAGAGAGGTTTTAAAGAGAGCCGAAAAGCTCCAGATAAACATCCTGATCGTCGCCCTGATTACGCTGGCAATTTCACTGCTCGTGGGGTTCAACCTCTCAAGGTCCATCTCCGTACCGATAGTCAGGCTCCAGGAGGCCACTCAGAAAGTAGCCAGGGGAAACCTTGACTTTGCCCTCAAACCCTCGTCAAAAGATGAGTTCGGGGACCTGACCGCGAGCTTTGCCAGCATGACCCATGACCTGAAAAGATATAAAACTGTCGTTCTTCCCGTGATGGAACACATGGATAACATTCTCCATACGATGAACGACAGCCTGATGGTCGTATCCAGAGAAGGGAAGATCGAGACCGTAAATACCGCTGCCACAACTTTCCTGGGTTACAGTGAGACTGAGCTGATCGGCCGAACCTTCGATACGCTCTTTGCCGGGAAGGACTCTCCCATTGGAGATATGGATCCGGACCAACCGGAGAAACTGATATCCATCAACAACACTGAGGCGACAATGATCTCAAGGGATGGAACCGTGATCCCGGTAATTTTCTCCGCGACACCGATGTACGATGACGATAATTCATTTTCCGCCTACGTTTGTGCGGCGGTGAATATTACAGACCGCAAAAACGCTGAGGAGGCTCTTGAAAAAAGCGAGGGGAAATTCCGGAGCCTGTTCGAAGAATCACTGGATACAGTTTATTTCTGCTCCCTGGATGGAATCATTACGGACAGCAACCCGGCAGGACTGGAACTAATGAACTGTTCCTCCCTGGAAGAAATTCGGAAAATAAACCTTATCGAAAAGATCTATCCGGAAAAAACAAAGCGCGACTTCTTCCGGGAAACTTTAGAGGAAAAGGGGTTCATAAAGGACTACGAATCAACACTTACTACGAAAACTGGCCTGGAAAAGATCATCCTGAACTCGGCTACCTTGATTAAGGACACCTCTGGCAACATCACAGGTTACCAGGGAATATTAAGGGATATCACCGAAAGAAGAACTGTAAGAACAGCTCTTAGTGAGGCGAACAGGACACTTTCCGCCCTTTTTGATGCTTCACCTCTTGCAATCGTTGTCTCCCACACAGATGGTATCGTCAGGATGTGGAACCCGGCGGCAGAAGAGATGTTCGGCTGGTCTGAGGAGGAAGTTCTGGGTAAGCCTGTCCCTATCATTCCCGAGAATAGAGAATCAGAATTTATAGAACTCTTCGGAAAAGCTTCAATGGGAGAGAGTATCAGTTCGAAAGAGGTTGTCAGAAGAAGAAAGGACGGAACATTAGTTAATGCAAGCCTCTCCACCGCTCCCTTGATGGAGGACAGTTATGTCCAGGGAGTAATTGCCATTTTTACGGACATCACCAGGCGCAAGCAGGCAGAAGATGCCCTGAGGGAGACCTCTGCAAGATACCGGGCGGTTGTGGAGGATATGCCGGCAATGGTCTGCAGGGTGGATGATGATGGAATACTAAGCTTCGTCAATAAGACTTTCGTCAACTTCTTCAACTCCAGATGGGAGGACCTGGTTGGAAAAAGCATCCATGAAATTATCAAGGGGGTGGATGCTGAAATAACAAGTTCCCTATATACATCCCTGGACCAGAACAACCCCATAGCTTCTTCTGAACAAAAAATCGCCCATCCCGACGGGAGTGAACGCTGGCTGATGAGGATCGATCGGGCACTACTGGACTCCCGGGGAAATGTGACCGAATTTCAATCAGTCTTCAACGATATAACCGAACTAAAACTTCACGAAGAGGAGGCGAATAATCTCCAGGCGCAGATCCAGGAAACTCAGAAGCTGGAGAGTCTCGGCGTTCTAGCCGGCGGTATTGCCCACGATTTTAATAACATACTCATGGGAATCCTTGGGAATATCAGCTTGCTTCAGATGAAGCTCGACGATGATTCGCCGTTGTTGAAAAATACCGACAGGATCGAAAAAGCTGCCCAGAGAGCAGCGGAACTGACGAATCAGATGCTCGCCTACTCGGGAAGGGGCAAATTCGTTATCGGGAAAACGGACTTAAGTACTATAGTTAAGGAGATGACTGAGCTCCTTTCAGCTGGCATATCAAAAGACATTAACATCGATTACAATCTCTCCGAGAAGTTACCCTTCATTAAAGGAGACACGTCCCAGATCCAACAGCTCGTCATGAACCTGATAACCAATGCAGCTGATGCCATCGAGGACGGTAAGGGAACTGTCCTGATCTCAACAAACATCGTGGAACGCACTACAGAGGAGCTGACAAGTGCATTCATACATGATGACCTGGAGGGGGGCCTGTACTCTTTCCTGGAGGTAAAGGATGACGGTATAGGGATGGATGATGAGACCAAGGCAAGGATCTTCGATCCCTTCTTCAGCACTAAAGAGACGGGTCGGGGGCTCGGTCTAGCTGCGGCACTGGGGATAGTAAGGGGCCACAGCGGGTCCATACAAGTGGAGAGCAAACCCGGGAAAGGCACGTCAGTGAAGGTTTTTCTACCATTCAGTACGGATGTACCTGAAAGGGCCAAACCTGCGGAAGAAGCTGCTCCGGAAAAGTGGGAATTTACCGGAACAGCCCTGGTTGTGGATGATGAGGAGGCCGTGCTGGAAGTGGCGAAAATGATACTTGAACTTGTGGGTTTTGAGGTACTTACCGCAGAGGACGGTAAAAAAGGCATTAAAATTTACCGGAAAGATCCGGATGCGATTACATTCGTACTGCTTGATGTAACCATGCCGGGGATAACCGGGGACAAGGTCCTTAAAGAGATCATCAAGATAAACAGTGACGCCAAGGTGATATTGTCATCAGGCTACACCGAACAGGAGGTAACCGCCGGCCTCCTTGAAGAACATCCTGATGTGTTATTCATCCAGAAACCCTACAGACCTGAAAAACTCATGGAAACGATTAATAAACTTTTGGATGGGTAACGGGCTTTGAGCAGTGGGCTTTGGGCCTTGAGCAAAACAATAAGTACTAATTATGAATTACATAAATAAATTGAAGCTCACAGCCCATGGCCCATAGCACAGAGCCATCGGTTTATCCTCTATAGATATGGAATAAGCAACTCGGCCTTTTTAAGCTCCTCTATCCCATATTTGGAAACCAACTCACCGAGGAATTTCCTGACATCCAGGTTTACCCGGCCGCTTTCAACCTTATCCATAAGTTTTAAAAACTCATCATTCTCCTCGACGGTTACACTCTCTTCAAGGATCTCCCAGATAAACTCATAGGCTATTT
>Ga0255052_10001167_pt1 | contig 20079 bp, 16 predicted proteins | sample JV7_2_21_MG_FD_188632 | JGI IMG/M metagenome (GOLD analysis project Ga0255052, IMG submission 188632) | Seawater microbial communities from Jervis Inlet, British Columbia, Canada - JV7_2_21 | ecosystem: Environmental > Aquatic > Marine > Inlet | place: Canada: British Columbia | collected... | reverse complement strand
ATACCCGGGCGACTACGCGTGTTTTACGAACTTTTTGCCGGTGGCACGAACAACCCCGATGAAACACTGGCGGAATTTGGCACCCGCCGTCTCGGCAAACAGGCATTTGAACGTTTGATCGACCCGATGGCCTCGGGTGTGTTCGCCGGCGATGCCACCAGGCTTAGTCTCAGGAGTTGTTTTCCACGGATACACGAAATCGAGACCGAATACGGCAGCCTGATCCGGGGTCTTGTCAAACTGCAGAAAAAAGCCCGCCGTGAAGGCAGCAAAAACACACCCGGCCCTGGCCCCGGAGGCACATTGACGTCTTTTGGCGGCGGTATGAGCGAGTTGACCGACACCCTGGCGGCACAACTGGGATCCAGGGTTCGCACCGGCACACCCGTTCAGGGCATCAGCCGCCACGGCGACCGCTATGTATTGCAACTCGCCGGCACAGAGGAACCCGAATGCGATAGCGTGATCCTGGCTGCGCCCGCCCACGCCCAGGCACGGATGTTGCAGACCTTTGATCCGGCGCTGGCCAGCCTGCTCGGGGAGATACCTTACCCGGCGCTTTCGGTGTGTTGTTTTGGCTATCGGAAACAGGCTGTTGGCCAGGTCCTTGATGGTTTCGGTTTCCTTGTTCCATCGAAAGAACAACGCGCAGTGCTGGGTACCATCGTTGATTCCAACGTGTTTCCGTCACGAGCCCCCGAGGATTCAATCCTGTTGCGGACCATGGTGGGTGGCGCCCGGTCACCTGAACTGGCCCGGTTGCCGGACAAACAACTGATCAGCAAGGTCGCCGATGATCTTCGGGATATCCTTGGACTCAAGGCAGAACCCGACTTTGTCCGAATTTTCCGGCATGACAAGGCCATACCGCAGTACGTCATCGGGCACGCGGACCGGCTGGCAACCATTGAAACGCATTTAAAACGGCACCCGGGGCTGATATTGACCGGTAACGCTTTCAGGGGCGTCAGCCTCAATGACTGCATCGTCAACGCCTGGAAAACTGCGCATGCCGTGATACCCCAAACGGATAAGGGGAAAACGAATGATTGACGTAAGGAACAGCCTGAAATTCAAAGTCGGGTTTTACATGGTTATCGCGCTGACGATCGCGGTGTTTATCTTTACCTTCATGGTGGTGCGTAACAACCGCGAGGAGTTGCTGCAACAGGCCATTAGCCATAACGCCCAGTTATCCGACGTGTTAATAAAAAGCACCCGTTTTGCCATGCTGCAGAATGAACCATCGTACGTCGACAGGATCATCTCGGATGTCGGCGCCCAGGTCGATATCGAAAAAGTCAGGATCCTGAGCAAGAACGGCACCGTCATTCACTCTTCACAAACAGATGAAATTGGCTCACAAATAGACCAGGAAGCAGAGTCCTGCCTGGCCTGCCACCTCGATGAAAAATCCCGGCAGGAAAGCCCGATGATAGGAAGACCGAGATTTTTTACCGACCCGCAGGGTCAACGGATGCTTGGCAGTACCGCGGTGATACGTAACGAACCCACCTGTTCCAACGGCGGCTGCCATGTGCACTCGGGAGATCAATCCGTGCTCGGTGTGCTGGATATCGTTTACCCGCTGGACAAGATCGATCAGACCCTGCGTTCGAACACCGTCACCATCATTGGCCTGTCGCTGGGGTTTGTTCTGCTGGCGGCGTTACTCGTGAGTTTCCTGGTGCACCGCATGGTGTACCTGCCGTTGCACGACCTGAAAGAAGGCGCCGAAAGGCTTGCCACGGGTGATCTTGAGAAACCGATACCAATTCGCAGCACGGATGAATTCGGGCAGTTGGCAACTTCCTTTAACAGCACCACCGAGGCGCTACGCAGATCACGTATGAGATTGCAGAATTGGGGTGAGACACTGGAGCATAAAGTGGAGGAGGCGACGGAAGAACTCCATATCGCCCAGGCTGAGACCGCACGCAGCGAAAAGCTGGCTTCAGTAGGACTGCTCGCTGCCGGTATAGCACATGAACTCAACAACCCCCTGACCGGCGTGCTGACATTTTCTTACCTGGTCAGGAAAGGTATGCCGGATGACAGTCCCGAAGCCGAGGATCTCGACCTGGTGATCCAGGAGACCAAACGCTGCGCAACCATCATCAAGAGGTTGCTGGACTTCGCGCGTGAAAAAACCCCAGAGAAGAAATTTTCTGATCTTAACGGGCTGATCGAGGAGACCGCGCGCCTTATCGAGCAACCCGCACAGATTGACGATATTGACATTATTATGGACCTCGACAGGCAGGTGCCAACGGTATGGATCGACGAAGACCTGATCAAACAGGTCATCATGAACATGCTGGTTAACGCCCAACATTCAATTGAAGACAAGGGCCGTATCATCATCCGGACCCGGGTCAGGCATGAATACGTGCGATCTGAACCGGGCAGTGGCCCGGCGCCGATGGTTGAAATATCCGTGATAGATACCGGTTGTGGTATTCCCCAGGCCGATGTTCAGCGCGTATTCGACCCATTTTTCACCACCAAGGGGGTCGGCAAGGGCACCGGCCTGGGATTGTCCGTCAGTCACGGGACAATACAGGCACATGGTGGAGAAATCGAAGTGGAGAGTACGGTTGGAGTAGGATCAGAGTTCCGGATCTATCTTCCGATTGACAATATTGATACCGCCGACAACGGAGGCAACACATGAAAAGAAGGATACTCATAGCTGATGACGAGGAAATCGTCATCCGGAGTTGCCTGCGTATTCTCTCCGACGGCGATTTCCTGATCGATACCGCCAAAAATGGTATGGAGGCCATTACAAAAATACATGAGAATGCCTACGACCTGCTAATCCTCGACATCAAGATGCCAAAAATGAATGGCATCGAGGTTCTTCAGCGGGTCAAGGAAACGCACCCCGACATCGATGTCATCATGATCACCGGTCTGAACCAGATCGAAACCGCCGTCGAGGCAATGAAGTTGGGTGCCTTTGATTACCTGCCCAAGCCATTTGATCCGGCAGAACTTGAAATCGTGGTGGCCAGGGCATTTGAACGCAGGGGCCTGTTACAGGAAAACCTGAACCTGAAAAACGAGGTCAGCGCGAAGTACCGCTTTGATAACATCATTGGCTCCAGTCCATCGATGCAGACTGTCTACCAGCTGGTTGCACGATGTGCGCCCACCAACAGCACCGTTATGCTCAGGGGTGACAGCGGCACCGGCAAGGAACTGATCGCGCGCGCCATCCATTACAACAGCCTGCGCAAGGACAAACCGTTTGTACCGGTCGATTGTGCGTCTCTCAGTGAAAACCTGCTCGAGAGCGAACTGTTCGGTCATGTAAAAGGCTCGTTTACCGGCGCCACGACCAACAAGAAAGGATTGCTCGAATCGGCTGACGGCGGCACACTGTTCCTTGACGAAATCGGCAATATATCCATGTCGATCCAGGCAAAACTGTTACGCTTCATTGAAGAGCGGGAATTCAAAGCTGTAGGTGATACCCGAACCCAGACGGTCAATATCCGGCTGATCACCGCAACCAACAAAGACCTGGAGACGATGGTTGCCGATGAACACTTCCGTGAGGATCTGTACTATCGCATCAATATCTTCCCGATCGAAATTCCACCCCTGCGTGAACGGCGTGACGACATACCTGCACTGGCGGTCCACTTCCTGAAACTCTTCAGTGATGAAATGGAACGCAAGATCATAGAGTTTTCATCCGCCGCAATGAACCTTTTGATGAACTATGACTGGCCCGGCAATGTGAGGGAACTGGAAAACGTCGTTCACCGTGCGGTAATACTTGCGAATGACAAGATCATCCGGCAGGCACATCTGGTCAATATCATTGATATGTTGCCGCAAATCGATCTGGATGTGCCGCGGACCAGCGAAGAACTTAAACGCATCAAGAAAATTGCGCGTCAGAAATCAGTAGAAAACGTCGAAAAACTGTTCGTACTCGGAGCGCTCAAAAGAAATGACTGGAGTGTGACCAGGAGCGCCGCGGAGACCGGTATGCAGCGAACGAATTTCCAGGCGTTGATGAAGAAATATGACATCCGGATCCGGGGTGGCGCACAGGACGAATGTGACGAAGACGGCAACGGGAGCGGAGACGTCTGAAGAACGGCAACTGCGCCACAACCCTTTTAATAGCCTGAACCAGCACTGCTGCATGGGGGATTGGAGTGTTGATAAGAAACCTGTACAAAAAATATGTACATCTGAAATGTGTATCTATGTCATTGAAAAATATAGATATGAATTCTCATTCCAAGTAATTTGTATGCAAAAAATATACTTCAGGACCATATTTGAAGCCATCAAATCAAGCCTGAACGATCCTCATAACAAAATAAGCATCTGAAATTAAACAACATTAACACCCATTAGACCCGTAAAAACTCATCTGGCACGGATGTTGCATCTTATCATAGTGAAACAACAGTGAATTAGCTGCTAATTGATTGAGAAAAGGAGAAGGTCATGAACAGCAAATTACAGGTCCTGGTTATTGATGATGATGCAGTGGTCGGTCGCAGTTTTAATCGGGTTCTTTCCGATAAAGGCTATGAGGTCAGCACTGCCATGAGTGGTGAGGAAGCACTGGATACGATGAACGAATCAGATTTCGATGTTGTTTTCACCGATATCAAGATGCCCGGCATGGACGGCCTCGAAGTGACTGAGCGCATCAAGGCACGGTGCCCCTGGACACCCGTGGTCGTAATTACCGGCTACGGAACCGAAGACAATGAAGCAAGGGCAGCGGTCCTGGGCGCAAACGGTTTTGTTCGCAAGCCATTAACGCCTGAGATCATCGAAAGCGTTACGCTCAAAGCCGTGACGGAATCTGAAGTGAGCCTGATGGCCGCACAACCCGTTAGCGAGTTTGACACAGTAAGCGATACCAAGGTTGAAGTTGAAGTCGGAACGGATAGTAAAGCTGTTGCACATAACAAAGCAGCCCGAATTGCCAAAAATGTCGGTCTGTTTTTCGCGGCGCCTTTCGTGGCTCTTGGCTATGTCATTGCGCTGCCATTTGTCGGCTTTTACCAGTTCGTGAAACTGGGTCGCGAAGCTCATGCAAAAAAGCAATTGACCAAGTAAATAGTGCGGGTATCCAGGACAACCGGGGCATATAATATGCCCCGGTTTTCAGTCTGGTCGACCGACAAAAGGAGACTCAAAATGATGACCCGAACTGCGGTGGGTGATCCAATGGAAAATACACCTGTGGTGTTGCCTGCCATTATATTTATGTGTTACATGATTTTCAGCGGCGTTTTGTACGCAGCACCCGAAACAGAAGCAAGCGCCGAGCCGGTCGTTATTACAGAGGCTCCGATCGATGTCGGGGCGGAGCTTGAGGCGATACTCAAGAAAAATAACAAGTGCCTGAAATGCCACTCCAGGGAAAAGGTCAAGACGCTTGAAGACGGTGAGGAAATGTCCATACAGATACACCGTGAAGATTTCGCCGGTTCGGCACACGGTGAAATTGCCTGCGTGAGTTGCCACACATCAATTGGTAACAGAAGGCACCCGTCCAAAAGCACCAATATCGCTATCAGTAGCCAACGAGATTATTCCGTAGAATTAAATCAGAGTTGCCGTCTGTGCCACGATAAAAAGGTCAAACAGTACGAGGGCAGCATACACTTTTCGATGGTCGGGCAAGGCAGTACGAAAGCACCTGTGTGTACAGATTGCCACAGTGCCCACGCGGTCGAAACCATGAAGGTATACCAGGCGGAAACGGGATTTCCCTGTAAGAAATGCCACGAGAATATTTTCACAGCATATGTCGAAAGCGTGCACGGGTCGGCCAGGACAAGCGGAAATGTTATCCGGGATGAACACATCCAGGCACCGATCTGTTCGGATTGCCACCAGTCTCATGACATCACCGCGGTTGAAATTGGCGACACTTTGCGATCCGAGTGTTTTGGGTGCCACGAAAATGTCCCTCTGCTGCACAACCAGTGGCTGCCCAATGCAGGCGCGCATCTTGATATCGTCTCGTGCGCTGTCTGCCATGCCCCGTTCGCCAAGCACAGATTTGATCTTCACTTCTTCGACAACATCGCCCAGGTCCCGGTCGGTCAGCAAGAGGCCTACAAATTGTTCCAGCAACAGTTGCAAGAAATGGAAGAGGCCGGCGGCAACGTAGATCCGCTGGCAGTCTGGAAGCTGATTGAAGAAAGTAACGAGAATACGTCTTCGAATATCTCGCTACGTGGCCGCATGGAAGTAAAGTCCGGAGTTTGGGCACACCAGATTGCGCCGAAAAGTTTCGCGGTCAGAACCTGTGACAGTTGCCACCAGGCTGGAAAAAGGCAAGGTCTGGGTGTCACGGTTTCCGTTCCCCAGCAGGATGGCAGGGTACAGCGTTTTGAAACTGACAGGGATGAACTGAGCTCTGTGGGTGCGGTGGAGTCGATCAGTGATTTCTTTGCGATTGGCGGTAACAAAAACAGGTTTCTGGACATCCTGGTCCTACTGTCATTGATCAGCGGATTTGCGATTCCCATCGGTCATTTCACGCTCGGCAAAATGATCAAAGAAAAATTGGAAAGAGGAGAGCAGTGATGTCAACGAATAATCCAGGACAAGAACAGCTCAGCAGTTGGAAAAAAACGAGAGTCGGCGAGTTATACATAAATCCTCTGCCGGTTCGTATCTGGCACTGGTTACATGCGATGGGTTTCGTGGCACTGATACTGACCGGTGTTCAGATCAGGTACACGAACCTGTTCAACGTGCTGACCTTCGAAACAGCGGTCAAGACACATAATTGGGTCGCTTTCGCAGTGATTGCCAACTATTTTGTCTGGTTGGGGTTTTATCTTTTCTCAGACAAAATCACGGTATATCACCCTGAGCTCAACCCGCGAAAGTTTTTTGAAAAGGCTTTCAAACAGATGCAGTTTTACAGTTACGGCATCTTTAAAGGTGAGCCCAGCCCACACAAGGTTCAGCCGTATGACAAGTTCAACCCGATGCAAAGCATTACCTATCAAATCGTGATGATGTTAATCGTTCCTGTCCAGTTCATTACAGGCATCATGATGTGGGATATCAAACGATTTGAAAGCTGGATTGCAATGCTGGGTGGAATAGAGGTGATAGATACAGTCCATGTGCTGATATTCATCTTCTTCCTGTCCTTTACCATGGTGCACGCCTACATGGGTGCGCTCGGCCGCAAACCATCAACCCACTTCAAGGAAATGTTCACTGGTTTTGAAGAGGAACACGAAGATTGGGATCAATAGTGAACTAGTCCGGATCCTTGGTGAAATGTCCGGGCTAGCAACAGATGGTCAGAAGGCTCCGGACTCCTGTTCGGGGCCTTTCTTCTGCTGCTTCATAAGCTCAGCCACTGCAAATCGCTCTGTGGGTTCGACGGCAAAATCCGATACAACCACCCTCTGAAATAGGGATCCCTTTCAACCAGTGAAGGGATCGATTGCGCGTCCGTATTGAGATCGAGGATTTTCCCACTCAATGGACACATAATTTCGTGCCTCGAACCGTTGTGGGATGTCGCGACCGCGCAGGGGATTCCCTGCAAAACATCTTCGCCGGGGACCGACAGTTCGAATCCCCTTATGCCTTCCGCCGCCTTCAGAAACAGGTCGCTCACCCCGATCTTCGCGGTCCCCTTGTCCTCCATCAAGACCCAGCTGACATACCCGAGCCGGTAATAATCTGTTGGGCAGGGAACATAGCTCATGGAACCGTTTCGCGGCAGGCCAACCGACTCGGCCTCGTCCAGGAGCTTGCTGCAGCGGAGGCTGCGCCGGATGATAGTAAGTAATTCATCGGCGGTGAATGGTTTCGGAATATAGTCAACAGCACCCGTCGCTGACAGGCTTTTGACCGCGTTTTCCATGGTGGAATAGCCGGTCATCATGACCACGGGCATCTTGATGCCTTTGTGGGCGAGTTCTTCGAGGAACTGGAAACCGTCGAGGTCGTGCATCATGATGTCACACAGCGCGAGACGGAAGCTGCTTTTCTCCAGACACCGAAGGGCCTCCGAGGCGCTATTCACGGCGGTGATGGTCATCCCTTCCGCGCCGCAAACCTTCACCACGGCCCCGGTGACCGTCGGTTCGTCGTCGATAACCAGTATATCCTGCACCGGGCTCATGCTCCCACTGGAATGCGGATGACAAAGCTTGTCCCAACCCCGACCTCGCTTTCCACCGAGATCGTTCCATTGTGATTGTCCACAATCCCCCAGGTCACAGCCAAACCCAAGCCTGTGCCCTTTTGGCCCTTGGTCGTTGCGAACGGCTCGAAAAGCTTTGGGATTTGCGTTTTGGGAATGCCGCAACCGTCATCGATCACCCGGACTTCCACGTATTCGTCATTCCAGGCGGAATCGACCTGTTCCCATCGTTGCCAGCCGCAGGCTTCCCGTAAACAGCCTTGAACGAGCCCCCTGAGAGGCACTTCAAAGGCATAGACCGGAGAACCGCAGTCCGGACAAAGTTCGCCTTCGGCTATGAGCGATGCCGAGCAGTCCGGACACAAGAGCTGGACGCCTTCCCCGAGGGCGGGCATGTCGCTCAAGCGGTGCTCGTCCACACCATACATGGGATTGAGGTGGATGAGACCGGTATGTTTCTTTTTGCGGAAGCGCATGCTGATCGCGGGTTTACCATCTATACGTATTTTTCTGTCGACGAGATCATGTCGTTTCGGACACAGCGCGCGCTTGATCTGAAGGACCCCCGTTGGACGAAGGCTTATTGCGCTGCTGGTGATTTTTATGGTTCCACTGTTCTCCCCGATGGCATCCGACGCGTTGACCATCAGGTTGATGAAAACCTGCTGGATTTGGTTGGCGTCAACCGTTGCCCTGGGAAGTGCGGTGTCCAGTTCCATGACCAGCTTCACCCGGCCCAAAGCGAGTTGATTCTCGATCACGGTTGCGGCGCGGCCAATGATCTCGTTGATATCGGCCTTGCGTTTCTTGAGCACGGTCTGCCGCGCGAAATCCAGCAGACTCTTGACGATCTCGCGGCAGCGGATAGTTTCGGAAACGATGACTTGCAGGTCGTCACGCATCTCGGCTTGTCCCTGTGATCGCTTCAGCAGATAACTGCTGTTGGTAAGCACTGCCGTTAGCGGATTGTTGATCTCGTGTGCCACTCCAGCGGCCAATCTCCCCAGCGAGGCGAGCTTGTCCGACTGGAACAGTTGCAACCGCGCCTCAGCCAACTTATCGGTCATATTATTGAATGACCTGGCCAGCATCCCCAGTTCATCGTCCCTGGTAACCTTGATCCGGTAGCCAAGTTCCCCGCCGGCTACATGCCGTGTCGCCGTCAGGAGTTCCTGGACCGGGCGGTCGATCCACCACCGGACCATGAAGCCGACGATTAGGCTCAGAATGAGAATGACGCTGACGGCGAGAACGACGATCGCCACCCGGCTGTTAAGGATGTTCCGATCGACCTCGGTCAGGGGTATGGTGACATCCAGCACTCCGAGCACGGTCTGCGTTTTGGGGTGTGCATGACAGGCTGCAGTCCAACACGACTGTGAATTGTAGATCGGGTTGATGATGCCCAGTAGCCGCGACGAGTCACGATGGGGGCGGAAGACCCGGGTACGCTCCTGCTTCTCCAGACGCTCCAGTGGCTTGCCCGCCGAATGGCATCGGTAACAACTCTCCGCTTTCTTGTCGACCATCGTCCCGATCTCGGCGGAGTCCGATGAGTAGATGATCTCACCCGACTTATTGAACACGCGGACGCGGTCAATGCTGTCCTGCCTGCCGATACGGCGGATGCTCTCGTGGATTCGTTCCCGGTCATTGTGAAGCATATCGTATTCAGTGTCTGACTTGACCGCTTCGCTGAGCTGATTCGCATGCCGTTCCACTTCGGTGAGCAGACTCTTTTTTTCGGATTGGATATTGAAGTAGGCGAAAACGCCGATCGCCAAAAGGACCGTCAGGACCACTCCGAAGGTAAGTCTAAAGCCGATTTTGTTATTGAGCATAGATCACCCGCTAAGGATTCAAACGCCTCCTGTCCACCTGCTTCCCGGGAACGACCCGGGCAAACGGCATATCCTCACGGCACAGCTTGTACCAAAGTATTTATCAATGCGAATTTTTCCGTTTTTTCGCCGATGGTGAAAGGTATCGGATCAAATAGAAAAACAGCACCCAAAAACACAATAAAAGCAGGTACTCGAGACCTTTCGTTTCAAAAATATTTACATAGGTAAATGAATCCATTTTGATTCCTTGAGCTCATGGCCCGCATATTGCAGGTTGGTTCTAATGATCTGAACTGAACACCGGCATACGGGTAACAATCCAGCGGAATACCCAAATTTCAGTAAAAATCACCATCAGTGTCACCACGATTTCCTGCCAGGATGGATAGTAATGTACATCCGCATACCAGTTGAAACTGATAATGGAAACATTGAGCCGATTGAGTATGACGCCAATCAAGGCCATGATGGAGGCAATTTTGATGATTTTTATATTTCTGTTCCTGAAGCCAAAGGCAAACATAAAACCTGGAACCAATACAAAACCAAGCACCTCCACGAGAAACCAGTAGCCCCAACCGTCGTTGATCATCTCCCATTGCTTGTCATGGATGAAAAGCAGTGCTTTCAAAAAATAGTAGACTGCCATGGTGATGGCTGCGCCTTTCGCCAAGCCAATAATCATGTCATCAAAAGAGTGATGGGTTTTTGGAATGAGGGCCTTAAAAACCCTGTGGCTTATGGTTCCTTCGAAGATAATCATGGCCAAACCAGCATAAATGCTGGAGACAAAAAACAGGATCGGTATAAATTGTGACCACCACAGCGGATGAATTTTGGGTTTGGCCATCAGAAACAAGGCGCCTAGACCCGATTGATGCAGTATCGACAGTGTTATCCCTAAAATAACCGTACCAAGGGTAAGGCTCTTGAGAATTTTGCGTGCTTTCTCCCAATGCAACCATTCCGCGATAACCGGGGAAAACTCGATGAATTCTGCAACCATGTAAAGTAAGAAGTGCCAACAAATCAGAAACAGAACTGAGCTAAACCCGAACGAATTGCCAATATAGGGATTTAAGGCATTCCACGGCCGCCCGATATCAAGCAGCAGCGCACCTGCATAAAAAGCATAGGCCAGTAATCCGTTCAAAACCGTGACACGCACGATGGAGTGATACTTGTCCACCCGCATGACATAGACGACAAACGTGATGACATAGGCTCCGCCAGCAAGCGCAACACCGGTCACAACATCGAAACCGAGCCACAGGCCCCAGGCAGTTTCCTGCGAGAGATTGGTCACGGAACCGAGACCGTAGACGAAACGGAAATACAAAATGACCAAGCCGGTTACAATGACCGGAATCGAGATAATATTAAATGGCGTGAGCCACGGCCCACGTGGTTTCATCTCCTGGATCAAGAATCGAAAAAACTGGCCAAATGACCCGATGACAGCGGCGTCCTTATTCATCATTTGCCCCTTCATTATCAGCTTCAAATTCTCCCTCTCCGGCCGGCTCGCTGTGATCTGCAAGTGCATTGAGTCCTAACAAAAAGGCCGGTACGCCGAAAAGAATCATGGGGACGGCGTAGAGGAATTCCTTTGTATATTCCGGATAGGGTGTTTTACCAAGATCCGTTCTAAACCCCAGTTGCTCAAAAGGTACCGCCGCCAAGTAAATATATCCGGTTCCTCCGACTTCATGCTCACCGTATATATGGTGTACATATTTATCCGGATGGCTGTAAATGCGATGCCTGGCAATCTCCAGGTTTTGTATCCGGGTGCCAAACATCAGTGTGTCCGTGGGACATGCCGTGACACAGGCCGGTTTCTTTCCGTCCCCGAGGCGTTCAAAACACATGGTGCATTTCTGTAATTTCGGATTCCATTCATGGTATTCAAACTTTGGCATGTCAAAGGGGCAGGAAATCATGCAGAACCGGCAGCCGATACATTTATTGCCTTTCCAGATGACGGGTCCATTTTTTGTCTGATTCATCGCCTCCGTGGGGCACGCGATGGCACAGGCGGCCTGGTAACAGTGCATACACTGTCTTTTGACAAATACATCGCCCTTTTCTGTCGCGTGTCTATTGACGACCGTCCATTGCTTGTCACTCGTTTTCCTTTGCCTTTCAAGGGCCCCATCGTTGACAACATCCGGGACCAGCAGACCGTGTTCTTCACCACAAGCAAGCTCGCAGGCCCTGCAGCCAATACAGCGGGTAGTATCCACCAAGATTCCCACAAACTCCTCTGGATCGTGGACCTCTTGAGCACTTATTTTGTTGCCGGTTAAAGCAGTACCACCGACAACAAGTGTCGTTTTTAAAAAACCTCGTCTATCCATTATGGCTCCTTAACTCTGGCAGGGTCTGGAACCTTGTCAGGGTTTCACAATTTCCAACGAAAAAACCGGTCATTTCTGTTCCTTGACATGACAGTCACCACACCCTTCGCTTGCCTGGGCACCGGTGCCTGACTCATGGCATTTCCAACAACTTTTATGAATGACTACTTTGGAACTGAGCGTTTCATCTGCAATATTGTTCGGGACTGAATGATGACAGTCGGAGCACTTGTAGTATTTTTCCTTGCTCGGTGAATCTGTATTGTGGCAAGTCTGACAGCGTGTCCAGGAAGGCGTCAGATAGTCCGGATGCGGGGTGTCCAGTTCCATGGCATGGATCTGGTGGTGGCATTCATCGCACTCTACTTCATGGTCTTTAACATGTACATCGTGCGGGAAAAGCACGTCCCCAACTGATGATTTGAAGGAAATTTCATCCGGCATGCTGGCAATGGCTGAAGGTGAACTGGATTGAACCTCACCCTGGGTTGGGACCGGGTGGGCGATTTCAGCCCAGCGCTGCTCAAAATCGAAACCCCTGAACGTGGGGCTTTCCTTGTTATGGCACGCGATGCAGGTCTCCGCGGCCTTGATCATCACCAGGCCGGCTGCCCTGGCGGCTTGCGGATCTTTCATGATCTTCTGGGATTTGTAGCCAGAACCGGGACCATGACAGGCTTCACAGCCTACGCCCTCGTTATCGGCGTATTTCCCTTTCTCGCTGACAACTGCCCCGACGCCCAGGAATGCCCTGGTAACGTGGCACTTCAGGCAGAAGCCTTCCTGTCGGGGATCACCAAGCCCTCTATCGGCGGCGATTTTGCTGGCTTCCCCGGAGGCCAGGGTCTCAAAGGCCCCGGCGTGGGCAGATTGGGTCCAAATCTTCCACTGGTCCCCGGTCTTCGCCTTGTGACAGGCCTTACATTTTGGAGTTCCGATGATTTCATGGCCGGCGAAGGTATCCTGCGTCATACCGGGCATCAGGGCGGCAACCAGCATCAGAGAAACATAAAATTTAAGCATAAATGCCTCGCTAACAATCAATTAGGAAATAACCAGGTGTCAATCAGAATTCTCGACTTTGCAAAAATGATTGTGAAAATCCGACCAGCAGTTTTATATATTCTGCATTTCTGTTTTGTTCGCTCTCTCCTGTTTCATTTGATTCGTATTGGGCAGTGTCCTCTAAAAATTTATTTGAAAGTTCATGGTATCTGTCGATTTCCTGTTGATACCAATTGACCGAGTCATGCCCTATTCTGAGGTCCGGTAACTCGCTTGCAAGATTTGAAGGTTCAATTCCGCACATCCAGCTTAGCCCGAGTGGTTTGATTGCCAACCACTCCGGGTGTTCTGCATGTTCTGAATTCACGGAAGTGATTTTGCCGCTGAGTGGCGAGGGTATTTTCAAGCTGTAGTCAGCATATTTTAAGCAAAACAGTGTTTCCCCTTTTACGATGTTTTGCTCTCTTTCCGGTAGCTCGACCTGATCAATTTTCTCAAAGACTTTTCTTATCAGGTCATCCGGCCCAACCCGAACCGTTCCGTTCGATTCGATCTTTGCCCAGGCATGCTGCTTCGATACGAAAATCCCCGCCGGAACATTCAACTCAAATTTGGATTTTGATTCACCGGTACCCGGTTTGATCAAGCGGATTTTGAGGCGCATGTGCCTTTCTAAATTGGCTTGCCGTTTTATCAACGCGGTTTTAACAAATCCAAGCAATTCATCTTCAGTGAACGGTTTTTCCACATAATCCATCGCACCGAATTTTACTGTTTCCACCGCAGTTTCTATCGATGCATAACCGGTTATGACGATGACATCGATATCGGGACGCAGGTGTTTGACGGCTTTCGTTACCTCGACCCCATCCATCTCAGGCATTTTTAAATCGGTGAATACAAAATCATAATCATTCTTACGAATGAGCCCCAATGCTTCAGAGCCCTTTTCCACTGTATCGACGCTATAGCCTGCGAGAACAAGTATTTTGCGAAAACCATTCAGAATTGGTTCTTCATCATCCACAGCCAGTATCCGGGCTTTTGGATTGTCGACTTCTACGCGCTTCAAAGTTAACGCTTCTTCGCTCACATCAAGCTTCAGCCCGATATCCAGCGCCTGTTCCCTTTCCCTTTTCAGTCGTTCTTCACGCGCCCTTTTTAGCAGCACGCGGAGTGCGATATCGACCAGGACAAAAACAACGATTGTCACGACTACAATTAAGGCTACGACCATCTTATTAATCCTCCGAAATGACAAAAACAGCGACACCACGTATGACAAGTCCAAAGAACGTGTTCCGTTGCCTTGTTCCAGATAAAAACTGTCTTGTTTTGATCCACGCCGCGGCGCGGATCATCGGTACGGGATATTGTCTGCAGAGCACACATACTCTTCTCGCAGCAAAATCGTTTGAAACCTGCTTCAAGCAGGGCTACACGCGCAGGTTTACACGCCTGATCAACAGTACTGGGTAGCTATCGTGTCCATAGAAACGGACGAAAGGGTGACGGTCAGGCTTCATGGATTACCTTGGACTCCAGGCGCATAAACCTATGGAGATTAATAGCAAATATACATCGTCAATGAGTTGACTTAGATCATCTAAAACGCAGTAAAAATCCAGTCTGGCCTGCCCCTGAAAGTCCGGTATGCCTACACCATTCAATCCGACCTCCTGCTGGCTTCAATACACAGGTGCATGGATTCGTTCCAGCATCGGAAATTGCTCGAATCCCTCGAATCCCGGTATATCATCCGGGACCCGACAAAGGCCCCGGCAGTGCCCGGAGGCCGCACCCATCATGAAGACAGGTGCTTTTTCTGGTAGGCCTCGTAACCCAATTTTGCGAACATGTAAAACCCGACAATTGGCAAGGCAATGACGTAACCCAAAGCAATGAATGGCGAAGCAAAGAACAGGCCAACATTTTTTGCAATCTTGCCTGTTTTTCTCAGCGTGCTGATTTCATCAACCGTTGGGACCGAGGCTTCAGTCTCCGTGGGGAGTCGTTCAACCTTTTCTGCTTCATCCAGGGCTTTCAGCGTGACACTTTCAATGATTTCAGGCGTGAGCGGTTTGTGAACAAATCCACTGACTCCCAGTACAGAGGCCCTGGCTTCATTTTCCGTGGTTCCGTAACCCGTTATAACCACCACCGGTGTCCAGGGGCAACGTGCCTTGATGCGTTCAGTAACCTCGAGGCCATCCATACCCGGCATCTTGATATCGGTAAAAACGACATCGAACGCTGCCTTATCCATGGTTTTGAGTGCTTCTTCGCCACTCAGCGCCGTGCTGACTTCATAGCCTTTATCTGTCAGGACGCGGTCAAAACTGCGACCGACTACTGCATCATCGTCAATTACGAGTACTTGTGGTCTGGTGTTCATGGTTTCTCTCCTGTTTGTTTAGTGAATGATTGGTTTGTTTAGGGGCTGTTGCGTAACTGGCTCTGTTGCCTGCCGGTCTTTCCGGTCACTACGTAATGCCCAGCGTTTTTGTGTCATGGCGTCATTGGCCGCCTTGATGATTTCATCAGGCCCCAGCGGTTTTTCCAGGTAGTTGAATGCCCCCAGCCTGACCGCCTCCTTGGCCGAATTGATACTCGGATAGCCGGTGATGATGACTACCTCGCTTTCCGGCCAGCGATCCTTGATGGTTTTGAGTACATCCAGACCATCCAGATCCGGCATGCGCAGATCGAGTAGAATGACATCAAAGGGATGTTGTTCCATGACGCGTAAAGCCTCATGACCATCTTCGGCGGCCTTGGCGTAGCAGTCGGTGCCCGCCAGGCTCCTGAGATGGCTGAGGCGCACCACTTCTTCATCGTCTACGATAAGGATGTTGGCTCTGTCGTTCATTTGTCCACCTCGCGTTTCTGTTTCACTTAAGTAGATGCAAATCCCATGCCATACGGCCTACAAGAGACACAAAATATTGTTTTTTACTTAAAGTTCATAGAGTTACAACTTGAGACAGGTGTGGCCGAAGCGCCTTTCAAGTCCCGATGTCTACCTGGAAAGTACATTTTTTGTATACAATAAAACTCGCGTAAACAAGATTATCTTTTAATTTCAGACAGATAAGACGATATCTCTAATGTATATTTTTTTTATACAGACCATCTGCCTGTCACTCCCATTCAGAGAGAGTCAATTAATTACAAAACCATGACCTAGATCATTTGATGTATTGAACCAGCAGCCCTATATTGTGCGCTGTTTACTCAATTACCTTGCGAGCTGACGAATGACGCTGCAGCGAAAGACTGCAGCCAGGGTCAGGCCCGCGCCCTGATGGATAATAAGGACAGTGACATGTCGCAGACAGGCCGTTTTTTTGTAGTACCCCCTTCATTGGATTCGCAGCCTGGTTTGATCTCTTTTACAAATTTTATGTCCGTCATCATGCTGATGGCGGTCATGCAAATTCCCCTCACCGGCACAGCGTTCGCCGAACCGGCGAACCCCAAACTGGCCAATGACCGGTGTCTGCGTTGTCATGGAAGAGAAAATTTTTCCAGGGAGAACGAATTTGGTGTTGAGCGCGCGCTGCATGTAACCGCGGAAAAGTTTGCCAACAGCGTGCACGGTGGCCGCGATTGCGTTAACTGCCATAAAGACATCATCAAGGCGCCCCACCGCAAGGGTATTGACAGGAAAGTCGGCTGTGTACAGTGTCACCAGGAACTCTGGGAACAGGAGCAACAAGCCGGTGGCGAACAGGATTCACGTCTGGGTGTCGTGATCGACCAGATCGAGAGTTACATGGGCTCCATCCACGCCAGGCCAAGTAACGAAGACCAGTCGAGGACCAACGCCACCTGTTACGACTGTCATGACGCCCACTACATTGCACCGATAGACAGCCACGTTGGCGCCAATGGACGTCTGAAGATTCCCGATATCTGCGGTCAGTGCCATGCCGATATCCGCGATACCTACATGACCTCGGTGCATGGCAAGCAAATCAGTAACGGCAATGCCAACGCCGCGGTTTGCAGCGACTGTCACACAACCCACAATATCGACACGCCAAACGATGTTTCGGGCAGGCTGTCCATTACCGAGAAATGCGGTAATTGCCACCAGGAAAACCTTGATACCTACACCGAAACCTATCATGGCAAGGTCACCCGGCTGGGTTACGGGGAAACCGCCAAGTGCTACGACTGCCACGGTTCCCATGCGATCAAGCGGGTCCACGACGCGGCCTCGATGGTACACAACGGCAATCGCCTGCAAACCTGCCAATCCTGTCACGAGGATGCAACCGAGGGTTACGTTACGTTCCAACCCCACGGCACCACGGACGATTTTGGGAAGTACCCCGAGATGTGGCTGGCATCGAAGGGTATGATCGGTCTGCTGCTGGGCACTTTCGCTTTCTTCTGGTTGCACTCGGCCCTGTGGTTCTACCGTGAATACCAGGATCGGAAACGCGGCAAGCACCGCCCGCATGTCCTGATCGATGACCTGCCCCAGGGTAAAACACATTTCAGACGGTTTACAAAATGGTGGCGCCTCGCTCACCTGGTCGGTGCGCTGTCCATCATGACGCTCGCCCTGACCGGGCTTACGGTACTGTTTTCAGGCAGCGCATGGGCACCGTTCGTAATGAACATGCTTGGCGGTCCGGCATCGGCGGGGGTCATTCACCGCATCGGTGCAGTTGGTTTTATGGGTGTATTTTTTATCCACCTGATCTACTTCGCCATCCATATCGGCCGGACCTGGAAGTCATTCCAGTGGTTCGGCCCCAATTCGCTGATCCCGAACTGGCATGACCTGGGTGATGCGATCGCAATGTTCCGCTGGTTTTTCGGCCTGGGACCACGCCCGGTACTGGAACATTTCTCTTACTGGGAGAAATTTGACTACTGGGCCCCGTTCTGGGGTATGACGATCATCGGTGTCAGCGGCGTGATGATGTGGTTCCCGGCCCCGACCGCCGCGATCTTGCCCGGCTGGGTATTCAATGTCGCCGCTATCGTGCATGGTGAAGAAGCGATCCTGGCAGTGGTGTTCCTGTTCACGGTGCATTTCTTCAATAACCATTTCCGGCCGGACAAGTTCCCGCAGGACACCACCATGTTCACCGGCAGGGTGCCGCTGGAAATCTATATGCATGATCACAGGCGTGAATATGACCGCCTGGTCGCGAGTGGCGAAATCGAGAAGTACCTGGTGGATGCTCCATCCCGTCCGATGGCGCGTGGATCGAAGATCCTGGGTGCGACGCTGATCACCATTGGCCTGTCCCTGTTGACGCTGGTGTTGCTCGGATTCCTGGGGATTTGACAACATAGTGCGGTATTGAATGTATAATCCTCCCATGAACCCAGACCATCCGGGGTCTGTGTTCATGGGCACTGTCAGCGGACTTGTCCGTTATTGAGGTCGTAAATGAAAACTATCCTGTATGGTGTTGTAATGCTCACGCTCCTCGCAGCTTGCGGCAGAGAATCTGAGCCCTCGAAACCCGTGATTGATATTGCCGCCGGCAAGGCCATTGCCGAGGCCGATTGTTCCGGTTGCCATGGTATGGACGGACGCGGTGAAACCGCCAAAATCCCAAACCTGGCGGCCCAGCCCGCCGAATACCTTATCAACGCCTTGCACGCCTACCGCGACCAAAGCCGGCATCACGTGGCGTTACAGGACATGACTTCAAAAATGAGCGAGGCGGACATCGCCAATATTGCCGGCTATTACGCCAGTCTGCCTGCGCTCGCACCACTGACAACTACGCCTGGAACACCCGTCAATGAGACACTCTACAACGAGGGCGCGGTGGTTGCGGCAATCTGCGAAGGCTGCCATGGTGAGCGGGGTGACAGCAGCACCGACGGGATCCCCAACCTCGCCGGTCAACAACCCGTTTACCTGATCGGAGCGACCCAGGAGTACAAGAACGGCAGTCGCGGCAATGCTGAAAAGACGGAAATGCTCAGTGGACTTGAGCAGGTCGACATCGAAAAGATGGCCATTTACTTTGCCTCCCAGATCCCTGCGGTTCGCTTAGCGCCGCGGTTTGGCGACCCGGTGACCGGTGAACCGTTGTCCGCCGAATGCGGCAGTTGTCATGGCGCCAGGGGCGTCAGCCACGACCCGATGGTGCCCAGCCTTGCCAGCCAGGAACCAAACTACCTGGTAACGGCCATCAAGGCCTATCGCGACGCTCAACGTTCACATGACGACATGGTCACGGACAAGAGCGACGGTGAAATTGAAAGCATCGCCGCCTTCTACGCGGTTCAAAAAGCCGAGGCGGCCGTTGAACAACAAAGTTCGGTGCAGGAACTGGCAGCCACCTGTGAACGCTGCCACGGTCCTTCCGTGGGCGAAAAGACCATGGTCGTGCCGACACTCAAAGGCCAGAACCGCGATTACCTGATCCGGGCGATGAAGGAATACCGCCGTGCAGACCGGGGCAGTTCAATGATGCACAAAATGAGCTCGAACTACAGCGACGAAATGATCGAAGCCATCGCCAACTACTACAGCACCCAGTAGGGTGGACATTCATGTCCACCATTTAATTACGGTTTATTAATTACGTCGGCCCGGTGGACATGAATGTCCACCCTACGAAAAAGACCCGGCTTCTGGCCGGGTCTTTCGTCTACTGGATAATTAAAGCTGAAAATCCAGGATTTATGCATTAACCACCATCCAGCCCGGTGGACATGAATG
>Ga0255052_10001166_pt1 | contig 20084 bp, 16 predicted proteins | sample JV7_2_21_MG_FD_188632 | JGI IMG/M metagenome (GOLD analysis project Ga0255052, IMG submission 188632) | Seawater microbial communities from Jervis Inlet, British Columbia, Canada - JV7_2_21 | ecosystem: Environmental > Aquatic > Marine > Inlet | place: Canada: British Columbia | collected... | reverse complement strand
GTCGACATTCCCAAGGACGTGCAGAACTGCGAAATCGAGTTTCGCGGCGGCGGTACGCTGCCACTGACAGGTTATCGCAACCGCCTGCAGGAGGTCGTGAACAATCGCCTCAGCGACGACGCCTGCGAGCGCCTGTACACGATGCTGGCTGAGTCCGCGCGACCGCTGATCTACGCAGGTGGCGGAGTGATCAACGGCAACGCCACGAAAGCAATGCGTCACTTCGCGAGCGCCTACGGCATCCCGGTCGCGACCACACTGATGGCGCTCGGCGCCAGTGACACGACCCACCCGCTGTCGCTGCATATGCTGGGCATGCACGGCATGGCGTTCGCAAACTATGCCGTGGAAGATTGCGATTTCCTGATTACGATTGGCGCACGATTCGATGACCGGGTTGCCGGCGATCCGGCTAATTTTGCCCCCAACGCCGGGCATATTGCACATTTCGACGTTGATGTGGCGGAGATCGGTAAGGTCAAGCGTGCCGATTGGCACCACGTCGGCATGCTGCAGCAGGACCTCGACGATTTGCTGGCTTTTGGCCAGCGTATCGGATTCAGCAAGGACTTTTCGGACTGGCACCGGGAGATCGCGAATCTCAAGGACCGCCACAGGCTGAACTACGATCGCAACAGCGAATTGATACAGCCTTACGCCGTTATAGAGGAGATCAACCGCCTGACCCGTGGCGAGGCAATTATTTCAACCGGCGTCGGTCAGCATCAAATGTGGGCGGCGCAGTATTTTGACTTCAAGCAACCGCGCTTGTGGCTGACCTCCGGCAGCATGGGGACCATGGGCTTCGGCCTGCCCGCGGCGATTGGCGCCCAGTTCGCGCAACCTGACAGGCTGGTGATCGACGTCGATGGCGACGGCAGCATGCGCATGAACATCGGTGAACTCGAAACAGCCACAACCTACGAATTGCCGCTCAAGGTAATAGTGCTCAATAACTTCGGCGACGGCATGGTACGGCAGTGGCAGAAACTCTATTACAAGGGACGTATGTCCGGCAGCGATAAATCGCTGCGTCGCAAGGATTTTGTCAAGACCGCCGAAGCGGACGGCTTTCGGTTCGCAGAAAAACTGTCGCAGAAAAAGGACCTGCCGCGCGTTATCGCCGATTTCATCGGCTATCCGGGCCCGGCGTTCCTGGAAGTCATCATCGATCCGGACGCCGGTGTATACCCGATGGTCGGCCCGGGGCTCAGTTACGACAAAATGATCACCGGCGATTTCATCGAGAGTCGCGACCAGCCGGCCGACGACACGCCCGGACCCAGCGAGATGTTCTGATTGGGCGTGGCGGCTTATGCGACGATGCGATTGCGGCCTTTGTGTTTGGCCTGATACAGGCGCGTATCAGCATCGCTCAGTATCGTTGTCCGACGAGTATCGTTGCCCACTTCCGCAATGCCGAAACTGATCGTGATCCGCATGTCCTGGTCGATCTCCTCCGTAACAGACGACCAGTCGACGCGCTCGATCGCGGCACGGATCTGACCGCAGATCTGCTCTGCAAAATCTGAACTGGTGTCCGGGAAGCACAACAGGAATTCCTCGCCACCGTAACGCGCGACGACATCCGTCTTGCGGCAACGATCGACCAGGATACTCGCAATGCGGCACAGGACATCGTCCCCAACAGCATGCGAGAAGCGATCATTGACTTGCTTGAAGTGATCGATATCCGCAAGGGCGATTGTGAAATCCCGGTCGTGACGTTTCGACGCCTCGATTTCCCGCTGCAGATAATCGTCGGCGTAGCGCCGGTTAAGCAATCCTGTCAGTTTATCGTGCGTTGCCTGGCGCTCGAGTTCCAGGGTCTTCAGGCGCAACTCCTCCGTGCGCTCATCAACGAGGGCCTCGAGTTTGTAGCGCATCTGCGCGAACTGCTTGAGAATCAGCATGCCAAGGCTTAATACTACGAGCAGCAACACAAACTCGGCCGTTTCCATGCGCACGAAGGCCAGCGCCACATAAACAGCAATCAGGACCGACGCCAGTTCCACTCCGGTCGAAAAGACATTCAGGAGTTTGGTGGGATCGGTTTTGCGCAGGTACAGCATTGCCATCATGCTCAGATCGTTGAGTAGCTGCATACTGAGCATCAGGAGCAACAGCAGGCCTGCATTCGTCAGGTTGAGCTGATCGAGCGGGACCGGGCCGCCAAGGTATGCGTACAACGAGCCGCAGCAGAGGATTACCAGCGCCATCATGCCCGAGTTATGCAACGATGCGGTCAACACGGACTGCCACGGTACCCCGATGCTCAGGCGATGCCAGGGGTATATCAGCGAAGCCAGGCCATTGATCCAGGCCGCGTCGAGCGGGCCCAGGACCAGGATGCTTGCGACCTGTGCAACGCGATCAAACGACACGTGGCCATAACCCGGTCGTGGATAGCCCATGGTGATCGTGAACAAGCCGAACAGCAGGAAAAATAATGCCGTACCCCAACTGTACCGCGACGTCAGAAAGCCTGAGTCTTGCAGCAGCAGATACAGTGCCGTCAGGGCCGCCAGGAACAGGATCAGCGCAAACTGAAAGTCCGGCCGCGTCTGCAGGGCCTTGCTGTCGCTGTCGTGGTTTTCTCGTGGTTCGTCCATAGCTTTTTCGATGATGCTGCCTTACTGGCAAACTTGCTGTCTAATACCTCACAGTTTGGGCCGGACCGGTACCGTGGCTGACATACTGGCCCAACGCCCGCAATACCCACGTAGGTAATTTCTCGCATGGTCAGTAATCCGCATCTCTGCTATGCAAGGCGGAATTGAGGCGCAACGATGACCACTCAGACCGGATTTAATACGCGTACGATCACCGGCCACCTGGTGCACATGCTGGATTATCCGCGCTGGCTGATCGAGCGGGAAATCGATTTCAGCCAGTGCGCGTACGCCGGACGGTTAGACCCGTTCGCGCCCGAGTGCCTGACTTGCCCATTCGGCACGGGCTGCCGCTGGCTCGATCGGCAGCGCTGCGAATCACTCACAGACGTGCCGCTGACCGACCTGATCGAGGCGTTGCGCGGCGCGGTCGAGCATGTCGACCCGCATGCGGACTACCAGCATGGCCGCAGTTGCGACTGCGAAACCTGCAGCTGGCTACGCTCAGCCAAGCGGCTGCTCCGTACTTTCTCCGCTCGCAAGCTGCGACGGTGACGCGCAGATGCGCTACCATTTCGATCCGCAACACGCATAAAAGGGGATATCCGTGGCGTCAAGCAGCTACTCGGGAGGGTGCCTGTGCGGCTCGGTGCGCTACGAAATCAGCGGCGAATCGAGTGCCTTCTTTCACTGTCACTGCCAGCGTTGCCGTAAAGCAACCGGTACGGGACATGCCAGCAACCTGATTGTCAGGCCGCAGCAGGCAAAATGGACCGCAGGAGAAGATCTGCTCGGCAGCTACCCGGTGCCCGGCGCCAAACGTTTCCGCACGGTGTTTTGCCGCAACTGCGGCAGCCCGCTGCCGCGCATAGCGCCGGACCTCAGCCTGGCGGTCATTCCCGCAGGCTCCCTGGACACCGCACCGGACATAGCGCCGACCGGCCGAATTTTCTGCAATTCACGGGCGAACTGGTCCTGCGACGCGACCGAACTCCCCGCCTGGGACGAATACCCGGCCTGACCCTCTCGCGGACCGGCGCAGATGCCGGCGCTGGCCGGCATTCGTTGTGACCCGACAAAGGCGGCGTTATGCTTGCCCGCTATGTTGTGTACAGGGTTGGAGAAATAAGAATGACATACCAAAATCAGATCGCTGTAATCCTCGTTGCCTGCCTGGGCATCACCGCCTGCGGCCCGTCGCAGCCGGATTCGGCTGCGGAGCCAGCCGCGCCGGCGGCAGCCGCGGTAACAGAGTCGGCCGATCTTGCTGCTCTGCTGGCGAGCGACAACCGCGCTGCGGCGGATCGTGCCCGCGACGCCGGACGCAAACCAGCCGCGGTCATCGAATACTTGGGTATAGAACAGGGCATGAGCGTCCTTGACGTTATTGCTGCCGGCGGCTACTACACCGAAGTCCTGTCGCTCGCCGTGGGTGCGGGAGGCCAGGTGGTCGCGCAGAATCCTGAGGTCATTTTGCAGATGCGGGAAGGCGCCAACGAAAAGGCCCTGAGCGCCAGGCTGGCCGATGATCGGCTGCCGAACGTCAGCCGGCTCAACAAGGACTTCGCCGATATCAGCGCGGCGGATGGACAATTTGACGCCGCGATAACAGCGCTGAATTTTCATGACATCTACAATAATCGTGGTGCTGAGGGCACGGTAGCATTTCTGAAGACCGTCGACGCGCTACTGAAGCCGGGTGGCGTTTTCGGCATAATCGATCACGTCGGCATTGCCGGCGCGGACAATGCCGCACTGCACCGGGTCGAGCTTGCCGCGGTTATCGAAACTGCGGAAGCCGCGGGATTTATCATTGAAGGACAAAGCAACCTGCTTGGTAATGACAGTGACGATCATAGCCAGCGTGTGTTTGCCGACGGTGTCCGGGGACAGACCGATCGCTTCCTGGTGAAACTGCGCAAACCGGCTGGCTAACACGGGTAGTGGTTGCCGGCACGACAACGCTCCGCGCGACCACCTATACCAGTCTCGCCATGCTGGCTTTCGCCGGCAACTCGATCATCTGCCGCATGGCGCTGCGCGATGCGGCTATTGACCCGGCGACATTTACCGGTATTCGGCTGGCGTCGGGCGCACTCGCCCTGCTGCTCATCTTTGCTTCTGCGCAGCGCGGCTCGTCAGTCACAGCACACGGCAGCTGGGCGGCCGCGCTCATGCTGTTCCTCTATGCCCTCTGCTTTTCCTACGCCTACATCAGCCTCGACGCCGCAACGGGTGCGCTGATTCTGTTCGGCTTCGTGCAGGCAACGATGATCGTCATGGCGCTCGCCGCGGGAGATCGCCCGCGCCTGGCGGAATGGCTCGGCTGGCTGCTGGCCGTCAGTGGTCTGGTGTGGTTACTGCTGCCCGGCGCCGCAGCGCCCGCGCCGCTGGCAGCGTTACTTATGGCCATGTCGGGCGTCGCCTGGGGCGTTTATTCGATTCAGGGCCGCGGCCAGACTGACCCACTGGCATCGACGTCATCGAATTTCCTGCGTTCCCTGGTGCTGGTCGCGATTCTCTGCCTGCTGACAATGTCCGGCATGCAGATTACCCGGACTGGTGTCCTACTTGCGGTCCTGTCCGGAGCGCTGACCTCTGGCGTCGGCTACGTCATATGGTATGCCGCGCTGAATTACTTGAGCTCCATACAGGCGGCCCTGGTACAACTATCGGTGCCCGCAATTGCAGCGGCCGGAGGCGTCGTGTTGCTGGCAGAATCGCTGTCGAGCCGCCTGGTCATTGCCGGATTGCTGATTCTGGGCGGCATTTGCATTGCCGTCACCGGCAAGGAGAAGCAGCATCACAGCACCTGAATCGTCCTGCGATGGCAGCGCATCGACCGTGATCGCCGATACGCCTCCGGTCCGGTACTATGTGAACAGGCGCAAAGAACCCGCGCCAAAAATATCACACAGTAATGGTCTCGGTGCGCAACTGGCGAATTGCCGGTCGCGCCAATAAAATCAAAGACTTAAACGGAACTACACAAGCGAATATGCTGATTACGCCGAATCGCGACAATCTGAACAAGGTCGTTATCCTGAATCCCAAGGGTGGCTGCGGCAAGACGACGCTCGCAATCAATCTGGCCAGTTTCTATGCCGGCAGGGGTCCGGTGCCGACGATCATGGATTGCGATCCGCAGGGTTCGACCATGACCTGGATCGAGAAACGACCGCCGTCCCATGCACCGATTCATGGCATTGCCGCGTACAAGCGCAGCATGCAGGCTACGCGCAGCTGGCAGCTCCGCGTGCCCAGTGAAACAACCACCCTGATCGTCGATTCGCCGGCGGGAATATCGCATGACGATCTACGCGAAGTGACTCGCGACGCCAGCAGCATTCTGGTGCCGGTGCTGCCTTCGTCCATCGATATTCACGCCGCGTCCCGCTGCATCGCAGACCTGTTGCTCGTGGCAAAGATCGATCGACGGGATCGCAAACTTGCAGTCGTTGCGAATCGTACCCGGCAGAATACCAAGAGTTACGAAAAACTCATGCTCTTCCTCGACTCACTCGGGATACCCATCATCGCGGTGTTGCGCGACAGCCAGAACTATGTACACGCTGCTGAAGCCGGCATCGGTATCTGCGAAATGCCGCCACATCGCGTGCGCAAGGACATCGAGCAACTCGAACAGGTTACGAAATGGCTGGATAGCTGGCGTGATCGACGCGGACAGCAATCCAACGATGATGCCATCGGACAGTCAACGAACGTAACTGTCTTGCACAAGCCGAAATTCAGTTCCTTCTGATCTCAACATCAGTTTCTTGTTCTCGTTGAATCGAGGCAAATAATTCAGTATCCACATTACCTCCACTCAACACGACGACTGTCGTTCTGTCCCTTGTCTGCAGTTTTCCCGCCAGGACCGCCGCCAGCGCCGCGCAACCACCCGGCTCCACAACCAGCTTGAGGTGTTGAAAAGCAAAGCGCATTGCCGCTTTGACTTCGGCATCGCTGACAACGAGGCCTTTGCCGGCAAGCCTTCTGTTGATGCCGAACGTAATTTCTCCGGGCATAGCGACCAGCAGCGCGTCGCAAATCGAACTTGCGGGCGCCGTGTTTGCGACTCTCCGACCGCTGATCAACGATCGAGCCGTGTCGTCGAAGCCAGCCGGTTCCACCGTGTGTACGGCTGTCGATGGTGACAATGCCTTGATCGCAACTGCCGACCCGGAACTGAGTCCGCCACCACTGCATGAAATCAGTACCTGATCCGGCCTCAGCCCACGCTCATCGCACTGCTGCATGATCTCCAGTCCGACGGTCCCCTGTCCGGCGATAATATGCACATGGTCATAGGACGGTACCAGCGCGGCGCCACGCTCCGCCGCCACCTGCCTGGCAATCGCTTCACGATCCCCCGAATAGCGATCATACAAAATCGTTTCACCGCCGAGACGACGTGTATTTTGCACCTTCTCTGCCGGCGCATCTTCCGGCATTACGATGGCGCTTCGTATGCCGAGGATGGAGCCGGCGGCAGCGACACCCTGGGCGTGGTTACCCGACGAAAATGCCACCACACCGCCGGCCGCTTCCTCCGCAGCTAACTGGCACATGCAGTTGTACGCGCCACGAATCTTGAACGATCCGGTCAACTGCAGGTTCTCCGGCTTCAGCAGCACCCGGCCGCCGGCCAGTTGATCGAGCTCCGTAGACTGCAGCAGCGGCGTGCGCACCGCGACCGGCCGCAGGCGCTCTGCTGCCAGTTCGATGTCTGCGAGTTCGACTGAATTACTCATGGGCAAAGCGACTATATGTCGACATCGCCAAAAAAGCACCGGGGGATTACTGACGTGGGAAAATGTTTCCTAGGGCGAGCGACCATGGACTACCCGGGGGTCTTTCCGAGACACGCAGTGAATGCATCCATGCAGGCTCGGGGCCCGCATCCCTGCGGGCCACGGTCTCTGAAAGACCCCCGGGTAGTCCATGGTCGCGTCGCGATCGTTTACTTGCACGCTGTCGATCTCGAATAAAACCGACCCTGCGAACAGGGCCGGTCAGGCGGGGATCCGTTAGTTGGGGTTAGCCGCAAACGACGAGGTCTCGCCGACATACAGGGTAAGGCTGACCTTTCGCTCCAGCGCATAGCTGTCAATATTGGCCTCGACTGCCGCCGACTCGCCGTGTGCCGCATGCTCGATACGACTTGCAGCAATTCCATTTGCCAGCAGCATGTCGCGCACGTGAGCAACGCGTTTTTCCGAGAGCTTTTGGTTGTAAGTGGCATCGCCGCGTTCGTCCGCATAGCCGTCAAGCTGAATCTGCACGTCCGGCATATTCGCGAGGATGGTCGACATTTGGGCAAGGCGCGAACCGGTACCGTGCGCCAGGACGTGCTCGTCGGTGCGGAACAGCAAGTCCATCTCGATGCCGGCCTGCATCAGCGTCAGCAGCTCCGGCCTGGCGATCGTCTGCAGGTGCTGCAGGTCGCCCCCCAGCGTATCGAGGTCGGCCGTCAGTGCACCAACATCGCTTTCGAGGCCGCGGACGCGAGTCTGCGACTCCTCGAGCGAAGTCGACAAGGAATCAATAGCCGCGCCTTTCTGATAGTACTTGTCACCGAGTTTCGCGCCTATTGCAGCGCCGATCATCAGCCCGACCGGCCCGCCGATTACAACGCCGACCGTGGCACCGGTGCCTACGCCGATCGCTTCTTCTTTTGACGCGCTTCCCTCTGCGTATGCCGGTGTGGCGGTAATGGCAGAGATCAGTCCGATTACGATTAGTTTCTTACCCATTGCAAATTCCTCCGATGTGTCCGGGCCACGTCTGTGGCCACCGTCGGAATCAATTACAAGGCGTAAGCGGGCCGGCCGAAGGACCGGCAAATGGCTTTCCGGGGATCAAAACTGACGAAATATGACCGTCAAGGGTGGCCGTACACCGCTGATCGGGATTACCGGGTGCGATCGTTCAGGCCGACGAAGGTGCCGCCGTTTCTTTCACACAACACCCGCATCAGCCCTGCGAAGCGCTGCGAACTCGGCGGAATACTGGAACCACCGAAGGAATACGGAAATCCGACGGCATGGATACGAACACGGCGATTGCCGTCGGCGTCCTCGACGTTAATTTTATCGATGTCGCGGACTACCGCTTCCATGGAGCTACCCTGAAACTCATCGCCCAGAACGTAAATGCTGATTTTCTTGTCAGGCGACCAGAACGTTCTGATTGCATAGACGATGCCGTCAGACGGATCACTGTCGCTGAACGGCGCCCACTGTCGCATGGTGTTCCTGATCGCCTGGCGTACCTGCGGCGTATCCTCGATCCAGGTACTGCCGTATTGCTGGAACATGTAGCGACCGTTGTCATTCATGATCTGCAGGCCTTTGACTCGTGGATAGACGTCCAGCACTTCGCCCAGTTTTCGTTCGACCAGGCCCCACTTCGACTGCATGCTGCCGGACGTATCGATGACGAAGATGATGTACTCACTATCGACCGGGATACCGCCAATCGCATCGTCCGGTGCACGGTTGTAAACCTCGAGCCGCTGCATTTCCTCCGACAATCGCTGCCGTGCAGAGCGCAATTCGCCTTCGTCGATATTGAGGCTCGGGTCATCCTGTTGCATCAGCCTGTACTGCCCCTGCACCGATTGCAGCTCTTTCTGCAATTGCGCGAGCGTCATTTTCGTTTCCGACGTGTCGAGCCGCACTGCCGACAGGGCCCGGGTGATGACGGTTGTCTGTCCCTGGATTTGGAACAATTCCTCCTGCAACAGGGCAATTAGCTGCTGCAGGTCTTCTCTTGATTTCTCCAGGATGACCGGCTCGTAAACCTTGCTGAGCACGAGCAACAGGATGATTGCACCGAAACCGCAGCAGATGCAGTCGAGAAAAGACAGGCTGAACGCCTCTACGTTTCTACGCCGCTTCTTCATCGCACCATGCCCCGCAATATCATGGCCAGTCCTTGCTGATGCTCATGAAAGCTCCACCGGTCCGATACGCCATTAACCAGTACGCGATGGCCGCATTGTAATCGCCTTCCATGGGATACAGCAGAACACTGACTGGAATACCGCTTGGGATACCGGCCTCGGCCTCGTAATGCAGGCGCAACCGCTCCTGCCCGGTGACCATGCCACGCTCCGTATCCGGCGCATTCATCGTCGGCAGGCTATCGATCAGCACGATAACGTTATCCGGCCGCGGATTCAGCTGTGTAATGACGGCAAATGCGTCGCGTGTATTGGTGCCGTTTTCCGGTATCGTCCGCCGCAACAACCTGACCGCCTCATCCAGCTGCTTGCCGTCACCGACTTCCAGCCAGATGCCGTCACTGCCCTTGAGCACCGGTTTCGTCTCATTGTTAAAGGTATAGATCTGAAACTTGCTGTCCTCGGGAAACTGCGCCGACAACCAGTCGACACTCGCAACCGCCTGACGCCACTTCAAAGAGCGCAATTTGACCGCGTCCGACATATTGCGCCGTCGCAGAATATTGATAATCTTGCGATCGAGCATGCTGGCCGAGTTGTCAACCAGCACCAGTATTCTCTCGCCACCGACTTTCAGGCCGGTCAGGTACTGACGATCGCCATCACCGGTAAATTGCCTGACCCTCGTGCCCTCCGTCAGGCTCTTCGCCTCCAGCGCCAGCAACCTTTTTTGTTCTTCCTCCAGTGTTTTGATATCGGACTGCAGCTTTTCGATGCGCTTTATCTTGGCCAGCGTATCCTTGTCATTCTCAGAAAGCTCGGCCTTCAGTTTTTCTATCAGTGCAATGATCTGCTGAATCTGATCCTCCGCGCGAATCTTTTCATCCTCGAGCCGCTCCATGGAGTTTTTCGCGAGCACCATGTTCTTGCGTTGATCGAGAATTTCGTACTGGAGTCGCGTCGTTTCGCCCACCTGGTCGTCCGGAACGTCTTCGACGTCGTGGATCACCTGGGCGTTGATGATCATGAAAAACAGAATGACGGCGCCAAATCCGCAGCTCATGCAGTCCAGGAACGACATGCTGAAGACTTCGATCGGTCGCCTGTGTCTAGCCATGACTTTCGTCCGTGGTGATGAGCTGAAACTCGTACCCGGGTGAGCCAACGCGCAGCGAATCGCCTACCTGCAAAACCGACGTGCCGCTGATGCTGTGGCCGTTGAGAAAAGTACCGTAGCGGCTGTGATCCTCGAGAACGCACTGACCGTTTATCCGGGTCAGCGAACAGTGCCTCCTCGACAGGCCTGGCATGTCGGCTGCCAGCGCGATAAATCGCCCGATTTCACCTTCCTGAGACCCCATAACCAGCGGCGAATTCCCTATCTCATAGGCCGTACTACCGAACAGCAGATGGGTCGGCACACCGCTATCCGGCTGCTTGTGGCCTTCCACCTGCAGCGCGATTGCCGATTGATCCCACGGCAGCTGCCGGATCAGGCTGAGGCCGCCTTCGGGGATGCCGGCATTCCGGCAACGCGATAACGCGCCGCGTGCCGTTGCCCCGGGCTCGAGAACGAATATCTCGCCGCCGACCCGGGCTTTCAGCATATCTGCAAGACCGGGCATGCGGGCCACGCGGTCGCTGATCTGGATCGCCGGCGTATCCTCGGCCCGGTACAAAGCCCGCAGATTGCTGGCAATGTCCTGATATACGGGGGCCGCCGCCGCAATGAGTGCCAGCGATTCGATCGCTGCCTGGTGACTGCGGCCAGCATATTCGATTTGCAGCTCCACTTGCTCCTGCGATGATGCTTCGGACAACCAGCCGCCAAGACGATTCAGGAGCATTTGTTCGGTGTCCGCAGTATGCAGGGGATCGAAGCGCGATTGCTGCACGAAGACCTCCGCAATCGCATCGATCCACGCCTCGTACAGGGCGTACACACCGCCGGATTCGACGACCTGGGTGCGCTCTATCTGCACCTGGCCCGGCTGCGCCAGGCGCGTCAGCGAAGTCGCATGCAGACTCATGTCGACATGTACCGGCACCGCATTCTGGTATTCGCGGCGAGTCGCCGCGACCCCCGCATCTACCAGCGCAACGATCGGTATCTGGATTTCGCCGGCGATCCCCAGCAGCAGGCCCAGGTTTGCAGACTGCATGTATGACGGTACGGCCACGATCAGTCCATCGCTGTTATGAGCTTCTTTTCGCCACATTTGCTCGAGTTGTCTGCTGACCAGGTCGGCGGCGCTGAGGTGATGAAACCGTTGGTCGGCCAGCGATTCCGTTGCGAGGTTCGACCAGTAGCGATGTTGTATGCGGCGCGGATTGATGCGCGCCCTGGCGAATGCCTCGTTGCCGGTGGTCAGCCGGTCATCGTCGAGCACAGCGAAACCCGGTTCGCGATATAGTATCTTTTCGCCGTTCAGTAAGGTGATGCCGGCGTCATTGATATGTGCGGCAAGGCGGGGCACAGGCTACGCCGATTTCATATGGCGAATGAGTTTGTCGTCCACATAGCTTTCGCTGTCGAAAACCAGCCGTTCCTGCATTAGCTGCAACTGGTGTACGAGAAACATCAGGAAAATACTGATGATCAGGGCGATAAAAGTCGAGTTGAACGCGACACCGAGGCTTTGCGTAACGCCTGCGATGTCGCCCTGCACAGCTTTGTCGGCTTGTGCCAGCGCCTCGCCAATACCGCGCACGGTGCCGATGAATCCGATCGAGGGAATAGCCCAGGAGATATACCGAATCATCGACAATTCGGATTCGAGACGATCTGCCTCGGACTCGAAGATCGTGTGGGTACTGCTCGCAACGTCCTGGATGTTACGGGTCGAACTGAAGCGCCGCAGCGCGTTCAACAGCGCCCGCGACAGCGCCATGCGTCGATTTTCTTCCGGCAGCGCCTGCACCTGGCGCGCAAACTCACGCGTGTCCTCGGGAAGGATGCGCATACCTTCCGCGATATGTACCAGTTCCATGTCGAGCAGGCGACGCTCATGCAGGAGCCTGACGGCTTTGAAGCCCATGATCGCAAGAGCCCAGATTCCCAGTACGAAACAGGCCTCCTGCTCCATGTCCTTGATCAGCACCCAGATCGAACGTTCCCGAACGAAATCCGGATTCTGCGCGGCCTCAATCGCCTGCTCTTCCATGACCTGCACGGCGTTCGGCCGTACCACCGATACGTAAAACGCATGCACCACGATCACCGCAATGATCAGGGCGAAGAGCTGGTAAACAAATTCAATCGGGATATTTTTCTTGTTCATCTAATACGACTCACATTCCTGTGGCTGGTGTCGTCCGAAACTCTGTCGGGTCAGATATTCGTGGGAAAGGGAATTGGTTCATCCGCCGGAATCTCCTCGGTCGGTATAAAATCGTCGTCGTCTTCCTCGTAGGTCTGCTCGTCCAGATCGGAGTCGTCAATTTCAGGCTCTTCTTCGTCCGCGACCTGCTCGGGCTCCTCGACCCCGGATTCCGCCTCTTCGTCCTCAACCTGGCCGACTGCCGGCTGCCAAAGCGACAACGCCAGAATAAGGGCGATCAAAATGGAGAGTCTCGACATATCAGTATCCACGTTAGCTGCTCAGTACCGAATTTGACAGCCGCCGGCGCAAAATATTTCGCATTTTCTACTGGACGTTGCGAGCTATGCGAAAACCGACGTCGGGTCGACCCCGATTGCCGTAGTCACGATAGCTCAGCCGGAGCTCCGTTATACCCGCTTGCCGCCAACTCGAGCCACGAATTACGCGGTTTGCGCCCCTTACGGGTCCGGTCGGGTCAGTGATCGGATCAACCTGGCCCGGCGTGGGCACAGAATAGTAATCCTGCACCCATTCGGCAACGTTTCCGCCGCCATCGTAGATACCCAGCGCGTTGGCAGGAAATGTGCCGACCGGCGCCGTAGAGGCAAATCCGTCGTTGTACCCGGGAAGTACGGAGGGAACCAGCTCGATCGCTGACCGGTCGGCGTAATTACCGCTTTCCGGGCGCGGCGGCAGCCGGTTACCCCAGGGAAACGCCAGGGGCGAACTGCGCCCCTGGAAGCGAATCGCCCAGACCCACTCCGCCTCGGTCGGCAGTCGATAGCCGTTCGGCGTCGGAGTGATCGGTTGCCACTGCTCGAATTTCTTCTCATAGACCAGCGCCAGACCTTCCTGGGTGCTCAGCCAGTTGCAATACTCGGCCGCATCGTTCCAGGACACATTGACGACCGGATTCAGATCGCCCGCCAGCGACGGATGCAGCCCCTCACCAGAAATGTGATTTTCCCTGAACTTGTTGAAGTCGCGGTTTCTGACCTCGTTGACCCCGATGAAGAACGGCTTGCTGATGATCACCGGCACGATTACCTCATTGGCGCGCCTGCCCTGCTCGCGCCGCGACGAGCCGGCCGTGAACGCGCCCGGCTCCACTCGTCGCATGACCTGACCTTGCGAAGTAGAGACCGTGTTCGAGGTGCTGCGCGCCAGCACTTCCGCCTCGGACATCAGTCGTACCTGGATGGTCTGCGGATAACCCGGCCGTGGCGTGACACTGCGGCTGAATGTCTCATGACCGCCCATCTTGACCTCCAGGCGGTGTGGTGCCGATGACAGGTTCATGGTCAATGAACCGGTACCGCGGGCACGGCCATCGATATAAATAGTCGCCTCCCTGGGGCTTGCATTGACGGTCAATTCGCCGACCCGGGCGGTCAGGTCGACGGTAATCGCCTCGGATACCGCTGCTTCCAGGCGCACCCGGCGTACCGTCGAACCGTATCCCGCTTTCGATAAACCGATCTCGTAATCGATATCCGGTGACAGTGCGAGCCTGAGCGGTGACTGACCCCGATAACGCCCGTTCACCGTGACGTTGGCGCCGCGCGGAATGGAATTGACCTGCAACTGGGCATTTGCCGGTTCGAGCTGAATGGTCGGCAACACCTGGTGTTGGTCAGGCGAGGTTTCCACAGAACCATCCCAGGCCTTGAAGCCGTCCGCGATCAGGCTCAGGCTGTGTGTGCCTTCCATCAATTCCAGGGTCAGCGGCGTCACACCCAGACGCGTCTGACCCTCGTAGACCGTGGCACCTGAGGGAATCGAAGAGACGGCGACATTGGCCCACTGCGGTACCAGCTGTACCTGTAACTCCTGATGCAGCCCGAGCCCGGGAATTTCGACCCGGTCCGCGAATGGCAGGAATCGCTCGGCCCGCACGGTGACGGAATGCGTGCCGGGTTCAAGTTCGACCGGACCGTATGGCGCAGCCCCGATCAGGTTATCGTTAACCGTGATTAATGCCTCCATTGCCGGATCCGTCGCAACCGTGAGAAAGCCCGGCAATCGGCGTAATTCGATCAACACCGTACGACTGGGCGTCACGTCTACCTGCAATGTCTGGTTGATTTCGTAATAGCCTTCCTTTTGCACGTGTACGGTGTAGGTGCCCTCGCGCATCAGGATTCGATCACCGAAAGGCAGCCGGAACCAGCCGCCTGAGATGGCAAAAGAGTCCGGTTCTGCCGGCCGAATCTCGAACTGAATGGACTTCGCACTGAACAACAGGTAGGAGACCAGTATCAGGAACGCGATGGCCGCGGCGACCGCACTTTGCCAGGTATAGGAGCGTCTTCTTGTGCTCTCTGCAGAGACGTCGGCCGCACGCCGGAACGCCGTTGGCGCAATGCTTTCTTCCTGCGGCGTGGCAGCGCCTGGTAATTCCGGCGGCCGGGTGACGTAGGCGCTGTCTTCCAGGTGCACCTGCAACGATATCGTGCCGCCGGACTCCGCGACCTGCACCCGGGTGCCGAAAAATTCGAGCTGGTCGCCGGTTTGCAGCCGACGCGACGTCGTCAGCGGCTCACCGTTAATGGTCACCACGCCGCTGCGGCCGGCCGGTTGCACGAAGGGTTGTCCGTCAAGCTGATCCAGCAATGCGACTGCGCCGCTGCCGGGTCCCGGCAGCCTGATCTCGCAGTCACTGCCCGTTCCAAGGCGCAGCGGCAGCTCCGCAGGATTGAAGCGCCGTTCCCCCTCGCCGTCTCTGATCAATACCGCATCAAAGTTCAAAATTGCTCCTCGCAGCGAATGATTATCGGCTTCATCTCGATCTCGGGTGCAACCCGAAACTCCAGCCGTACGTCGCGGTAGCCGGGGCGACTGCCGACCGCAACATAGGTGCCAGGGCGCAATTCCAGCTCATGCATCGAAAAGGTACCAAACTTGCCGACTCTGAATATCGCCACGTCAGTCGCGTTGTCGGACCTGAGTTGTACACGTAACGGTGTCGCCGCCCGCTTCAGCAGCCGCGACAACTCGCCTTTCTGATCTTCGAGGCGCGGCCCTATCGGTGAGATTCGCGACATTTCCAGCAGCAGTGTCGTTGCACGTTGCATTGTTCCCGGGGCGCTCAATGCATCCGGATCTTCGATATACCCCATTATCGTCGCATGCAGGGCCGCGCGGGCACTGGACCGCGCAAGACCTTCCTTGGCAAACTGCAAGTCGGCGTCAATGCCCAGAATTTCCTCGTACACCGCAACGGAGACTTCCCATTGCTCGTCTTTCTCCAGCGTGGCAGCCTGACTTTCGAGACGCCGGATATTCGCCAGCCTTGATTCCTGTTCAACTTGCAACAGACCGTCGACCGGCTGCGCGGAATTCGAATCCAGCGCCTTGGCCGCGTTAAACGCGGCTCTTGCCCCGCGGTAGTCGCCCACGGCCAGCGCATCGAAACCCTCCGTCATGCGGCTCTCGAAAGACATGCGTTTGATCGCGGCCAGTACCCGTTCCAGGCCGATTTTCGCGGGTTCCCACTCGGCATCCACCTCCAGCACTTTTTCGAAGGCAAACCGCGCAGCCTCCATTTCCAGGTCTTTTTCGTACTGAAAGCCCTGTTCCGTCAACGTTATGACCGTATCCAGGTTGCGCGCCCGCGCCAGACCTTTTTCTGCCTGCGGATGCCCGGGAGTGATGGCCACAGCGAGATCATAGAGCCTGACTGCCTCGATATGATCGGTGGCTTCGAATGCCTCCACTGCAGCCGCCAGCGTTTCTTCAAACACTTTGTCTACCCGGTCGAAGAACGGATCGAGCAATTCGATCGCTTCGTTGTAGCGTTGCAGGGCGACCCGATAATTCTTATTCAGGTACGCCTCGTCGCCGGCTTTGTAAACATTCAGCACATCGAGAAATGCCTGCCCTCCCCACCGGTCGATTGCCCGGTATCGAAGCCGCTCCAGCATCGATAACAGGTCGCCCAGAACTTCATCAGTCCGCACGCGCAGCCGCGCGGCATCGTCGCTACTGAGGTCATCCAGGTTTTCACTGAACGCCGCGTCTTTACCACGGATTTGCAGCTCCACGGAGTCGGCATCCGCGTCCGCCTGCGAACTCGCATCGGCAGCCGACTCCTGGACCGGATCGACAGCGCTGCTGCCGGGAGGCGGCCGCTCGACTGCCTCCGGCAGCAGAAATATCACCGCAAGAAACAATGCCAGCAAGCCGCCAAGCCCGCCGAATACGATCTTCGGAGAGACGCCACTGGCAGCCTTGACAGAAACCGGCGGCGGCGCATCGAGCGGGCGATGTACCGGCCGGATTGACTGCAGGGCAATGTGCGCTTCCTCTGGCATGTCAGTTGCCGTCGCGGCGACCAGACCTGCCGGGGCAGGCCCCGGCTGAAATCCGGCCTCCCTGAGACGCTGTAGCACCGTTTCGGCATCGGGGCGGCCCTCGGCCTCTGCTGCCAACATGTCGCTGACCAGGTCGCTTAGTGCCACAGGCGCCACAGCGCCTTCCGGCGACAGAAGACGGATCGTGCCGGGCCCCGGCGGCGGCGTGCCGCTGACCAACTCGCAGATCAGTACGCCCAGCGCGTAGATATCGTCAGCCGGACTGGCTGCAGCGCCTGCCAATTGTTGCGGGCTGGCATTGACTTTCGAGCCGCCGGTGACCTGCTCGCCAGGCCGTGATGCAACTCCGAAGTCGATGATATAGGGTGCCCCGCGCGCATCGACCAGGATGTTGCTGGACTTGATGTCGCGGTGCACGATGCCTTTGGCGTGCGCATAGCGCAGCGCATCAGCGACCAGGCCGATCGGTCGCATGACGACGTCCGGCGGCTGGCCAGCAAGCACGCCGAGATCCGACTCGCCGACATATTGCATGCTGTAGAATGCACCGTCCGGATCGTCATGGAACTCGAAGACGCGCGCGATGTGCGCATGCATCATGCGACTACCGATGCGCCATTCCCTGTGCAGCAATTTCCTGCTGCCGGCAATACTAGCCAAATGGGCGGAGAGGAATTTGAGGACTACCGGTGCATCGGTCTGTCGATCACCGGCCAACCAGATGTCGGACATACCGCCCGCGCCAAGCCGTCGAATCAGTGCGTATCGATCGGCCAGCCGCGTACCTTCTTTCAGTACCCGCATAGAATGTGATCTGATCTTAGCCCGTGGGCTGTGAGGATCTGGCAGGAACCCCCAAATCGACCTCGTTAGTGAAACCGGTCTCAGCCTGGTAGATTTCCTTGAGCAACTTGCGCCAGCTCTCGTATTGCGACTCAGCCGTACCGGTCAGCCGCCGCGATTCGCCTTCCACCTGGATAACCAAGGGTGCGGCCTCGGCGACGAATGATTCGGATAACTCGCGAATATTCTCACGATGGATATTGGCCGACGTCCGCATACGCAACGCATCGTAAATTGTCCGCATGCCGCGATCGATGCCGACGATCTGAGTTGCCCGTTTGGCCCGGGAGTGGTTGCCGCCGGTATTCATTTGCATGGACCCGGCAACGACGGCGACGCCCAGCAATGCGCGCATGGCAGCCGAACGCCTGGTCTGACGGTACGCGACGGATTGTTCCCGCGCCGTCTTGCGCCAGCCTTCATACGGTAGCGCAATGCCATAGTAAAAATTGGCGTAGTGCTCATTCAGCGTGTCGATCACCAGGCGGTCGCGTTCCCGGACCTGCCGCAAGCGATCGACCATCGGGTCGTTTTCCGCAGGCAGTCGGACCACCGATATAATGCCCTCGTCGTCGGTATCGAGGTGTTCGCTGAAGGCGACCGGCGCCATATCGCCAAAGAACTTCAACTCCGACGCCTGGCGCATGCGCTGAATATCTTCCGGCGGCAGGGTTGACGCGAAGGCACGCACGTCATTGGCTATATCGTTGAATACCTTCTGATACGGGTCTTCGGTACGATCCCGGTACTCCGCATACGACGTGAGACCGGTCTGCATCGAGTATGACTGTTCAAACCAGTGTCGGCCCAACGAATCCTTGGCCCAGATTTCCAGCGTCACGAATTCGCCATCCGACCGCTTGATGCGCCCACCTACGACTACGTCCGTAAACACATACTCGCTCGGAATGACCCGGACCGCACCCCAGTAGCCGGTTCCCTGCATGGTCTTTTTAATGTGATACGGCAAATAGCGCGCTTCGGCCAGCCGCACCTCCGGATAAACGCCGCTTTTCTCCGGGTTGTTTTTACCCGGTATGCCGGGCTCGAAGTTCATGATGCCAACATCCAGCAACATGTTTTCCGATATATCGAGGGAGGCGACATTCAATTCGGTGCGCTCAGGCGACACGATTTCAGAGACCGTGCAGCCTGTGCTGGCCAGGGTGGCCAGTAACAGCGCACAGGAAAACGGGGGAATGTTTTTCATGGCGAAGAGATATTTATCCTTATATTCGGGCAACCGATAAACTCACAGATTGTTGTAATTTCTGTATTCCTCCCAGAGACGATCACGTAATTCCGGATCATCTTCGGCAAGTGCCGCCTCGCGCAGCTGTTTGGCAACGATGTCTTCGCTGACCAGGTCCGGAATATCGCTGGGCGTACGCTTGTCCATTTCTTCTTCGCTCATGCCTTCCGTTGAAGGAGTGCGAGCCCCTTGCTCGGGCGGGACGCTCGCGACCTCACCGCTGCCCTGGATGCCACCGCCACCTTGCTTGCCGAGGCCGACGCCGCCACCACCACCGGCATTGCCGCCGCCGAATCCTTCTGTATCGCGGCCCACCGATGAGATTTCACGTTGTTCCTCAGCCAGTACCTCATCAAATCCGCCGACGGAGTCCTCAAGCGTTTTTTCCAGCCGTGCTTTGCGTTGTGCTTCGGTCTCACCGGGGTACTGTCCCACATCACCGGAGCAGTCGCCGCCCTGATCCATGCCGCCAACCCCACCCGGCAGACCACCGTCACCGCAGTTGCCATCAGCGCCAGCGGCACCGCCGGAGGAACCACCCTGCATGCCGCCCGCCGATCCGCCGGATCCACCCGGCATCTGACCGCCAACGCCCTGGATTCCGCCGGAACCGCCGCTGCCGCCACCGGATGCGCCGCCGGAGGAACCGCCCTGAGCGCCACCGGATGCGCCGCCGGAGGAACCGCCCTGCATGCCGCCGGAGGAACCGCCCTGCGAGCCGCCAGATGCGCCGCCGGAGGAACCACCCTGCATGCCACCGGAGGAACCGCCCTGCGAGCCGCCGGAGGAACCGCCCGGCGACCCGCCGGACGAACCGCCGGAGGACCCACC
>Ga0255052_10001165_pt1 | contig 20107 bp, 22 predicted proteins | sample JV7_2_21_MG_FD_188632 | JGI IMG/M metagenome (GOLD analysis project Ga0255052, IMG submission 188632) | Seawater microbial communities from Jervis Inlet, British Columbia, Canada - JV7_2_21 | ecosystem: Environmental > Aquatic > Marine > Inlet | place: Canada: British Columbia | collected... | reverse complement strand
TACTGAACATGATTCCCCATGGTGTAAGCCAGATTTCGGTCGGTAAATCCCCCGGAAAACATTGCGTTCCTCAAGACCAAATCAATGAAATCATCGTCAGCCTGGCACTCTCCGGTCGGCGCCTGGTGCGCCTGAAAGGCGGGGATCCGTATATCTTTGGACGCGGTGGCGAAGAGGCCCTGGTATTGCGTCAGCACGGCATCCCTTTCGAAGTCGTCCCCGGGGTTACCGCCGCAGCGGGCTGCAGCAGCTATAGCGGCATCCCGCTGACGCATCGCGGCCTCAATCATGGAGTGCGCTTTATCACCGGGCACCAAAAGAACGATGAAACGCTGGATATCGACTGGAACAAGGTGGCCGACCCGGACTGCACCCTGGTCATTTACATGGGACTGGTAAACCTCCAGACAATTTGCGCCGAACTCGTGCGCGCAGGCCTGCCCGCATCGACACCAGCCGCCGCGGTGCACGGCGGTACGACCGCACACCAGCAAAAAGTCATCGCGACTTTATCGGACCTGGCCGACGCGGTAGCCACCGTGGGATTGAAATCACCGGTCACCACAATCATCGGCGAAGTTGTCACGCTCAGCGATGAGCTCGACTGGTTTCAGTCTGACTACCAGCATGACGAGAGGGTCGTGGCATATGACTCGTTTAACCTGGCTCGCGCTTAGCTTCATGGTTGCGGCTCCGCTTGCCGCAAGCGATCAACTTTCCGACGATCGCCAACAGGAGCTGCGTAATGTTCTGATCCAGGACTGTGGCTCCTGCCACGGTTTGACGATGCACGGCGGGCTGGGGCCGGCACTAGTGCCGGACAGGCTGGCGGGGAAATCCACCGAATATATCAGTACCGTTATTTTGAACGGTCGGCCCGACACGGCTATGCCAGCCTGGCGCTCGCTATTGTCTCCCGCCGAAGCCCGCTGGATGGCAAACCAGCTATTACAGGGAGAGGTACAGTGAGTAGAGTTGCTATTTGCCTGTTACTGCTAGCCCTCACGAGCTCGACCGTGAACGCACGCGGTACCGGCGACCTCGGGTTGTTTATCGAACGCGCCAGCAGTAGCGCCCAGATTATTGAAACCAGCACCAATACCAGTATCGGCCGGGTTAACGAACTCGGTGATTTGTCTCATGCATCAGTGGTTTATTCGCGTGATGCTCGTTTTGCCTATGTTTTCGGGCGTGACGGGGGCTTGAGCAAAGTTGATATCCTGACCGCTGAAATCAGCGTGCGTATCCTGCAGTCAGGCAACAGCATTGGTGGCGCAATCTCGCAGGATGGTCGCCTGGTCGCGGTTTCGAACTATGAGCCCGGTGGCGTCAAGGTATTTGACGCCGACACACTCGCGCTGGTCGCCGATATCCCGGCCACGTTTGGTGACAACCAACAGCGCTCCAAGGTCGTCGGGCTGGTCGACGCTCCCGAACAAAAGTTCGTGTTTTCGCTCTGGGATGCGGATGAAATCTGGGTGCTCGATATGTCAGACCCATCCAGTCCGCGTATCCAGAAATTTCACGACATCGGCCGCAATCCCTACGATGCGCTGATCACTTCCGACGGACGCTATTACCTTGCCGGTCTGTTCGGTGAAGACGGTATGGCCATGCTCGACCTGTGGAACCTCAAGTCGGGGGTTACCCGCATACTGCCGAATTACGGTAAGCGCGAACAAAAATTACCCGTCTACAAGATGCCCCACCTCGAGGGTTGGGCGGTCGCCGGAGACCTGGCTTTCGTGCCTGCCGTGGGCCGCCACGAGGTGCTCGTGATCAACCTGCGCAACTGGCAGGAAGCAGGCCGCATCAAGGTGCATGGTCAGCCGATTTTTGTCATGGCCCGTCCCGATGGTCGCCAGGTCTGGGTCAACTTCGCGCTACCCGACAACGATACGATCCAGGTGATCGATACGCAGACACTTGCTGTCATACGAAAGCTGAAACCAGGCAAGGGCGTGTTGCATATGGAATTCGAACCGCGCGGGGAGGAAGTCTGGTTGTCGGTGCGTGACGAAAACCGCGTCGAGGTTTACGACACCAGGACGTTTGAGCGCAAAACAACGATTCCGGCTACCAAACCCAGCGGCATTTTCTTTACCGCGCGCGCACACCGGATCGGGTTATGAGAGAGTATTCCAAACTCGAGCAACGCCTGCTGAACGAGTTTCAGCAGGGTATGCCGCTGACCTCGGCTCCTTACGCCGATATCGCCAGCCAACTCGGCGTCTATGAAACCACGGTGCTGGAAACCCTGAAACGCCTGCAGACCGAGGGCGTGGTCAGTCGAATAGGTGCAGTTTTTCGGCCCAACCGAATTGGGACCAGTACCCTTGCGGCAATGGCGGTGCCTGCAGCGGAACTCGAAGACGTCGCCGCGATCGTCAATGGATTCGACGAAGTCAATCACAATTACGAACGCGAGCACCACTTCAACCTGTGGTTCGTGGTGGTCGCCAACGACGAAGATCACCTGGAAAAGGTCCTGGCTGAAATCGAGGATCGTTGCGGATACCCGGTGCTCGACCTGCCATTACTGAATGAACACTTCATCGACCTGGGATTTGATCTGAAATGGATATGAGAAAAGATTCCCGCTTCGAGAATACCCTGATCGAGGTGATCAGCCAGGGCTTACCGTTGGTCAGCCATCCGTATGCAGCGATAGCGGAGCAGCTTGGCTGCAACGAGACACAGGTCATCGAAGGCATTAATCGAATCATGATGCGTGGCGACATGAAACGTTTCGGCGTCGTCGTTCGCCACCGCAAGCTGGGTTACCGCGCCAACGGTATGGTGGTGTGGGACATTCCGGATGCGCGCGTTACGGAAATCGGCCACTGCATCGGGCAATATTCTTTCGTTACGCTGTGCTATCAACGCCCCAGGCGGCTGCCCGAATGGCCCTATAACCTGTTCAGCATGATCCACGGCCAAGACCGGAATGCCGTCATCGAGCAGGTTGATTTCATCGCCCGACAATGTGGATTGCGTGACATCAACCATGAAATACTGTTCAGCAACCGCTGCTTCAAACAGCGTGGCGCAAGCTACGCGCACCAACGCGATCTAAACCTGCCTGAAATGATGCTCAATGAATGAATTGAGCCGCCAGTTTATCAATCGCTACCAGGGTGGTTTCCCGATCGAGGAGCAACCCTTTGCCAGCGTTGCCGCAGAGCTCGGCACCGATAGCGCCACGCTTATTGGCATGATCCAGGAATTGCTGGATGACGGTGTATTGAGTCGTTTTGGTCCGCTGTATGACGCTTCCAGTATGGGTGGCAGCCTGACCCTGGCCGCGTTGTCCGTGCCGGATGACAGGTTCGATGAGGTCACGGAACTGGTAAACGCCATGTCCGAAGTTGCGCATAATTACCACCGCGAACACGAACTCAATATGTGGTTCGTGATTGCCACCGAAACGCCTGAATTAATGCAACAAACCATAGACCAAATCGAGCAGGCAGCCAACCTGCCGGTGTACAACTTCCCCAAGTTGCAAACCTTTTACCTCGGGCTGTGGTTACTGCTCGATGACTCGGGTGGGGTGAGCACGCAACCCCTTCCAGGCCCACTGAAGCAAGGGGGCATGATAATCGATGAGCTGGACCGCAAAATCGTGCAGGCAACCCAGGAAGGCCTGCCACTGCAGACGGCGCCCTATACCGAAGTTGCCGGGTCCTGCGGCTGCGATACGAATACAGTGATGCAGCGCATGCGCCGTATGCTCGAACGCGGCGTCATTCGCCGCATCGGCACAATACCGAATCACTATCGTTTAGGCTTGAGCGCTAACGGCATGTCAGTCTGGGATGTCAATGACGAAAAACTGCTTGAGCTTGGCGCCCGGGTCGGCAGGCTGGATTTTGTCAGCCACTGTTATGAAAGACCACGTCACTTGCCACTATGGCCCTATAACCTGTTTGCGATGGTGCACGGTCATGATCGTGATGAGGTGAGTTCCAAAGTTGAACAGATCACCGAGCTGCTGGGGGCTGAGTGCAAGCAGCATGACGTACTCTTCAGCACCCGCATCCTTAAAAAAACCGGATTGAGGTTAGTCGCCTGATGTTTCGTATAAGCCGATATATGCACGCACTCGCAAGTGGACAGAGTGTTTCTCCCACGCCTAAACCCGTGATGATGGGTAGCGGGCCGGTCGTGATCTGGAACCTGATTCGGCGCTGCAACCTGGCCTGCAAACATTGCTATGCAACCTCAGCGGACATCGATTTTGAGGGCGAACTCAGCACTGAAGAAGTGTTTGCGGTAATGCAGGACCTCAAGTCATTCGGGGTATCGGTGCTAATCCTGTCGGGCGGAGAACCACTACTGCGCCCGGATATTTTCGAGGTTTCCGCACGCGCCAGGGAGATGGGATTCTACGTCGGTCTCTCCAGTAACGGCACCCTGATAAACGAGCAGAATATCTCCGATATCGAGCGAGTTGGCTATGACTATGTTGGGGTCAGCCTCGATGGTATGCGTGAAACCCACGACTGTTTTCGTCGCAAACAGGGTGCATTTGATGAATCCGTAAGGGGGATCCGGTTATGCCATGATGCAGGGATCAAGGTTGGGCTGCGCTTCACATTAACCCAGGACAATGCCAACGAACTTCCGGACCTGCTGCAATTAATGCACGCTGAAGATATCGACAAGTTTTACCTGTCACACCTTAACTATGCCGGGCGTGGCAACCGCAACCGTGCCAGCGACCTGCACTACCGGATGACGCGCAGCGCCATGGACCTGTTGTTCGAAACCTGCTGGCAGGACGTCAAGGACGGCGTAAAACGCGAATTCGTCACCGGCAACAACGACGCCGATGGGGTATACCTGCTGCAATGGGCCGCCCAGCACATTCCCGAGCACGTCGAAGCATTACGCAAGCAGTTGCTGCGCTGGGGTGGTAATTCATCCGGTGTCAATATCGCCAATATTGATAATCTCGGCACCGTGCATCCGGATACCATGTGGTGGGATTACAGCATCGGCAATGTCAGGGAGCGACCTTTTTCAGAAATCTGGCAGGATACCTCGGATCCCCTGATGGCCGGTTTGAAAGCCGCACAAAGACCGCTCGAAGGGCGTTGCGCAAAGTGTCAGCATCTTGCCATTTGCGGGGGTAACTCGCGCACCCGCGCCTGGCAGCTAACCGGCAATCCGTGGGCAGAGGATCCGGGTTGTTACCTGAGCGACGCGGAAATCGGTGTCGTGAATATGCCGCAACGAGTCGAATTGACACCTTACCGACGCAATCAGGAAGCCGAAAAGGAATTACACACCTAGGGGCAAGTGTTGTTGCGCTACCCTGAACAAAGGCTAATCATCGCGTCACGATCGTGAATCGTGACATTACGGCCGTCGATCGACAAAATTTCCTGTTCGTGCAGATTTTTCAGAATCCGTGAAAAAGTTTCGGGTTTAACTGACAACCTCGACGCTATGACGCTCTTGGCGATCTTGAGCTCGAAGCAGTCCTCGTCGGGTGTGGAATGGTGCAACAGGTAGGCAACCGTGCGCACGGTGCCGGTATCCAGGCTGAGCGTGTCAATTTCGTGAATCAGCCCCCGCAAGCGAAAACTCATTTTACCCAGCAGCAGAAAACAGGTATCGATTGATTCGCGCAACATTGACTTGAAATCCCTGCAGTTAATGCCAATTACCCTGCTGGGCGTGAGCGCAGTAGCGGTAACCGGGTAATGTGGCTCATCCATAAACATCAGGGCTTCGGCAAAGGTCGCCCCGTCTTCCATGATTTCGACAACCTTTTCATTGCCCTCGGGTGACACACGAAACAACTTGATCCGCCCTGACAACACGAGGTAAAAACTGGTGGCGTCATCCCCCTGTAAAAATAGTGACTCGCCCTCGACCATGTCGGTGACATGGGAATGACGGCGCACGCGATCCATTTGAGTTTCTGTCAGCTCTGAAAACAGGTGTGATGTGCCCAGCGCTTCGAGTATGCCTTTGGAATCCAATCTAAGTCCCTGCCAAATTCAGTCTTTGACCAGGGCGGGATATTGACATGAAACCAGTCGGTTCGCACCGGTTTTTTCGGTTATGCCGGGCTCAGTCATGGCGTAATAGAGTTTGTCGAATTGCCGCGAGCCTTAGTGCGTGGTTGGTGAAAACCCAGTCCACGCCCCGATTCAATTCATGGTACAAACTAAAACGCGATGCGATGAAACCTGTGCCTACTTTCTGTCCCTGCCGATGATGGCGCTTGATCATGTCCCGGTTCAGTAACAGGTACTGACCACAGGCACCTGCGAAATTACGCAACAACGCTTCGCGGCTGACTGTGCGCATATCAAGCTCGGCTACCGGCAGGCAGGCCGCGCCACCGGCGAATTTGACCAGGTTGAACAGATCGAATTGTAACGCCAGGAAATGATAGTCGTCGCCGGCGGTAAGCGAGGCAAAAATTTCCCGTAGCCGCTCTTCCCTGGCCTCCTCTGCACCCAAACCGTCGGCTTTCAGCTCTACCATTAAATGACAGACCCCACCAAAACGTTCTACGACTTCTGACAGTGTCGGGACTTCCGGCACCCGTTGTCTTAACTCCGTTAAATTCGCTTCGGCCACGACCAGTTCGACATCGAATACACGTCGAGTATCGGTATCGTGAATCACCACAGGCTCCAGGTCACGGGTCCAGCGCACATCGAACTCGATCCCCCAGGCCCCCGCTTCGACAACCCGCGCAAAGGCTGCCATGGTGTTCTCTTTAACCTGAAGATTATCGTGTTCGCCACGATGCGAAATAATCTTGCCCTCAAGCAATGCCTGATGAGAAGGTCGTGGTCGGGGTACGGTCATGAACCAGAAGTCGACTATGTGCTGCGCAACGTGTTCCAGCTGGTAACGCAGGTGTATCACTGTTGCCAGTTCAGGTCACGGCAGGGCACCGGGTAAGACAGGCTGACCGGTGTCGGTGTAAAGTCGCGGGCGCTTTCGTAACAGGTAACCTTGCCTTTACCGTCGACCCAGAATAATTGAGGATCGAGATCCCTGATTGCGACCGGTATATTGTCATCATTCAGTTGATGCACTTCGAAATGCAGGTGTGGATACAGTCCCGCGAGACCGGTGACGCCGGAATATCCGACTAATTGCCCCCGACGCACATTTTCACCTACTTTCATCAGTTGTTCATCAAGGTGAAAATAGCGCGTCTGAATCCGGTATCCAGCAGCCGTGCGTCCGTGGTTTAAGATCAGCTGATTACCGAAAAGTAGCGATAGCGTCACCGTGCTTACCTCGCCATCCGCGGCGGCAAGCACGGGTGTCCTGCTGGGGACCAGTATGTCAAAACCTTTATGCTCACCTTGCCCTGACGCGTAATTCGGACGATAACGCTGGCTGATCGAAGGAGCAATAACAGGCAATTGAACCGGGGTAATTGACGCTTGATCGAGTTTGGACCGGGCAACCCTGCCATGGCCATACTTTTCATAAATACTGCAACCACTGGTGGCTAGCATTATAAAAAGTGACGTAATCGCGATACGCATAGTTAAAACAAGCATCCGAGAACTCTAATAGAAGAGGTCCCTAATTTAAATGATTATGCAGAATTAAAGTTTAATAAAACCAACTCTATTTGGCGTCGATCGGTGTCAGGGGGAGTCCGCCATCCTTGGCAGAGAGGGGAAGTCGTAACAGGGAGAATTTCTACTCTAGCTGGTAATCGCTTTCTCGCGTACCGATCTCAAACGCTTGTTCAGAAAACGCAGTTCAGATATCAGGTAACGCTTGCGTCCGGATTCGAGCTGCGACGCATTGCTCATCCTGACCTGTTGTCTAATACTGTCTATCGATCGTACCAGTTTGATTTCGTCGATCGCGAGACCCATGTTTCTCAAAACACATTGCGTCGACAGCGGATCGATATGGATATTTAGCTGGCTCATGGTATACCTCAACTTAAATTTGAAGAGGATATATAGGACCGCAACCGGCGCTTATCTGTGACTCAAATTCCGCTCCAACTGTGATTTTATTCACTGCCACAGGCCGCATAGGATAAGGCTGTGACCGAAGTCAAAATTTATTTGGGCAGTGCGTCACAGTTAGGTTTTGCCGCAATTCGCTTAATCCGGATCGATATGATCCAGTACTGCGTTTAGCGCCATGCCACAATCTTGCTCGACCTTCAGTTGCAGCAATTCATCGGCCCGGGTTTTACCACGATTAACTGCCGCAATCGGAATTCCCGTTCGCTGCGCCTCGCGTATAAAGCGAAAACCCGAGTACAGCATTAACGAGGATCCGACAACCAGCATGGCATCGGCCGACGCAAGCGCGTCGAAGCATTCCTGGACCCGCGCCCGGGGTACTGTTTCACCAAAAAACACAACCTGCGGTTTCAATACTCCACCACAGGATTCGCAAGCGGGTATATCGATCGCGCTGTGATCGAAATCGTTCAGCAAGGCGTCGCCGTCCGGTGCGCTATTAGCCGATAGATCTGTCAGCGCCGAATTGCAATCGAGCAACCGCTGCTGCATCGCCGCACGCTCGATGGTAGCACCACAGTCGAGGCAGACCACCGTGGCCAGCGAGCCATGTAACTCGGTAACCTGCCTGCTGCCAGCGCGCTGATGCAGGCCATCGACATTTTGCGTGACGGTAGTTGCGAGTCGGTCCAGCTGCTCGAGGCGTGCCAGCGCCTGGTGGGCCTGGTTGGGCGCGGCACGGCAAAATCGCTGCCAGCCAATAAAAGAACGCGACCAGTATCGCTGCCTGGCCTCGTGCTGTTCGACGAATTCGCGATATTCGATCGGCTTCTGGTGCTTCCAGTTGCCACGGTCATCACGGTAGTCGGGAATGCCGGACGCGGTGCTGATCCCGGCACCGGTAAGCACGAAGATGCGCTCATGGTCAGTGATAAAATCGGTTAGCAATAACGACATGCGCACCAGTTTAACAGGCTCGAAGCGCTCATTAACGCTTTTATCCGCTACCCTTCTTCCATTATTATGAGCTGATGACCATCCGTACAACCTGCATCGGTGCTTACCCGAAACCCGACTATATCGAGATCAGCAACTTCGCCGAAACCGATGAGCAGGATGACAGTGTTACGCGCGCTTTCACCTATACCAAGGACAATGCCGACAAGGTGCCCGAGGAATCGCTGATCAGGGCAACTTGCGAAGCGATCCAGGACCAGATCGATTGCAGCATTGATATCCCGACCGATGGAGAGCAGCGCCGTGAGAATTATATTCACTATCACTGCCGTCATCTCGAAGGTATCGATTTCGAGAACCTGACCAACAAGGTGCATCGCAATGGTGCGGCGGTGGCCGCACAGGCAATCTGATTTTGTGTTACAAAGCGGCTAACCAGCAATCTGGAGCCATTAAACAAGACACCAGGGAATTCAAATGCCGATAGATCTCACCAACAAAAAGATAATCATGGTCCACGGCCTGGCCTCCAAGCCACCGCGGAATCTTACGCACCAGTTATGGCGCCGAACCCTGACCGAAAATATCCGCGTCAGTCACCGCCAACTCGCACGTAGCCTCGACGCCAATCCCGAAGTATTCGAGTCCGCTTACTGGGCCGACGTGGTACCCCACCATATTCCCGACGATGCCGGCTACACCAAGAAACTGCAGCTACAGGTGGACAAGGTCATCGCCGAGCGGCGTGCAGTCAAAGACAAGTTCCATGTAGGCACGGGTGAAAAGGTATCAGGATTTTTCAAAGATCGCGGCATCGACCTGGTGAAGTTGCTTGCGGGTGCGTTAACGGTCAAAGACAATGTCATGACCAATTTTTTGCGCGAGACCGAACTCTACGACCAGGACCAGTATATTGCCGATCAAATACGCGCACCGCTCGAAAATGCACTGCGCCGCGCCTGGGATGAAGGACGTGAACCCGTCATCGTTGCTCACAGCATGGGTACCTTTATCGGCTACGACGTGTTGTGGCGGTTTGCGCATCGTAAAACTGCTGGCTTTAAAATCTATAATAAAAAACGGGTGAAGATGTTTATCACGATGGGCTCACCGCTCGGTGATTCGGCGGTGCGGGATTTGCTGTTTGCCAAACATCACAAGTCTAATAGCTTACGATGGTTTCCAACCAATATTGATTTTTGGCACAACTACGCCTGTCTTGGCGACGTGGTCTCGCATCAGAGAAACTTCGATACCGTATTTTATGAGCCGATGCGCAAGCTGAAGTTATTCCCGGCAAAACCGAAATTTCGCAGCATCGATTATGTCGATTTACACAATCCATTCGAAGTCGTGACTCACTCCGGTAATCGCAAACGGGAAAAACGCAACCCGCATAAGTCCTATGGCTACCTGGCGCAGCCGCGACTGGGTAGCTGGATTGCGGATTACCTGCTGGATCGATTGCGTTAGGCAAGCCGCGAAGGACCGGCCGACGTTCGTTTTAACTTGATCGCGGTGTATCAGGAGTAAGTGTCAAAACTGCAAATCCGGTTGCGGCCGCTTTGCTTTGCCTGGTAAAGGGCAACATCCGCCTGCTCTATCAATAAGGTGCTGCTTTTGTCGTAGATCGGCAACATCGCCGCTACGCCGACACTGACGGTTACATAGGGCGAAACGCTTGAAGTGATGTGTGGCAATTTTGCATTCTCGACTGCACTAAGACATTCTTCAGCAACCTTCATTGCACCTTCTAAATCTGCCGCAGGCAGCAAGGCAATAAACTCCTCGCCGCCGTATCGCGCAATCAGATCACCCGTACGCTGCATGCAATCACTCAGTATTTTCGCCACCGCAACCAGGCACTCGTCGCCGCGCAAGTGACCGTGGTGGTCATTGTATTCCTTGAATTTATCGACATCGATCATCAGCAATGCCAATGACTGTTCGGCGCGGGCGCTGCGACTCCATTCAGCCATCAGTCGCACATCAAATTCACGTCGGTTACAAATCGATGTCAACGCATCGACCCGGGCGATATTGTTAAGTTCCTGTTGCGATCGCCGGGCCTGCAAATGCATGTTCAGTCGTGCCCGCAACACCCTGGGATGAAACGGCCGGGCAATGAAATCGGCGGCACCTCTCTCAAACGCTTTCACTTCGGCCTCGGTGGTTTTGTCATCGGAAATAAAAATGACCGGAACCACGGTATCAAGATCAGAATCGGTCGAATTACGCCACCAGTCGGTGCTTTCGATCTCCCCGATCAATGCCGTGTTCACCAGCACCAGGTCCGGCATCCCGTGATCTAACGCCGTAGCCACGAGCCCCTTGAAATCCGCGGTGACTTCGACCTGAACATCCCGCATTTGCTGTATGATCATTTGCAGACTATGCACATCATCATCGAGCACCAGCATCCGCTGCATCGCGGTCTGCTCGCAGACTCCTTTCGAGGTATCGTCCGAGATCATCGAACCGGTTTTCAGAAACGCATCCAGCTCGGATTCGAGCGGAAAGCCGATGACCAGCTCACCCTGGTCGCTAATAACGATGGGTATATTGCGGTCAAATTCACGGTTGCCCTCCCATTCGGCCTGCCATTTAACCTGGTCATCATCCTGCAAGGCGTCACCCGTTGGAGGCTTGATACCGAGCTCATTGAGTAACGTGGCGAGGAGACCCGGATCGGAAATATCCTGGCCGTCGACCCACAGTGCACGATATATGCGTCGGCGCAGCTGGCTCGCCCTGGCGGGTTCACTTTTATTAACCGCGCTGACCAGCGCCGAGGCGGCTGCCGAGTTGGGGCGAAACATGGGGACGTTAATCCGGGTTGACGGTGCCTTGCGGCGCACTTCGGCGACCTCGGTCACGAGTTCGCTAAGAACCTTGAAACCCGCCTGCTTGCTGGAAACGGATGGGGCATGCTGAATGCTGCGAAACTCAACCTGGTCTTCCAGGTCCATCGCATGCAGACGTTCATTTAACGCGTAACAGAAAGGACAGTTAAAATCGGCGTAAACGGTGAGATTACCAACACCCGACTCGCCTGACTGCGCCCCTGCTTGTGATGCATTTCCCATGCCCAGGGTTCCAGTTTTTGGTTATTGTAGTTATCTACGAATAATCGCGCTTATCTGAATGGGGATTATAAGCTATTCCCGTTCGCAATCGAAACTTTGATTATTCACCCATGCAAACCTTGCGTACCCGTTCCGCGGGAAGGTACAACTGCTGCTGCAAATACTCGACCAGGTCCGGCGGATAATCCTGAACATTGAGTGCGCGTGACATGCAATCGAGCCAAAGATCTCGTTCAACCGCGGTTATAGTCAAATGCCTATGCACTTCCGGAATGCGAATCTGACCATATTTTTCGACAAAGGGTCTGGGACCGCCCATCCAGCCGCATAAAAACAGCGCCAACTTGTCGCGCGATACTTCTTTATCTTGCGGATGCCAGTCGTAAATTACCGAGTACTTCGTATCGCTTGCCATGAAGTCGAAAAAGCAATCAATCAGCTTGCGAATTCCGGCCTGCCCTCCTGCTGCCTGATAGGTTGTATCTCCATGACCGTACTCTGCCTGGTGCGTCACTGCCTGTTTCACCCGTTTTATTTAACCTGGTAAAAATATTCCAGCGGATATCAGCTTCGAGTCCCGCTCGTACCCGGGAACTTAATCATTTTCTACCGTAATATCAAACCCCATGTTAAGGTTCCGCGGGGTAATTGACAATGACCCTTAAATTCAATGATCTTCAAACGGCTCATCATACCGATTGCTATCGTTACCCTGTTAACGCTTGCGCTGTACTGGTCGATTGCGTCGCGACTACTGCTGGACCCGCCTGAAACTACCCCATCGCCCGGTGCCTCGACGAACTCAGCGGAAATCGCAAAAACCGAAGTTAAACCAGTCGTAACAACTGAAAGCGAGCTGTCCCCGGTTGTTACAAGCAGTCTCCAGAACAGCACAAGCCAGGGGAGCACAAGACTGGTCGAAATATTCGGGCGCGTACTGGACAGGGAACTGCAACCTGTCAACGACGTTTTCATTACCGAAGAACGCTATTTCTTCAATACCCGCAGTGACGCGGAGGGCAACTACAGGATCTCAATGAACTTGCCCAGGCATCGCTATCCGATGCTCAATTTTCTGCGCCATGGATTCAATGGAAAACGCGTCAAGTTAACAAAAGAGCGCATGCAGCAGAAACGATTATATGAACTTGACGTCACTCTCGAGGATAATCCCGAATCGGTCAGGCTATCGGGCTGGGTTGGCAACGAAATCGGCGCTGCGTTGGAAGGAGCCCGAGTCGAACTCACAGCGCCGGAACCGCTCAACGGGGAAAACTTCTACCTGACCGTATTTACCGACCCCGGGGGTAATTTTTCCCTCGACGGTGCGCGCGCGGGTGAAAAATACAGGCTTTCGGTAAACCTGGCGCCCGAGTATCCCATCTATCTGGACCCCGACTTGAGCGTCAGTCTCAATCCACAGCCGCTTAACATCGTGCTCAAGTCACTCAAGTTTGTCGATATCGACGGCATGATGATGAATCGGGAAGCCGCGCCGGTAACCGATTTTGAGATCTACGTTAGCAATGTCACGACCGGGGTGCACTCCAGCAAAATCGTCAGCGACTCTTCGGGATTTTTTTCACTCAAACACTTTCCTGTTGGTGAAATCAGTCTGGCAACCCGCGGTTCCGATATCTATAAAATTACCGGCCTGGTACTGACCGACAACGAGTATCAAAACCTGCAATTGACTATCGACAGGGGCAACCACAACCTGACTGGCTGGATCAGGGGTCAAAATGGCATCGTGCCCCAACGCGCCATGGTGACACTCGATCAAACCTTTCACGAAGGGCCGGTCAGGTATCATCAATACCGTTCGCAGGCCACCGACATCGATGGCAGATTTACCTTTAGCAACCTCGGTAGCGGCGAATATCGCATCACAACATACGCGCGGGGCTATCAGAAACAGGAATTGATGCACCGCCTCCGCAATCAGTCTGATGAAGTCCAGGTCACATTGCGGCGCCTCGATAACTGAGGACCTTGATTCACCCATTATCCATGCGATCAAGATAAATCGACGCACGATCGGCGAAACAGATGTTATTATCCGCGCAATAATGATTGCCTGAACCTGCATCCGCTGTTGGAACTTTCCTCGCGGCGGCCAGTGAAAGGAATTTCAGAATAATAGTGTTCAGCCACGACGAGGGGGAAGAATGAACAAAACTGCAGAATATCTTGAGCGTTTCTTGAATGGGGTCAAAAAACGCAATCCTGGAGAGACAGAATTTCACCAGGCGGTATCCGAGGTCGCGAGTACCATTTTTCCTTACATCGCGGATAAACCCATCTACCATAAAATGCAAATCATGGAACGCATGGCGGAACCTGACCGGGTCATCATGTTTCGCGTGCCGTGGACCGATGACAAGGGCAATATTCGCAATCAACGTGGTTACCGCGTGCAGTTCAACAACTCGATTGGCCCTTACAAAGGGGGCCTGCGTTTTCATCCTTCGGTCAACCTCAGCGTTCTCAAGTTTCTCGGCTACGAACAGACCTTCAAAAACAGTCTTACCGGGCTGCCCATGGGTGGTGCCAAGGGCGGCTCTGATTTCAATCCCAAGGGAAAAACTGACAACGAAGTAATGCGTTTTTGCCAATCTTTCATGGTCGAATTGCACCGCCACATCGGTGAGGATACCGATGTGCCGGCAGGTGATATCGGCGTCGGCGCTCGCGAAATCGGATATCTGTTCGGCATGTACAAGCGCATAGAAAATCGATTTGTCGGCGTACTCACCGGCAAGGGCATCGAATTTGGTGGCAGCAAGATCCGCACCGAGGCGACCGGTTATGGTGCCGTGTACTTCATGGAAAACATGCTACAGCGCCTCGGTGACAGCATCGACGGAAAAACGGTGGCGCTTTCGGGTTCTGGAAATGTAGCCACGTATGCCGTTGAAAAGGTAAATCACCTCGGCGGCAAGGTGATAACGCTGTCGGATTCTTCAGGCTTTATCCATGATCCGGAAGGAATCAACGCTGACAAGCTGGCTTATGTCCTCGATCTAAAAAATGTACGTCGAGGACGCATCAAGGAGTACGCCGACGAATTTAACTCGGCCACTTTTCACGAAGGCAGGCCCTGGAGTGTTCCCTGCGCTCTCGCCCTGCCTTGCGCAACCCAGAACGAAATTAATGAGGAAGAGGCCAAAACCCTGCTCAAGAATGGCTGTATCGGTGTTTCCGAGGGCGCGAATATGCCCACCGAACTCGCCGGCATCGATGCCTTCCAGCAGGCGAAAATCCTGTATGCACCGAGCAAGGCCGCCAACGCCGGCGGTGTCGCGGTTTCAGGCCTTGAGATGAGCCAGAACAGCAGTCGGATATCGTGGAAAGAAGACGATCTGGACAATCTACTCAAGCAAACGATGCTTAGCATTCACGAAAGCTGTGTCGAGTACGGCAACGAAGCGGGGCATATCAACTACCTCGCCGGTGCAAACATAGCGGGATTTGTCAAAGTAGCTGAAGCAATGCTCTCCTTCGGCCATACCTGATATCGTCGAAATTGCACAGATAAGACCGTAACCAATTTCATGAGAGCAGCTACCGCGACCTGGTCGCTATATATTATTGAAGCCAGCGATGCATCGCTCTACACTGGCATCGCAATTGATGTCGAACGTCGCTTCGAGGAACACCTGAATTGCCAGAAAGGCGCCAAGTATTTCAACGGGCGCACACCGGTCAGGATCGTTTATCGCGAGGATGGACACACCCGCAGCAGTGCTAGCCGGCGTGAAATGGAAATCAAGAAACTGTCACGTCGGGAAAAACAGAACCTGGTCGCGAACCAGTAACCAATTGCAAAGCGTTAAATGTTAAACTCATAGCTTCGCCCGGAAGTCGGTACGCCATTATCAGGAAAGTAAACGCATAAATTATTTATCAGAAATTGCGCAATGTTTTCCCAAAATTCGTAATAATGGCGCCATGTACGACCTGTTGAATGAAACCAATTTTGAACGACTGCCATTACCCGGCGCTGATCTGATATTCTGGCAGCAGGTGGATCTGGGTCGACCCTACGACTCGTTGCTGCAGGAATTGATCGATACTACCGACTGGCGCCAGGAAGAAATTACCGTCTATGGCAAGCCCTACCTGCAGCCGCGACTGAGCGCCTGGTACGGGGATTTATCTTATAGCTATTCCGGTATCAGACTCGATCCCCTGCCGTGGACTCCGACCCTGCTTGACCTAAAGGCCTGCGTGGAAGCACTGACCGAACACCAGTTCAACAGCGTTTTGCTCAATTATTATCGTGATCAGCAGGACAGTATGGGTATGCACAGTGACGATGAGCGCGAACTCGGTTCACAGCCGGCGATCGCGTCATTGAGTCTCGGCGACGAACGAACGTTCCTGCTTAAACACAAGACTCACAAGGATCTCAAAACGGTAAAGCTGGCATTACCCGCGGGTAGCCTGCTGCTAATGCGGGGCGATACACAACAATACTGGCGCCACGGAATCAATAAGGAAACATGCCCCTGTGGTCCCCGCATAAACCTGACTTTTCGCGCTATTAGAACATGAAGCAAACTTCCAATGACTGAAATCGAAGCAATCGAACTTTCCAGGGCATACGTTGCACTTTCCAACACGCACCGGGTCGAACTGATTCTGCCAATGTTTTCTTCTGTCGCGGTTTATAACTCGTCCGCAGTGGGTGAGTTTGTCGGCCCGGACAAGATCGGGGAGATGATGAAAGGATTTTTTACCAACTACCCGGACGTTTTCTGGCTGGCAGAAAATTATCGCTACGATAACAACCGGGTGACGTTTGATTTCAGCCTGCAGGCGAACGCTGCGGCAACCGGCGAACACCTGCAACGACAGGGAATAGAGCGTATCGAGTTTGACGAAAACGGGTTGATCAAAAAACTGGAAGTGAAAACTTCCTAGGTCATAGCATCGCCAAACCTGTAAGTTTCAGGAGAACAGGACTACCTAATTGCCTGGCATTGGAAGCCCGGGACTGGTTGCGGTTTCAAACTGAACCGAAAGCGCCAAATTATTGCCCGGCTCTATCGATGTATCCGCTGCCAATCGCCGAGAACGGTAACTCCAGCTCGAGCTCAGGCACCTGTTGCGCAATCCAGGCGATGAAAGTATTGCTATTGGGGCCGGGGAAAGCGCGATAGGACTTTTTCCAGGGATAAAGCCTGGCCGCGGCGTCGACGGCATCGATCAGGGATTCCGCGCCGACACCGTGGTGGGCCTTAAGCAAACGCGGCCGGGCGCCGTACCAGTGCCGATCGGGAATATCGCGGTGTATCCCCATGACCTGTCGCCCGCTATATCCGCGCCAACCGACAACATCATACAAGGTGTAATAGTCCTCGCCCTTGCGCTTGGCCGCGATCCAGGTGTGAATCGCAAACCAGCCGCGCCAGCCCCAGGCATCGGCGCCATAGACGTGTAAAACCGCCTCGCTGGTGAACTCGGGATCGGGTGCAATGCCTGCCGATTCACGGCTGGCAGTACGCCAGTCACCGCGCCCGGAGACACTCATTAGAATGCCCCCCAGCAGGACGACGAGCAGTATTGGCGTGAGAAATCGCATCGAGGTTCATGATTTGAAAACACGGCCACCTATTTTAGTTGAATTTGCCGCGCGAAGCACACTGGCCGGAACTAGGCAGCCAGCAGCTTTACCGCCATCGCTCTCGCTTTAGCTACGGTTTTCTGTGGTAACTGCTGATGCCGTCGTCGCGGTAGGAACCGTTGATCACCAGTATTTTACTCATCATCGCCATAATCACCCTCGCGTAAGAATGTTAGTCTGCAGCACCTGAGCTGTATTGATGCAAATCAAAATCCTGGGAATTGATCGTGAAATGCTGCGTCGGGTCGCATAGAATCAGCGCCTGGACTAAGGGTTTAACAGTTTGCCGATAACACTGGAAAAACTAATCGATCATCACGCGCGCTATCGCGGCGATCGCCTGGCGGTAATATTTGACGACCAGCGACTGAACTGGGCCGAATTTAATGCGCGCGTCAATCAGCTTGCCAACGCATTGCAGGACCGCAGTATCGAAAAGGATGACAAGGTTGCGACCGCGCTGCCCAATAGCATGGAACTGCTCGTCATTTACTGGGCCACGGTTTCAATCGGTGCGGTGCTGGTGCCGCTGAGTCCGTTGCTGAATGCAGGCGGGTTAATCAATTTGCTCAACAATGCCGATGTCAGGTTACTGTTTTTGACCGCGGCGCTGATGGAAGAAATTGGTGATCGCGGTAATGAGATAGAAAACATATCGGCCGAGAACTATATCCAGGTCGGCACCGGGCAAAACGAATGTTCAAGTTATTCCAGTTTCGTATCGGGCCATTCACCCAGCCCACCCGCCTATCCGCAAATGCAGCAGGAAGACCTGTTCAATATCGTTTACAGCAGCGGCACTACCGGCTTACCCAAAGGCATTATGCACAGCCACCTGGTGCGCTCGCACTATGGCAGTCACTTTGCCGCATCGTTTCGCATGACGCCGGAAAGCGTGGTGCTGCATACCGGATCAATCGTCTTTAACGGTGCCTTTGTCACGCTGATGCCCTGCTTCTTTCTCGGTGCGCGCTATATCCTGCATCCGCATTTTGACGTCGAGGCGATGATCGAAACCGTCGACCGCGAAAAGGTCACCCATATCATGATGGTGCCTGCGCAAATCATCACGCTGCTACAGAGCCCTAATTTCAGCCCGCAAAAGATGCAATCGCTGGAAATGCTGCTGACCATTGGCGCGCCCTTACAGCAGCATTACAAAGAGGCAGTTAATGACCTAATACCGGGTCGTTTTTATGAACTTTACGGGTTGACCGAGGGCTTTGTCACGATTCTCGACCGAGAGGATTTCAACCAGCAGTCCGGCTCGGTCGGTTGCCCGCCACCGGGCTATGATATGCGCATTGTCGGTGACGATGGTCGGGACCTGGGGGCTGGTGAAATCGGTGAGATCGTCGGCCGTGGGCCTGCACTGTCGCCCGGCTACTACAGGCAACCGGAACTGACCCGCGAAACTTTTCGCGATGGCTGGTTGTATAGCGGGGATCTCGGATATCTCGACCAAGCCGGATTTCTGTACCTGGCCGGCAGAAAAAAGGAGCTGATTATTTCCGGTGGCGTTAACGTCTATCCGCAGGATATCGAGGAGATTGCGAGCGCACACGAGCAGATTCTGGAAGTCGCGGTATTTGGAGTCGAGTCCGAAAAATGGGGTGAAACCCCGGTTGCCGCGGTCGTGTTGCAGGCCGATGCTGAACTCGATGCAGACACCCTGAAGGAATGGATCAATAGCCGCGTAGAAGCACGTTTCCAGAAAATCTCAAATGTAGTCATTGTTAACCAGATGCCACGTAACGTCGCCGGCAAAACCCTTAAAAACGAACTCAAGGACAACTATCTTGCAAATCAAAAATAATACCTTTGTGATCACCGGGGCCGCACAGGGACTGGGTGAAGCCATCAGTGTCGCCCTCGCAAAACGGGGCGCAAAACTCGCCCTGCTCGATGTCAACGCCGAACGTCTCGACCAGACGCTGGCCGCCTGTAAGCATGAGGGCTCAGATAGCTACGCTTTTACCTGTGATGTCGCCGATGAAACCAGCGTGCGACGCTGCTTCACGTCGATCGAAGAACACCTCGGGCCCATTTCCGGTCTGGTCAACAATGCCGGCATCTTGCGCGACGGCATGCTGGTCAAGGTCAAGGATGGCGAAATCGTCGATCGGCTGTCGCTCGAACAATGGCAGCAGGTCATCGACATCAATTTAACCGGGGTATTCCTGTGCGGGCGTGAAGCCGCGACCAGCATGATTCGCAATGACAACGGCGGGGTCATTGTTAATATTTCCAGCATCAGTCGGGCGGGTAATATCGGGCAATCGAACTATGCCGCTGCCAAGGCCGGGGTGGCCGCCCTGTCCACGACCTGGGCGCGGGAGTTGGCGCGTTACAAGATACGCAGCGCCGCAATCGCGCCGGGCGTATTTGAAACCGAGATGGTAGCTTCACTGAAACCCGAAGCGCATGAACGCATCACCAACGCGGTACCACTGAATCGCACC